>JABAOC010002801.1_pt3 | contig 23299 bp, 22 predicted proteins | sample 7062161 | NCBI WGS metagenome assembly JABAOC01 (sample SAMN14538625, study PRJNA623070) | marine sediment metagenome | biome: marine biome [ENVO:00000428]; feature: marine pelagic biome [ENVO:01000023]; material: deep marine sediment [ENVO:00002113] | place: India: Gulf of Khambhat ... | reverse complement strand
CCACCCGATCATAATGTCTTTCAAAGGTCACTTTTCGGTCGGCATAAAGGATCCAAATTGGGAAGCCGTATTGCTCTAATGGAAATTTCTCTGTGACAGAGTTCCACATTTTGGCATACCAGTCTTTTGCCCATTGCGTTCCTGTATGTTCAATGATTATCATCAATCCGATCAGCACTTCTTCCTGTGCCCAAAGGGATTTTTCGGTTTTCCAGATATTATCATCCACGTGAACCAGGTTATGAAAAACACCGCCGTAGACATCATCCCAGGCGACTTCCAGATGAAATTTGAATCGTTCGGCTGCCAGGTGGAACAGGTTTTTGTCCTTTCTCCGTAGAGCTTCTGCCATGACCATCCATAAGCATTCAATAGCATGACCGATAGAGACAAACTGGGAGAGACCGCCTTCCGCACGGGTCATGTCATGATTCAGCACTTCGTTCATCAATTTATATTCAGGGATAAAGTGTTTATTCATTAACATATCGACACAACGCTTAGCAACTTTTTCCAGTTCTGGATCAGATTTGAATTCCAGCATTTGGGTGACCAGTCGCAACATGATCATCCAGTGACCTAGAACTCGTTCACCTTTATATGGCGGAACTTCAGGTCCGTAATCGGCGTGATATGCATAATCAGGACTATCATAAATTCTGAGACACTTGAAAAGCATGTCTTTTGCTTTTTGCCAAAAAGAATCTTCACCGATTGCCTTAGAATATTCTGAAAGCCCGTTTGCAACAAAGAGATCACCGTAAATACTTGTGGAAGGCTCACCCAACGGATTGCCTCCTCGGGTGAATTCCTCGGGGTAAAGTGTATCGTCTTTGGGTTCGTTTTTAAGAATGAATTCGACTGATTTCCTCGCCACATTGAGATACTTTTGTTCTTTAGCGAAATTGTTGAAAAGAAAAGAATAAACCCAAATCCCTCTACCCTCGTACCAGGTCTTTTTGTTTTGGGTAATGTTTGTACCATCCCTGTCCGTGTTGCACATAAATCCGCCATATTGATGATCGATTACATACTTATCCAGAAATGGAAGGAAATCATCGAACAGGTAATATCGGTGGCGTTCCCGAAGTTCTTCCAGGATGAGTCCAGCGAGTTTGCCATTATCAGTAACGGATGGAGTATTTGCTGTGGAATCATTTTTAATATCGCCGCAGCCATTAGTTCCCATTAATAATGCGGCGGTTCCTGCGGCTGAGCCTGTTAAAAATTCTCGTCGATTCATTTTTTTTGCGCTCCTTTATTTATTTCCCAGGGACAAATTTTTCCTCAACAGGATCGGCATCGAACCACCAGGTCATAATATCGATATCATAAAAGGATATAAATCCGGATGGGGAGCCATTCTTTGACCAGTCAGCTACCATTTCTGTAGGGATATATATGGGATTATTTTTTCGAGCATAGCTGATAATTGGTTCGACAAGTTGTCCGTGTTTGTTACCAGTATAAATTTTTTCTTCATCATGCTTGATAACAGCTTTGCGTGTAGGAACAAGTGTATCTAAATGGAAATTAAGGAGGTAGATATTTTTTGAATTTGAATTGCGGAAAAGCGAACAGATAATATTCCCTGCATTTCCACAAGTGTATTTTGCCGCATCGTCTTCTTTTACCTCTAAACCAAGATTCTGGCAATACGAAATGACAACATCAGCAACTTTTCTTTCATTTTTAGATTCACCGTGAATGGAAAGAAGTTTAAGTCTCAATTCTATTAATTCTTTAGAGTTAAGATGAGTCATTTCGAAATTGATATTTTAAGAATTCCAGTAATTTTTTATCACCCCTTAGTTACCCCAGTCTCTTCTTCAACTTCGCCACATACCTTCTGCTCATTACAAACGGTTTTTCAATATCTTTCAGATAAACTCTGAATGAGTAATTGAACCACTCTTCTAATCGGTCAATGTATTCCATATTGATGATGGTTGATCGGTGAATACGGCAGAAATATTGTTCGGGCAGGCGAGTCTCCCATTCTTTCATGGATTTGAGGGTAAGTCCTTTTTGTCGGTTTGTGGTGATGATTTCGGAATAGTCCCCAGCAGCGCTGACACTTAGAATGGTTTTAATTTTTAAAAATTTCATTTGATTGTCAATCATCAGGAACAATCGATCGTCATAGTTCAATTTTCGCAATTCAATAGATTCAGATTCTTCGTCCTGTTCCAATCTCTCAATGGTTCGAGACAGCCGATCGGGATTCACAGGTTTAAGCAGATAATCGAGGGCATTCACTTCAAAAGCACGGATGGCGTATTCATCAAAGGCTGTGACAAAAATGACTTTCGCTTCTACCTTGATTTTGTTCAATAAATCAAAACCAGATTCTCCTGGCATCTGGATGTCGAGAAAAATGATGTCAGGATTGAGCTGTTCAATCGCTTGGATTGCTGAAGATACATCATCTGCTTCCCCGACGACATTGATGTGAGGATGCTCGGAAAGTATTGAGATCAAGTCTTTTCGTGCCAGTCGTTCATCATCGACTATGAGGGCGGTGAAGTGTTTTTGCATTTATTTATATTTTTCCATTAGATAATTCGTGCAATTATCTTTCCAATTTTCGATATTTGCCCCTTTTAAAAAGTCTCGACACCTTTTTGAAAATTCCTCGAAGGTGGTAATTTTTTGTTCTGGTTTTTTATGTTGATATTCTTTTATATAAGTCTTCATATCAAATTTCTTTCTCCTAATCCTGTCCTGGTAAAAGTGACTCCTTGTCAAACCATATATCTAATCCATATCGTTTTAAATCGCTATATATCCTTTTTGCAAATCCTAAATCGATATGGGCATAGCTGAGGAATATTTTTGGTTTTAATTCATTCATTTTATTATTGTTTAAGTTCTTCAAATGAAAAATCATATAGGTTATTAAAAATACGGTTAATTCTGTCATGTCGTTTATTTTTTTGATATTGTTTACTAAAATAATCTTTATAAGCATTTAGAAACCAAAAAAAGATGACTGGAATTAATGGTAAAAAATCATATACCTTTGAGTAATCAGTTTTTAATTTTGGAGTTAAACAGAATCCTACTGCTGCTACATATAGTGTAATACACCAAGTTTTTATTTTGATTTTATATTCTCCGTGTTGCATCATGTTATTTCGATAGTTGTTAATTTCCTCTAATATTTTGTTACATGCTGTCTTAGATTTTCAATTTCAAAATTTTTTTTGTCTTCCATTTTTTTACCAATTTTATAGTTTACTCTTAAAAAATCTATGTGGAAATTTTCAAATATTCTTATTTAACCCGTTAAGTATGAGCTTTTAATTTGTTATAAAAACTTTATGCTAATAATTTAAAGTAAATATGAACATGAGAAAAGTTTCCTTTTATTACTTAACGTGTTTATCTTGTTTGAAGCATTGGGGCATCAATATCCAAAGGTATGCACAAAAACAAAAGTAAGCTGCCCCTTTCTTTTATTGAAGGTAAAATATATAAATATTTACGGAAAAAGACAAGGAAAAAATGTCTGTAAATTAGCGAAGTAGAGTTCTATTTTAGATATAGGGTATTTTGAAGGTTTTTATTGGAAATGTTGGTATAAGCGATATGAGATATATGGATAAGGAAGAAATGTCTTGTCTTGAAATAGGATATTTAATATCAGTTAAAGTGAGTGGTTAATGATGATTGGGTAATTTGGTAATTGATTTATCAAGTAGTTGGGTAACTAGTTGATTGGTAATAAAGGATTAAATGGTTAGACTGGAACGTCATTGGTTCATAGCCGATAATCCCATATACTCATTTACTCAGTTACCTAACTTATTGGAACTTCATTTTGAATTTCTAATTTAATATGAACCTTTCCTTCTTCTTCAAAAATCTCAAAACGATGTCGATCGGGGAAGGCGTTTTCAAGTCTCCTGCGGACATTCGCTAATCCTGTTCCTGTGCCGTTTTGGCTGCCGCTTTTATCTTCTGATGGCTCAATCCACTTGCCAGTATTACTGACTTCCACCTTCAAGTTCCCATCATCAACAACCGCTTTGATGCGAATTCTGAGTGGCATGGGACTGGTTTGCATGCCGTATTTAATGGCATTTTCGATTAATGGATGAATCAAGAAACTCAAAACTGGATAGTCTTCTGCCAACGGATCGATGTCAAAGGCGACATCTAGCTTGTCTTCATACCTGATTTTTTCAATGGCAAAGTAGTGGCTGATGGCTTCTAATTCGTTGCTGAGGGGGACATCAGAATAGTTTTTACTGATTAATGAATAGCGGAGAAATTCGGAGAGTTCGGTAATAACTTTTTTGGCGTTTTTGGTGTCCTCATCGATTAATGCCCGAATTGAGTTCAGTGCATTGAATAAAAAATGTGGATTCAATTGATATCTGAGCATTTGTAACTGAGCTGCCTGGGCTAAGGCATTAGCTTTCTCTGTCCGCTCCCTTTGCAGCATCCAATCTTGCCAGAGCTTAATACCAAAGTAAAAGGCACTCCAAAGAATCAAAACCCATAAATGCGAATAAACACTGTTAAAGTAGTACTCAAAACTGAGCCAAACATTTAAAGCTTGAGTACCATGCAAAGGTAAACTACATAATATATCAGCCCAGAGCCAGATATTCGAAGCGATAATCGAACCGATTAATAAAGCGAATGAAAGGAATAAAATTGATCTTGACTGATAATTAATCTTTTTATAGAAATAGCGCAATAGAAGGCTGATAAAAAATCCAGTGACATACGTAAATAAGAGACTCAGGAAAACCTTATTATCGACTTTTCCGTGATAACGCAGGCTTAAATAAATCAGGAAGAGTAATAGCCAGCCTGAAATATTTAAGATCCAGAATAAGGGGATTTTCTTTTTTTGTTTTGTCAAGTACATTTTTTTTATTATTCCGTTGACATCTATTTTCATTCTAATTTTAGTAATTCTTTCAATTTACAACAAATAAATGTTAATTCCAATAAAAATTTGTCTGCGTGACTTTTATTTCGTTATTGCTTGTGCAGAAAGGATATTTAATTCGATACTAAATTAGCTGTTACAAGGTATAAGGGTGTATGGGTATTCGGATATATGGTAATAAGGATATAAGGGTTATGAGGCTAATAATAGTGTCAAAATCTACCATTCATCTCCTTTTACCTTTATACCTTAACACCCAACCAATCCAATCTACATATTAATTGAAGAAAAAAGAACGAAAAATAGGCAAACGGTCAATCCCATCGATAAGCGGTTTTGAGGTGAAATACCGTTAATCGACTGAATTGACCTTTTATCGATTTGGAATTCATTTTTTCGATAATTTCATTTATTTTGAAATGGATAGATTGATGTCATATTATGCATCAACATGACATCCCTCAAGGGACTTTATGGGGACCTCTTCATGAGTTATAAACATTAAATCTCTACGGGATTAAATTTATCATTATGTTTGTCAATTAGTCCCGAAAAAAAACATTTCCTAACACCTCCTGTATTAACGTCAAAGGAGAAAGTCATAATGAAAATGATTGTTCGTGTTGGTTTTGTATTTACCTTTCTGATTTCTGTCTTTTATTTGCAATATAAATTTGATTATAACGCTGAAGAAAACAATTTAACAAATAGTTTTCAAACTGGCAATCTTCACCCCCCTTTATCGCAAACCAGGGACAGGTTCATGAAGATGTAAAATATTACGCCCAGACTTTTGGTGGGATTGTATTTGTGACAAAATATGGAGAAATTGTTTATCATCTCCTGAAAGCTCCTGAACAGGAAAATTCAAAAACTCATTGCGAGCAACGAAGCGACGAGGCAGCCCTAAATTTCTTAACAAGAAAAGAAAAGGGCAATGCCTCGCTTGCTCGCAATGAACATTCTTTAGGATTGGTAATTAAAGAATCTTTTGTTAGAGGGAAAACAAATAAGATAAAAGGAGAGGGATAGTCTTATACAAAGGTAAATTTTTTAAAGGGAAAAAATCAATCAAATTGGCAAACCAATATCCCAACTTATGATTTTGTCAGCTTCGGCGAACTTTATGATGGAATCGAATTGAAGCTTCGAGCTCTTGGTAATAACGTTGAAAAACTGTTTTGTGTCAAGCCTGGCGGGAAGCCTTCTGATATTAAAATCAAGTTAAGTGGAGCAGATAGTGTAAAAATCAACGAGATTGGGGAACTTCAAATCGAATCTGAGATCGGTTCGGTAGCATTTACCAAGCCGATTGCTTACCAGCTTCAGGGAAACAACAAGGAATATGTCGATGTTGCTTGGGCTTTGAGCAAGGAAGATGATGAGTATGGTTTTAAGGTCGAGGAATATGACCTAGCGCTAGAGCTTGTCATTGATCCGCTGCTCGCATCCACTTTTCTTGGCAGTAGTGGCGATGATGGATTTTATTATACAGATGTGAACCTGATGCTGGATGATTGATTAAGTCATTAGCTGGAAATGAAAAGTATGGTGCTGGTCATTGTTCAATTGAGTGGGATAGTACCAATGATTATGGCAAAAAGGTAAGTTCTGGCGTTTATTTCTATAAAATTGAGAGTGACGAATTTAGCAATACCAAAAAACTCATTTTGTTGAAATAACCTCATAAGATGTCCTTCACGAATAAATGAGGAAAGACCTTCGAGGTTTTAGAAACCTCGAAGGTCTGGGTATTCGGCAAAATAATCATTTATTTATTTCGCTGGTAAATAATTTTTTCAGAATGTTTCTTCACAATGTTTCCAAAATTGAGGAAAAATTATGAAAAACTTTTTTGCCGTTTTCACCGTAGTTCTTATCGTAACGATTACTTCTTTCGCTTGTGCTCAGGCTTTATTCGAAGAGCACACAATCCAGGAAAATTTCAAACAAACTATATCTGTTTACGCCATCGACCTTGATAAAGATAGCGATATTGATGTACTTGACTCCGCTTATGAGGATAATACAATTGCCTGGTGGGAAAACGATGGTAGTCAAAATTTTACAGTGCATATTGTGTCCGATAATTTCAATGGAGTGAGAACCATCTGGGCGGATGACCTGGATAAAGAAGGCGATATGGATGTTTTGGGAGTTGCTCGATATGGTAACAAAATCTCTTGGTTTGAAAATATCGACCAGTTCATTGTTGCAGATTTTACGGCAAAACCGATATCGGGACATGCACCGCTCACGGTCCAATTTAAAGATTCATCTTATACGAAACCTGGGACGACATCCAGGCAACGGGATTTTGATAATGATGGCACAATTGATTCACAAGATCAAAATCCAAAATGGACTTTTGAACTGCCTGGCATTTACACCGTCAGATTGATCGTTACCAATAATTCGCGTTCGGATACGTTAATGAAGGAAGATCTTATTCATGTTTTTGATGGAGAAAGTGCACTTTTATTTGATGGCAAAAACGGGTGTGCCACCTGCTCTGCAGCACCCATTTTAAAAATGACTGATGCAGTAACTATCAAAGCCTGGATCAAACCATCGGGCTGGGGATCGCTTCAAAATCTTGGGTTTGGCAGGATCATCGATAAAAAGAATGTTTTATTATTGCTCAATGAAGAAGGCGGTTCCCTTAATTGTCACAGTTTAGCGACTTGGTTTTCAACAGATAGTGGTTCCTCTTCAACAAGAATAAATATTAGTTTACCAAAACCAGTTCGCTTGAAATTGAATATCTATGACATGAATGGCGGATTAGTTAAATCTTTCTTCAACGGGCAGATCTGGCAGAGTGGCATTCATTCGATTGAGTGGGAGGGAACGGATAATGGTGGTAATCTTGTTAGTTCAGGATTATATTTTTACAAAATAACAGCAGATAATTTTACTGATTTAAAGAAAGCAATTTTGATCAAATGAAAGATAAAATTAAGAAAAAGACCGAATCATATCGACAAATAATCATTGAAACACTTTGTGAACTGATCGAAATTCCAACGGAAAATCCCCCAGGTAATAACTATAAAGTTTGTATCGATTATCTTGCACAGAAATTAACAGCATGGGAAATCGAGCATCAAATTATCAATGTACCCAATGGAAATTATCCTCGTTTCTCTATCGTTGGGAGTCACGGGAATGGTGAAAAAGGAATTCATTTTCACGGACATTATGATGTAGTTCCCGCATTCATAGATGAGCAATTTCGTCCCAGAATTGACGGAGATCGAATTTACGGTCGGGGCAGCTCGGACATGAAGAGCGGACTGGTTGCCATGCTTTTTGCGATTCGAATTATTAAAGAATTTACTCCTGAAATACCCATTATGGTCACCTTTTCCATCGTGCCTGATGAAGAAACAGGAAGTCAGTTGGGTACAAAATACCTGTTCGATCAAGGAGTTCTTCCAATGAATAGTATCGGTATGATTATGCCAGAGCCAACCAGCGGTGCCATCTGGAATGCTAACAAAGGAGCATTGACTTTAAAAATTACGCTAAAAGGGAAAGCAGCCCATGTTGCACGGGAGCATCAAGGCATTAATCCTTTTGAACATGTAATTGAAATTGGCAATTCTTTACTGGAATTGAAAAAGAAAATAACCAATCGGAAAACTTCGATGAGGGTGACTCCACCAGATGCCAATCGATCAACAATAGTAATCGGTGGCGAAGCAGGAAGTGGTGTGAATTTCAATGTTATCCCTGAAGAAGCTTTTTTCACCATTGATCGCAGAATAAATCCTGAAGAAAAATTCGATGAAGCTAAACAAGAGTTAATGGAAATTCTTAATCAATATCAGCAGCAAGGCAAAGAAATTCAAATCGAGATTTTGCAGGAAGGACAGGCATCATGCACAAGCCAATTTAGTCCAGTTGCACAGGCTTTAAATCAATCTATTTTAGATATGAAAGGACACGCACCAAATTTTGAGCTTTGTCCAGGAGTTTTAGAGACTCGTTTCTTTAACCAACATGGAATATCCGCTTATGCCTATGGCCCTGGTTTGCTCGAAGTATCTCATTGTAAAGATGAATACGTGGAGATCAATAATGTTCTGGATTGTGTTAAGATTTATGCGTTGACTTGTAACTCTCAAAGAATTTAAAAGAGTAGTCTCCCACCGAATTGTAATCCCACAGAATTGCATTCTACTCGTTTTTCAATTAAGTGACATTTCATTTCGATGGGAGAATAAATCACTAAAACATTGATTCCAGGAATAGTATTCCATTATCTGCACGACACTTTTCTTTTTTTGTCTAATTGCCAGATGGCGTTTACGAGGGTTTTAAAGATAATGCTTTGTACTATCCTTCATTATGGAGTGCAGTCGCTTTATCAATTATTGTTACCAAAAGACTTAGTGAGCAGTTTACCATACAAGGCGAATATGATTTTTATAACATTGGAAACCGGGACAGGAGTGAGAATTTAAAACAAACTGGTGAAGATAAAAATAAGAAAAAAGAATGAAATACCAGAAAAGTATTAATCATCAATGCCGTTGGCTTTTCTGCTATATTATTGTTGCGATTTGAGGAAAGCAATTTATTTATCAACATTTTTATCTCACTATTTGTACTTGCTAATTTTATACTCTTTTTTCTTTGGGAAAAACTTAACTTTATGATTTTTTGAATTATTTTGCCGACAAATCATTTTTGTCGAATTACAACCAAAACATTCTAGAAAATCCTTCGTATCTGAAAACATAACCGACTAAATTTTAACCATTAATCGAGGGAGTGAGAAATGGCTCATCGAAAAATTTTTCAAATCACTTCAATCTTCGTTCTTTTATTCTCAATTAAGAGTTTCGCTCAAACAGACTTCATCGACTTTGAATCTGACCAGTGGGATCGGCAGGGCGCTGAGATTGTTCAATTCATGGACCGAAAATGCCTGATCGGCTCAGCGTTCTTGAAAGATGTGGAATTTGAAAACGGCGTCATCGAAGTCGATATTGCCGTGACAGGACAAAAGGCGCGAACCTATCCAGGTGTGCTGTTTCGCATTCAATCACCTGGGAATTATGAACGATTTTATATTCGTCCCCACCGTGCCAGCCTGTATCCCGATGCGATTCAGTATGTTCCCTGTTTCAATGGAATCGATGGCTGGCAACTCTACAACGGTGAAAATTACACATCCGCTGCTGATATCCCTGACAATCAATGGGTACATTTCAAGCTGGAAGTGTCGGGCAGCCAGGCTCGTTTGTTTATGGACGATATGGATCAGCCAGTGTTTGTCATGAACTATTTGAAACACGGCGTTTCTAAAGGTACGCTCGGTCTGAACTCTCCCAGGGATGGTACTGCTTATTTTTCAAATTTTAAATACAAAATTGATAATACGTTAAAATTTACACCAGTTCCAGAAATTGAGCGACATCCTGGAATTATCACCAATTGGCAAATCTCTCAACCATTTCCATTCAGCAAAGTCGATCTGGAAAAACATCCCAATGAACAGGAGCTTGGCGAAATCAACTGGCAGGAAGTTACATGCGAACCCAATGGACTGGTTGATATTTCCCGCTATTATGGCCGAACAGGCAGGGAATACGATTGTATTCTGGCTAAAGCGACCATTCCTTCTGATGAGGAAAAGGTGATGCAATTGCTGTTCGGCTACAGCGATCTCGTCACCCTTTTTCTGAATGGGAAACTGATGTATTATGGCAATAGCGTTTACCAGGGACGTGATCGGTCTTTTCTGGGAATTATCGGATATAATGATGCCGTCTACTTGCCGCTGAAAAAAGGAGAAAATGAATTGTTGATGTGGGTTTTCGAAGCATTTGGTGGTTGGGGATTCATGGCAAAGGATGGCAATGCTGTTTTTGAAGCCGAAGGTGTTAGTCAGAAATGGAAAATCAAAAATGAACTGCGGATGCCCGAATCAGCGCTGTATGATAAAAAACGGAACATCATTTATATTACTAATTTTGACCGTTACGGAGCCCCTGGACAGCAATTCATCTCGAAAGTGACGTTGGATGGCAAAATCCAGCAATTAAAGTGGGTTGAAACATTGTTTTTACCAACAGGCATGACGATTTTCAAGGATAAACTATTTGTCGTTGAAAGGAGAAATGCCGTTGAGATCGATCTTGAAACAGGAAAAATCCTCAATCGACATCCATTACCACAGCCGATGTTTCTCAACGATATTGCTATTGACAAGAATGGAAATGTGTATGTTTCTGATACCCAAAAGGGTGCTATTTACAAATTCACGGACGGCAAATTCAAGGAATGGCTAAAGAGAACAGAGCTTACGAATATCAACGGACTTTGTATTCAAAAGGAAAAGCTGATTGCTGGCATCACCAGCGACCATTCACTCAAATCAATTGATCTCAAGACCAAAGAGATCAGTACTGTTGCCCGATTTGGCGAAGGTCTGATGGATGGAATCAAATTAGATCAGGATGGAAATTACTTGATTTCACATTATGAGGGTAGGATTTATCGGGTGACTCCTTCTGGTGAAACAACCAATCTTCTTTATGTTCAGGGGACAAGATGTGCTGATTTTGAATATATACCTGAGAAAGGTCTGCTGATCATTCCGACATTAGAAGCGAACGAGATAATGGCTTATCAAATGGCGAAATGATTTTGGATTAAAATAAGAAATTTAACTCATTTCGTTTGCAACGAAAAGAGAACCACAACGAAAAAAAACGCTAATATTTCTTTCGTTGCTGTTCTTTTTTCGTCGTTAGTGATTCTGATTCACAAGCAGGGAGCCGACGTGAACAAACAGAATAAAAGGGGGAGCACACCATTACGATATGCTGTTGCACATGGGCACAAGGAAGCTGCCTATTATTTATTCGATAAAGGGGCCTGATTCAATCTCGGGGGCGAAGAGATTGAAAGTATCCTGCGTGCCGTATCATCTCGCCCGGGAGAATCAGCAACTTGAGACGGCTCGGTTACTTCAGGAGAAGGGGGCCTATACTGGAGTCCCGAAATTTCCTAATTTATCCGGGAAATATATAGATTCTGATTTGCCAGAAGACACTCCCAAAATGTTTGCCACGGGAATTGTAACATTATTTTGAACATTCCATGCTGACATTTTCAGCGGATTTTAAAGCTTGCTGCTGGGTGGACTTTAATCAGAAGATCCTTCTCATGGAAAAGAAAGAGGGGCGTTGGCAGCCTCCTCACAGCGTCCTTTTAAATGCCAGCAATCCCTGCTTCTCACCCGATGGTTTGAGAATCTATTATACAGCAAAACGTTTATTGGAAACTGGGGAGAAAGCCGGGGACACTGATATTTTCTACATCGAAAGAAGAAACGGAGGGTGGAGTGATCCTGTCAATATTGGTCCCAATGTGAATACGGAATTGAGTGAAGAGCAGTCCGGTGTAACTAGAAGCGGTACCGTCTATTTTCGGTTGGAAGGGGATATTTACTGTTCACGACTTGTCAATGGAAAATATATGCCCAGGGAGAAACTGGGAGACCCGATCAATACGGAAAGTGCTAAATCGGAACCTTTTACTGCTCAAGATGAATCCTTTCTCCTCTTTCGATCCCTCGGTACGGGCGGTGTCGAGGAGGCAAATTTTTACGTCAGTTATCGGAGACCTGACGATACCTGGACACGGCCCATTAATTTTGCAAAAGAGATTAAAAGGCCGATGATGTTTCCCAGTGTCACACTGGACAACAAATTTTTGTTTTATTGGTCTGATGGATTCTATTGGATCTTTGCATCGTTTGTCGAAACATTCAAACCCGATGTATCTAAATAATATGTATTGAGATTTCATAAAATTACCCCATATAGAGGGAGAGGTACAAAAAATAGCTTATATAACTAAAAAAGATGGGAAATGGGGAACCAGGGAAATCGCTGGATTTAATGGCAAATATAGGTCGTGGTCCGCCTGTTTTTTAGAGAACGATAAAATTGTATTTGGTACGAGAAAAAATATAAGTACTGATTCTGTTGAGCTTATTGATGATTTTTGGTTGGTTGAACGACAGAAAGAGGGGTGGAGCGAACCGCAGCCGCTGGGCTTTGATAAATTTTCAAAAACCTGGAAGTGGTCACTTTCTGTGTCAAATAATGGACATATTTACTTTGATGACAGAAATCATCCGAGGGGTCAATATGAATCGGGTATCTTTGTATCTTATTATCAAGATGGTCAATATTCCACCCCTGTTTTGCTCCCCGAACACATCAACACGGAACATTTTGACTGGACTCCTTTTATCGCGCCTGATGAATCTTACCTGATATTTGTTTCCAACCGACCGGGTAGCCTTGGCAGTGCAGATATTTATATCACCCTTAAAAATCATGATGGTGCATGGTCGAATCCTATAAATATGGGTGATAAGGTAAATTCGAAAGACCTAGAACGGTTTCCGAGTGTATCACCCGGTGGGAAAATCATGTTTTTCCTGAGAGATTATATAGTTGACGATAAATTACAAAATCAAGATTACTACTGGATCGATGTGGGATGTATCGAAAAATTAAAACCAAATGAATTGAAGTAAAGGAGCTAATCCATGAAACAGAAAGCAACCATTATCGGAATCCTGATCATGCTTGTTATGATTATTGGCAACTGCACACAGAAATACGATTTTCCTGTTTTAAAAGGTCCCTATCTCGGCCAGAAACCGCCAGGGATGACGCCGGAAGTTTTTGCGCCGGATATTGTTTCTACAGGTTTGAATGAAATCGGGTCTTCATTTTCAAAAGACGGAAAAGATTTCTTTTTTTCTGTAGGTCCTGACCCGTATATGTCAATTATCACTATGAAGGAGGGAGAAGACGGATGGTCCAGACCGGAAGTAGCCTCCTTTTCAGGTTCTTATGATGACTTCGATGCGAAGTTCTCTCCTGATGGGAATAAAATATACTTTTCATCTGCCAGACCAACACCGGGAAAAGAATTAAACGGAATTGATTACGATATCTGGGTGGTTGAAAGAGAAAATGACGGCTGGAGTGAACCTCAAAATCTCGGTTCTGTTATCAATTCTGAAAAAGCCGAATATTGTCCTTCAATATCCGGTAACGGTACTCTTTATTTTTGTTCGGAAAAGGACGGTGGTTACGGTGAAGGTGATATTTATATCAGTAGGTATGAAAACGGAAAATATTTACCTCCCGAAAATTTAGGGGCAGCAATTAATGGTGAGTACTTTGATGCAGATCCTTATATTGCGCCTGATGAAAGTTATTTAATAGTTACTTGCTGGGGCAGGGCCGATACTTTAGGAAAAGGCGACCTCTATATAAGTTATAAGAAAGCCAATGGTAACTGGACTGAAATGAAAAATATGGGTGAAAGAGTAAACTCCGAAGAGCTGGAACATAGTGCATGGGTTTCGCATGACGGAAAATACTTGTTTTTTACAAGTAACCGAAAAAATAATTTTACAAAACCGATGACATATAATCAATATTCCGCATCACTTTACAAATCCCGCAATGGTATGAATGATATTTATTGGATAGATGCCAAAATCATCGAAGAATTAAAACCCGAGCATCTAAAATAAATAGGAAGACATGAAAAGAAATTTTATCTTATTAAGCATTATTCTGATTTCAAGCGCTGTGTTGATTTCATGCAATCGTAATAACAATTCGCCAAATGAAAATGAATCGAATTTTTCTGAGTTAGAATATCCTTATCTCTGCCAGAAACCGCCGGGGATGACGCCGGAAGTTTTTGCGCCTGGGATTATATCTACGGGTTTAAATGACTGCTGCAGTATTTTTTCGTCGGATGGCAAAGAATTTTATTTTGGTCTGGGATCGGGCCCCGATTATATAATCGTATGCACGAGAGTTGAAAACCGGAATTGGGCAAAACCGGAGATATGTCCTTTTACCGGAAAATATAATGATTCGGAACCGAGTATGTCCTATGACGGCAAAAAGATTGTTTTCCGTTCCAACCGGCCCTTGAATAGAGCAGGAAAACCGGATGATGGCAGTGATATATGGATTGTCGAGAGGAGAGGATCGACATGGAGTGAACCGAGAAGACTGCCATTCCCGATCAATTCAGATGCTTCTGATTGTTAATCTGCATTTTCCAGTAGCGGTGATTTATACTTTGTGTCCGATCGTGATGGTGATTGCGATATTTATGTATCGCGGTTTAAAAACGGACAATATGTAGAACCTGAAAAACTAAGTACCGCGATAAACTCCGAGTTTGATGATTGGGATGCATGCATATCACCTGATGAAAGTTATATCATATTCGGATCTTACGACCGTCCTGATGGATATGGAAGAGGTGATCTGTATATCAGTTTTCATAATGATGACGGTTCCTGGACAGAAGCAGTGAATATGGGAGGCAAAGTCAATTCCAGCGAAATGGATATCGCTCCCTGGATTTCATTCGATGGTAAATATATCTTCTTGTCAAGTAATAAAAGAACCCATGCATCTTTTTCGGAGTGGCCTATAACGTATGATGAGAAAATTAGAATATTGAATAGTCCGGGGAAAGGGAACACCGATATTTATTGGGTGGATGCAAAGATTATTGAAGAATTGAGACCGATGAGAAAGTGATTGATCCTGACGGCATTACAACAGAATTCGTACGGTGCCCGGATCCAACAGCTGACTTAGTGGCAAAGATCATTCGGACGAAAGTGGGATAAGAATTTTAGAAAATCGTTGTTTTCGTTTTTCTCATCGTACGATTAATATTTTTTCTTTACAAGCATCAAGATGGGCCAACCTTGGTATATGCGGAGCAGAAATAAAAAAGTCAGAATGTTAAGACCGGACAAAATCAATTTACAGGAGGAAGACGATGCATTTAAGAATATGCCTTTTAATATTAATTGTATTAAGTACTCCCTCTCTCGTTATCTTTGGGCAAAATTTCGATTTTCCCGTATTAAAAGGGCCTTATTTTGGCCAAAAACCGCCGGGCATGAAGCCCGAGATTTTTACACCGGGGATCATTTCGACACAAGCGACCTATGGATGTTCCTATTTTTCGAAGGACGGCCGGTTATTCCTCTTCGGTAGAGCTGGTTCCGCACTGAACGGTATCCTCATCATAGAACAACAAGAGGGCGTCTGGACCAAGCCCCGATTGGCTCCGTTTTCAGCGGGCGAACATGACTTGGATTTCACGCTGGCCCCGGACGGAAAAACCGTCTTTGTGGCATCGGGACGCCCAATAAGCCAGGGAGGGACGCCTTTGAGAGATCACCAGATATGGGTATCGCAAAGAACGGATGAGGGCTGGTCTGAGCCGCGGTTGCTTCCGTATCCCGTGAATTTGGGCCAGCACGATAGCTATCCTTCTGTCACAGAGAATGGAACCCTGTATTTTTTCAGCAGACGAACCGGGGGATTGGGACGGGGTGATATATACCGCTCCAATCAAACAATCAGTCAATATACCGAAATAGAGAACCTCGGCGATCCCATAAACACCGAGCATCATGAAGTAGATCCTTACATTGCTCCGGATGAAAGCTATCTCATATTTTGTTCAGACCGGTGCGGTGGATACGGAGAGGAAGATTTCTATATTGTGTTCCAGAAAAAAGATGCATCCTGGACAGACCCAGTGAATATGGGCGGGAAGGTAAATTCTCCCCATCAAGAATATATTCCGTCTGTCTCACCGGACGGCAGGTACTTTTTCTTCACCAGTAATAAATCGGGGAATCGAGAAATTTACTGGGTGGATGCGAAGATCATTGAGGATTTGAAACCGAACGATCTAAGATAGGAGGATATTTGACATGAAACAAAGGCAAATTCTAAATAATATTCTGCTTTTCACTATAATACTAATCGCTAATTGTACTCAAAGGGATGAGTTACCTGTTCTGAAAATTTCATACTAATTGAAGAACAAGATTGGGATTATGTGTTATTGCAGGGCGGTTGTCAAAATGCTGCATATCCGGAAACGGCTCATATCATCAGACCAAGTTGGGGGAAACACGATGTATTTCTGGCATTGAACAAATTGAACTTGGCAGTGAAGGAAAATAACGCAGACACAAGGTTGGTTTATTTGATGCCTTGGGCATTTGAAGACGGAATAACATGGCTTCCTGGCCAGACCGATACATTCAAAGATATGCAATTAAAAATTTATGAAAATTCAATTGAATGGTGTGAAATATTGGATATTGTTCTGGCGCCGGTTGGTTGGGTTTGGTATCAAGTTTTTCTGGAAATGAATAAGCCTCATTATTTGTATCTGCCTGATTATAATTAGCCATCTTTAAGAGGAACATACCTTTCTGCGTTCGTTTTTTATGTTACACTTTTCAAAGAAAGTGCTGTTAGCCTCTCTTATTACGGTGGGCTGGGAAAAGAGGAACCAAAATATTTACAAAATTTAGCCACTTCTGTAGTTCTCGATAGTCTTACTTTGTGGAATATACAGGAATAATAGGGTCCACCTCGGTCGACTTATGAAAATAAGTAAAGTCCGGGAAGTAGTAATGGTTTTTATGAAAGAACGGGAGGGAATTTCTTTTATTAATCGTAACTATCAATTAACTAAAAAATGAAGTAAGGATCATGTTTTCAGTTAAAAAGCTTATTGTGTTATTTGCAGTTTTATTTACATTAATTTCGTCCTCATGGGCTGATGATATTCATAAAGCAGCACAAAAAGGAGACCTGGCAAAGGTGAAAGAGCTATTAGAAAAAAATCCAGAATTAGTCAATGCCAAGGACCAGGACGGAGATACTCCACTCATGTATGCTGCTACCGGCGGCAGTATATCAATGGTCCAGCTCCTAATAGCAGAGGGTGCAGACATTGAGGCAAAAAACTCTGCTGGACAAACTTCTCTACTCTATGCGGTTTATTACGGGAAAAAAGAAGTTGCAGAATTTCTACTAGTAAAAGGCGCTCAAATAAACTATCAGGACAGGAATGGCAGAACACCTCTGCACTATGCTGCCAGGAACGGACATAGAGATGCAGTTGAAGTTCTCATAAAGTATGGGGCGGATTTGGATAGCTGTGACCGGTTTGGACAGACTCCTTTTACTTTAGCATTCTATTATAACAGAAATGATGTGCTTGATCTAATGATGGATAAGGATATATGGGAAAAGATTAAGGAAGATAATAGAAATTTATTTCTCCATACAGTGGCAAGTATGGGTAATAAAAAGCTTATTGAACTGCTTATAGAAAAAAGGACAAATATGGCCTCTACAAGCAATACTGGTAGAACTCTGCTTCACAGTGCTGCTTCTGGAAGGCTTAATGAGTTAGCCGAGCAAATGACTGCAAAGGGGATAGATGTAAACGCCAAAGATAATGAAGGCAGAACTGCCTTGCCCTATGCTGTCAGAGAAGGAAGTAAAGGGCTGGTTGAGTTGTTAATAGCAAAAGGAGCGGATATAAACCTGAAAGGCAGTGACGGCAGGACACCCCTGCACATCGCTGCCGATTGGAATCACACGGATATCATGGAATTCCTTAGGGCAAAGGGGGCGAAGGAGATTACAAGGGAAGTCCAATTTCTGCAAAGCACACATCTGGAAAAGAAAACTCAAGGAACGCCTGCTTTAGAGATTTGCTATATTGCCAACGATGGATTTCTGATCACATCACCTACGAAAAAAGTCTTAATTGACGCCTTGCAAAAAAATCCTGTTGTTGCTTCTGCTTCAACTGCAGATGATGTTTTTAAAAAGATGATAAACTCACAACCTCCCTTTGAGCATATCAATCTTCTTCTTATCACCCATGCTCATAGTGACCATTTTGACCCGCCGATGGTTACCCAGTTTTTGTTAAATCATCCAGAAACTGTCTTGCTTTCCTCTCAAAGAGTGATGGAGGAATTAAACAAAGCAAGTGCTAAAAACTATGATAATATCAAACATCAATTAAAAAATGTAAACCTGGAATTCGGGTCGATTACAGAGATGACAGTTAATGATATTGATATAAAAATTGTTGGGCTTAATCATAATACTCCAGAAAATAAATATTTAAATTTGGGTTTTATTATTACTATGGGAGGGATAAAGCTATTCCATTCAGGAGACACGAATTGGCGATCAAGTGAAAAATATTTTGAAGATTTTCATTTGGATAAAGAAGAAATTGATGTGGCTTTATTGGATCAGTATTCTCTTTGGAATCCTCTTGGACAAATGATGTTTTTCTCTGCTATTGAGATTATAAAAGATCATATCCAGCCACAAATTATTATTCCAATGCATATACAACCAATGGAAATTGAGATTGCATCAAACGAGATAAAGAAGCTGCATCCAGATGTGATCATTTTCAAAGAACCCTTGGAAAAGAAAATTTTTATAGGTATGGAACCCCAATTCAAATCAGAAAATGGCGCAACTCTTCTCCATACCGCAGCAGAAGACGATTTAGTCGATATCGTAATATGCAAGTTGAACCAAGGCATGGATATAAATGTTCGGGATTATACCGGCGCGACACCTCTTATGTATGCTGCCCGTGGTGCACAGAAAGAAACGATTGAATACCTTCTTGCTAATGGTGCCGATATTCATGCAACAGACTATCATCTCTTCACACCTCTACATTATCTGTTTTTAAATGTCGACATTCAGCAAAAACATCTCGAAGCAATGAAGTTGCTCATAGCGAAGGGAGTTTATATCAATGCCAAGTCGTTCTGGGGACCGGTTCTCATCGACGCAGTTTTCAGAGAAAACAAGGAGGCTCTTGAGTTGCTCTTATCTTCGGGAGCCGATGTCAATACCGGTACAGTGGATAAAGCCACTCCGCTCTACTTTGCAGCAAGTAGTGGTAATAAAGAAATCGTGAGTCTCTTGATCGATCACGGTGCAAAAACGGATTTCTATGCTTCTTCGGGCCTTACACCATTACATAATGCTGCAGCAAGCGGTCAAAAAGATATGGTCGAGTTGCTTCTCTCGAAGACATCAAAGAAGTTTTACACCGATCAATTCAATCGCACTCCACTCCATTTTGCGGCAACCAGTGGAAATCGAGATCTGTGCGATTTCCTTATCCACAGGAGATTCGATGCCCAGGCCAAAGACGACAATGGTCGCACACCCCTCCATTGGGCAGCATGGCGTGGACAGAAAGATGCCGCAGCATTTCTTATTGAGAACGGAGCACAGCTTGATGCCGAAGATCGGCGTGGAAAAACCGCTTTACATTATGCTGTTGTCTCCGGAAACGTTGAATTACTCAGGCTGCTGATCGATAAGGGTGCATCCTTCAACCCAAAAGATAGAAATGGTCAGACACCTCTCGATCTCGCAATCATTTACAATCGTACGCAGGCAGAAAAAATCCTAGTAGAAAAAAATGCTATTGGACAACCAAAGAGTCTAAACACCGCATCATCATGGATCAAGAGAGATCTCAAGCTCAAGGAAGCGATCATCTGGCATCTTGGTTGGAGTGGATGGGCGATTAAAACCAAAAATCACCTGCTCATCTTTGATTACTCGACACAGAAATCCGTTGAGTCGCCAGGTTTAGGCAATGGACATATTAATCCTGAAGAAATTCGTGATCTGGATGTTATCGTATTTGCCAGTCACGAGCACGGTGACCATTTTAGTCCGGCTATTCTCGAATGGGCAAAGACCGTCAAAAACATCAAATTCTTCTTCGGTTGGAAAGCATTTGATAATCCAGCGTACAACTACTTGAGCGAAACGAGAGAGCAAAGAAAGATGGGAAACGTTGAGATTACGACCGTTCATGATTTCAGCGATGTGTCCGAGGCAGCTTTTCTCGTTAAGGTCGATGGTGTTATTATCTTTCACCCAGGTGACTATGTGGGACGTTATACTGGACGAAAAAGCACCTATAAAACAGAGTATGACTTCCTATCAAAGAGATACGCGCAGGTCGATATTGCATTTTTCGGCGGCGGACTCTTTGAATCAACCAATTACATGTTTCAGAAATTGTCTCCACGGGCTGCATTCATCCAACATACCTCTGATTATAATTACAAAGGATGGACAAAAGAGCTTCAGAAGAGGTTTCCGAACGTGAAATTTTTCTATGCGGAGAATCGTGGAGATCGATTTTTTTTCCACAATGGGAAAGTTAGTGAGTGAGCTACTTAATGAGTTTTTAAAACTAATCGATTCAATCCTTTCGATGGAGAAGCGATTTATAAAAACATTTTGCCAATAATATCGTGTTGTACGAAGCGCCGTACTAGGCAGAACACATAATCGATCAAAACCTGAGTCGTGCCGAAGGTGTGTTTGTTATTGACCTGGATGGTAATAATGACAGGGATGTCGTAGCCGCAGCATCTAGCTCTGATGATGTCGTCTGTTATGAAGCTCCTTCTTGGGATAGAATTAGATTGATGAGGAGCTGAAAGGAGCGCATTTGGTATTTTTCAGTGCTCTGAATAACGATTGTGCTCTTGATGTTGTCGCTGCCGGCGTAGAGGCGATTATAGTGGTATGGTATGAACAAAATAGGTGAATTCAGTTTTATTTTTTTATTTCAAATTTTGTAAATTTTTATTAAACCATGAAATATTCATAAAATAAAGGAGCATAAATCTTATGAAAAGAATTATTTTTATCTACAGTCTATTTGTTGTTTTGCTTTTTAATGCTTCCCATAGTTACTCGAAACCAACAACTGACAACGTTCCTTTTGAATTCCTGAAACATCTTATTTTAGTGAAGGCAAAGATTAATGAGTCGCAGAAAGATTATGATTTCGTAATTGATACTGGTGGATTAACTTTCATCGATAAAAATGTTGCACAGGAACTTAACCTCAAACAACGTGGGATGATGGCAAAAATAGATATTCTGGATCTATCTGGATTCAAGATAGAAAAAATTTTTTGTTTTACAACATTTGATTTTCAACATTTTAAAGCATTAAGAACACCAATTCATGGCATTATTGGTTCAAATCTTCTTGAAAGGTTCAAGGTTACTTTTGACTTTAAATCATTCCTGGTCAGTTTCTCAAGTGACACGGCTTCCTTTGAACCTGTTGAAAAAGGTATCCATTTATCATTTCGGAATCATCCCGTCAACAATGCGCCATTAATAAAATTCACACTAAATCATAAAATCATGGAAGGAATGATCGATACGGGCCAACCCTACCCCCTTGTTTTGCCGTTGAAGTCTTATGATGAGTATAAAGACACAGGTATTTCCAACTTCATCAAATCAAAAGGTCTTATGGAAAAATGGCCTGAAACGTCTGCTGATTTCAATTACCTGGCAAGACTAAAATCCTTTGAACTGGGAAACATAAAAATTGATAACATCTTATGCCTTTTTGGAGAATTACCTCAGTTGCTTTCCATGCCTTTAATCGGTAATGATTTTTTATCTCATTTCAATATAATCATCAATTATCCAAAAGATGAAATGATGCTGATTCCTTATCCTGATATGTATTTCAAAAACAATTGGTTTTCCATTGGAATAAATCCAGGGATAACGGCAGACAATAAGGCAATGGTTGAAGGTATTTGGGAGAATTCTCCTGCTGATAAAGCAAATATTCAAGTCGGAGATATTATTGTCTCATTCAATTCCCAGCAAGTAACACCAGCTAATCTGATAGAACTCATGAAAATTATGGAAACTGATGATGCGAAATCCATAAAACTGGAGATTGAAAATCAAGATGGAAAAAAAGAAGTGACATTAACTAAAGTGATGTTATTTTGAACTAAAGAATCCACCGATAATTCCCAAAAATGAAACGAGACAACAAAGTATTCATGTTAAAAGAAGGCATCATGAGTCACAATTCTAATTATAAGTCATCAAAGATATCTGTGAAACGGTGAGCTTTGAAGCGATAAGTGTTTTGCTGGAACATATTAAATAATTTTTTTTGTTTTAAAACATAATTTAAAAATGTAAAAATAGTCGGTGAGTATCATGGCGAAATTAAATAAAACATCCCTTATTGTGTCTGTATCTTTATTCATCGTTTTATTTCCATTCTGGGATTATTCCTTTGCTGAAGAACTAACTTCTATAACACTTACCGACTCCATTTCAGCAGCATCAGTTATAGAACAGGCAATCGAAAAATATGGATACGAAGCTGCTTTCATTACATTCAACAGGATAAAAAAAGAGAAAAAATATATTTTTAATGAAAATGAATTCAATTCCCTGGGATATAAGTTGATGTCAGCGGGAAAGATCAGGGAGGCTGTTGTAGTGTTTAAAATGAACGTCCAATTGTTTCCCAAATCTGCTAATGTATATGACAGTCTTGGCGAATCTTATTTACTCAGTGGAGAGAAGGACAGCGCAATTGTTTATTACAAAAAAGCATTACAATTAAATCCTGAGAACTGGAATGCTG
>JABAOC010002359.1_pt1 | contig 23301 bp, 18 predicted proteins | sample 7062161 | NCBI WGS metagenome assembly JABAOC01 (sample SAMN14538625, study PRJNA623070) | marine sediment metagenome | biome: marine biome [ENVO:00000428]; feature: marine pelagic biome [ENVO:01000023]; material: deep marine sediment [ENVO:00002113] | place: India: Gulf of Khambhat ... | reverse complement strand
ATAGATACAACCAGAGAAGCCATAAGAAAAATTGACAAGGAGAGTAAAAATCAATTCATGCAGGCTTTGAGGGAAGTGAATAAAAACTTCAAGAAAGTTTTCTCTCTTCTGTTTAGCGGAGGCGTTGCCGAGTTAAAACTGTCAGATCCGAGTCATCCTTTAGAAAGTGGAGTAGATATCGCCGCTCAGCCACCGGGAAAAAAAGTCCAGAGCCTATCTCTTCTTTCAGGAGGAGAAAAATGCTTGACCAGTCTGGCCTTCTTTTTTGCCCTCTTCCGTTACAAACCCACTCCCTTCTGTGTGCTCGATGAAGTTGACGCTGCCCTTGATGATGTTAATCTGGCAAAGTTTTTAAAATTGATGAAAAAAATAAAAAATCAGACGCAATTCATCTTAATAACTCACAATGTCAAGACTATGGAAGTTGCTGATTACATCTACGGGACAACCATGGCTGAACCCAACATCACAAGCCTCTATTCGATAAAGCTTGAAAAGAAAGGGGAAGGTTGATATTGCTAAGCCTGTGAAAAAAGGAAAAAATGGGACAGAAAAAATGGGGCCAGGCCCCATTTTTTATATGTGCTAACTTGATGGCACCGTAAAAAAAAGCCTGTCCCCTTTTTCATGTAAGAAATTTAACTAAAAACATTTGAAAATTTTAGAGATAATTGAAAGAATAGAAAGATCCTAAGAGATAAGGACTTGTTTATATGCATCTTGAGAGTGCGGGCTTGATGAATCAAGCCCCTACAACAATATGAATCAAGCCCCTACAATAAAAAAAATACGCTTGACGAATCAAACACCTAAAATAAAATTAATAACAAGGTGGGCTTGATGAATCAAGCCCCTACAAAAGATGAATCAAGCCACTTCATTAAAGAAATAGGTTTGATGAATCAAGCCCTTACAAAATTGAATAGTTTCTGCCTAATTACTGTGAAATGAAAAGGAGGGTTTCATGTCAACCTATCTTTACATTATCCTCGCTTATCTCATCGTCCTGACCGGTTTCAACTTCTATAGAGCCAGACGCGTCAAAAGCCAAGAAGACTTCATGGTTGCCGGACGCAAACTTAAGACCTCAGTCATGGTTTTTACCCTCATCTGCACCTGGATCGGCTCTGGAACCTTTATCGCAGGAGCTGAATTCGCTTCTAAAGCCGGTTTTTCAGCGCTTTGGCTGGCAGCAGGTGCCTGGGTGGGTATTATTGCTATCTATTTTCTGGCTGGAAAAATCCGAACCTTCGGTCAGTATACAATCGGTGATATCCTGGAGGTGCGCTACGGACCTACCGCTAGGCTAGTTGGAGCCATCGCTCTCATCATCTCTTTTACTGCTATCGTCTCTTACCAGTTTGTTGCGGGAGGGTTTATTCTTAATGTGGCAACTGATGGGGCTATCCCAGAATCAATAGGCACAATCATCGCCGCAACATTTGTAATTCTCTTTACTGCTCTTGCAGGAATGGTTGCGATTGCCTACACGGATTTACCCAACGGAATCATCATTGTCCTAGCCTGCTTGCTTTCAGTTCCCTTTGTTTATCTTGCTGCGGGTGGTTTTCCGGAGGCGACTCAAACACTCGATGCTGGCTATTTTGCTGTTGTAAACGAGCAGTTCGGAGCACACCCCGTACTTAAGGTTGGAGGATATTTTCTGGCGACCATGCTTCTTCTTATGGGTGTCCAGAGTATGTACCAGAAATTCTACAGCGCCAGAACACCAAAAGATGCGAGAAAGGCAGTCATTCTCTGGACAATCGGAACCGTATTTGTCGAGACCGTGGTCGTGGTTATTGCGGTGTTTGCTTACAGCAAATTTAAAGGACAGATTGACCTTACAATTCCCAAGGAAGGCGGAAAAGTTGTCCTCATGGCAGCTAGAAGCCTGGTCCCTCCTTATGTTGGCGTCCTCCTTCTGGGTGCAGCCTGCGCTGTTGTTATCTCCACTGGCATGAATTACCTTCTTTCTCCTACAACAACCATCATGCGCGATATTTATCAGCGTTTTGGAAAAAAAGAAGCATCCCAAAGCTCTATGGTCGCCCTCCAAAAGGTTTTTGTAGTATTCCTCGGAGTAATTGCATTCATCCTTGCTATGAGGCTGACTTCTGTGCTCGGAATGGCTTACTTTGCTTATACAATATACGGAGTGGCCATCACTCCTGCCCTCATTGCAGCTTTAGCCTGGAAAAGAACAACTAAAGCCGGAGGTTTAGCCTCGATTATTTCGGGAACCGTTGCCTGTATCGTTCTGAGGGTCCTGGCAGAGGTGTTACCTCCAGATAAAGCGCCAGAAGGCGATCCCTGGGGAATACCTATCATCTATCCTGCTTTAGTCATTTCTTTAGGCTCTTTGATCGTGGTCAGCCTTCTGACTGAAAAGCCAAAACCTGAGGAACTTGAAAAATTTTTCCCTGAGAGAAAATAAGACGCTAAAATGGTTTACCTCGTAACCATATTAGTTTATCTTGTGGTTCTTTTTGTCTTCGGCCTCCGGCTGACCAGACGGCTGAAGAGAAAAGAAGATTTCCTGGTTGCGGGCAGGAGCCTGACAGCTCCTGTGCTAGTGGGGACTCTCCTTGCCACCTGGATTGGCTCAGGAGATATTTTTAGCGTCTCTGATCTCAGTTACAACCATGGCTATTCTTCACTTATCGGCAGCAGCGGCGGCTGGCTGGGCATCATTATTGTCTTTTTTATCGCAGGGAGAGTCAGAACTTTTGGCCAATTTACTGTTCCTGATATCATGGAAGCCAGGTACAACAAGTGGGCCCGAATTCTAGCTACTGTAGCCACAATAATAGCCTATGTGACAATTGTCAGCTACCAGTTTCGAGGAGGAGGCTGGGTGCTTGATATTATCACCGGAGGAAAAATTCCCACAGAGACTGGAATTATTATCATAGCCGTATTTGTCATCACCTATACCCTGCTCGCCGGCATGATTTCTGTAGCTTATCTGGATATTTTTAACGGCATTGTGATGATAACCGGCATCTTTCTCGCCCTTCCTTTCCTCATCCAGCATGTGGGAGGGATGGACTATATCATTGCCAACGTGACTCCAAGAAGTCATCCTTTTTTAGGAAACATGTCCTGGACTCAAGCCATGGGATATTTTTTCCCAACATTGCTTCTTGCCTTAGGAATGGGAAACATGTACCAGCGCTTTTTCTCGGCTAAAAATGAAAAAGAAGCAAAAAAATCAGTCGTAGGCTGGGTGGTGGGAGTCATCCTTTTGGGAGTCGCTCTGCAGAGTCTGGCAGTTGTGGGCAGCAGCTATTTTAAGGGTTTAGAGGCGAAGGAGGCCGGAAAAATTATTCTCCTCGTAGCCCATAAAGGAGTCCCTGTTGCCGTTGGCTGTTTTCTCCTGGTGGCAATAGTGGCCATCATCATCTCCACTGCTAATAGCTTCCTTCTTGTACCGGCCACAAATGTCATCAGAGACATATACCAACGGTTTATAAACCCCAGCCTGCCAGATAGAAAAATGATTCTCTACTCGAGATTGACGGTCATTGTCTTGGGATTTATCGCTTACTCTCTTATTTCCTTTTTCCCTCGGATTCTGGATGCAGCTTATGCCGCCTACACTGTCTATGGAGCCGGGATCACTCCAGCCCTCGTAGCTGTTTTCTTCTGGAAGAGGGCAACGGTTTCGGGTGGGGTGTTGTCTATTTTGGGAGGAACAGCAGTTACCATCATCTGGGAAATCGTGAATAAAATTCAGGGCTATCTTCCTTTCGGTGTTCCTGCTATTTATCCCGCTTTGATCTTTTCTCTCGTTCTCCTCTTTGGGGTAAGCCTTCTTACTCCAAAGCCCCCACCTGAGAAGTGGAAAGCATTTTTTAAAATAAGAGCTTGACCAGATGATCCTAAATTTACCAAATATAAGGAGGAGCGATTGAGGACAGGAATTGTCAAGGATAAGCGCTACATGGAACATAATATGGGTGCCTTCCATGTGGAAAATCCGATGAGGCTTGAAACAATCTACGATATGGTGGAAAAGGAAATCACTTTCCCCTACCTAGAAATAGAACCTCGTTCTGCAACAGAGGAAGAAATTCAGATGATTCATTCTTCTGCTTATGTCAATCTGATCAAAGAAACTTCAGGCAAAGAAAGAGTTGCTCTTGACCCTGACACAGCCACTTCAGCCCGTTCTTATGAAGTTGCGTTGCTTGCCGCAGGCGGTCTGCTAAAAACAGCAGACTTGATAATGGAGGGAAAAATTCAAAACGGTTTTGCCCTCGTCAGGCCACCCGGCCATCATGCTGAACGAGAGCAGTCCGCTGGATTTTGCCTCTTCAACAATGTTGCTATTTGTGCTCAATACTTAATAAAAAAGTACGGTCTCAATCGCATTCTGGTAGTGGACTGGGATCTCCACCACGGAAACGGAACACAGCATTCCTTTTATGAAAGAGGCGATATTCTCTATTTTTCCACACATCAATTCCCTCACTATCCCGGTACAGGATACTGGAATGAAGTAGGGCTGGGAAATGGTGAAGGTTTTTCCGTCAACGTTCCTCTTGCTGCCGGAAAAACAGACGAGGATTATCTCGTTATATTCAGAAAAATCCTATCCCCTATCACGGCTCTTTACAAGCCAGAATTCATCCTCGTCTCTGCTGGCTTTGATATCTACCGAGCAGATCCGCTGGGAGGGATGATGGTAAGCGAAGACGGATTTGGGGCTCTCACCTCTGAACTTCTTGCCCTAGCCCATGATTTTTCGAAGGATAGGATTCTTTTTACTCTAGAGGGAGGCTATGATTTGCAGGGCCTCAGGGAAGGAGTCAAGCAAGTCTTGTTCCATTTAGCTGGGGAAGCAAAAAAACCAGAAATAGAAGAAAAAATTTCAGCCATTACCCTTAGAGAATTGATTCCAGTTTTTGAGACGCAGCAAAAATACTGGAAAGATCTCCACGAACCTGATGTAGGGGCTTAGCTTATAGGCGCATTTTCTTGCAGGGGTTTGATTCATCAAACCCACCTTATTTTTATGAATTGATTTTTTAAAAAAATGGGGCCAGGCCCCATTTTGTGTAGGCCCCATAATAAATTATGCCACGCTACGATTCCTTTCTATTTCCACAAGTGCGGGCTTGATAAATCAAGCCCTTACAGAATATGAAAATTGCATGTTTGATTCATCAAGCACCTGTTGGACAAAAGTGTATTTATAACACTGCAATCGTCTTATTTTAAGGACATGATATAAGCACAAAATCAGCGGATTAGGGAGAAACAAAGGTTGGCATGGTATTTGCATTATAAATTATCTGCATTCAATTTAAGGAGAATTAAAATGAGAAAAATAACAGGAATTCTGATAGCGATTCTATTCTTTTTCTCACTTTCAAACGCAGAGGAGACGCAATATACAAACAATTCGTTTGCCCGATTAAGCTACGTGAAGGGAGACATTTACGTCCAGAGGTCAACTGACCTGGGATATGAGGAAGGTGTTGTGAATATGCCCATCTCAGAAGGCGACAGGATGGGTACTACTGACGGACGTGCTGAAATTTACCTTGGGGATGGAAATTATGTCAGGTTGGACAACGAAACTAAAATAGACTTTATGACCTTACCAAAAATAGAATCTGAGCTCATACGGATTCGTGTCTGGACAGGGAATATTTATTTCCGCGTGAGAGACTTGAAGGAAGAAAAGAATATTGAAATTCACACTCCGGATGTTTCTATTTATGTTCTTGATAATGGGCTTTACAGAATTGATGTAAGGCAGGGAAGCGAGACCGAAATATTCGTTTTTGAAGGCATGCTGGAGGCGGCAGGAGAATCTGACTCTATCTTGATAAATAACGAGCAAAGAGTTGAGGTTGCAAGTGGCCGTTTTACTTCCCAGCCCACTCGATTCTTCGCGGTTGCTGAAGATAGTTTTGACAGATGGAGCGAACACAGGGATTCCCTGATTCAGAAGCGTATGGCAAAATCTTACCTGCCAGAAGAATTGGAAGATTTTGAATATGAATTATCTACTAACGGCGAATGGGTTTATCTGGCTCCTCATGGTCATGTATGGGTTCCCGGAGGGATTGATATCTATTGGCGACCATACTACTACGGTCGGTGGACATGGCTTCCTTTATGCGGCTGGACCTGGATTTCGTACGATCCCTGGGGTTGGTGCACCCACCACTACGGCAGATGGCATTGGAGATATGGCCTCGGCTGGTACTGGATCCCAACGATAGTTTGGGGGCCTGCATGGGTTAGCTGGTACTGGGGTTACGACTACTTTGGCTGGGCGCCTTTAAGTTACTATGGATATCCAGGTGTGATAATCAACAACGTGTATTATGGTCGGTTCCGAGGGCGCTATTATCCGCACAACTCTCGCGCTCTTACCGTTATCCATAAGAATCAGCTCAAGGCTCGAAACGTTTCCAAGGTTGCCCTCTCCAAAAAGTCTGTTAGAAGTCTGGGCAAAATCAGTCTTTCCAGACAGAAGCTACCTTTGAGGCCCACAGCCAGCAAGATATCCGTCGAGAGGCTTGACGGCAAAAAGGTACTTCTCCGGAATAAAGGCATTTCTACTGAATCTGAGGTAAGAAAGCGCTCAAATCGAACCACGGTCAAGAAGACTGAAGCTGTAGATTCAAGCAGGGTCGGAAAAAAGACAGCTACGAGAGTTTATCCTTCTCAAGAAAGAAAAGTCGTTAAGAAAAGATCAGAAGAAGCAGGTAAAACCAGAGTGAAAAATCCGACCTACAAGTCCAGAAGTTCCATCAAGAGAGATTCCTCTAGTTCTTCGACCTCCCGGAAAGTAACTACAAAACAACCTTCTAAAAAAATAAAACCCAAAAAAAGCAGTTCTTTTATCGGCCGGATTTATAAAAATATATCTGGCTCAAGCAAATCCGTTAAAAGTCGTTCCTCACGAAGCTCTTCGCCCTCAAGCAAATCGATTAAAAGAAGTTCTTCTCGGAGTTCCTCACGGAGCTCTTCGCGAGGAACCAGTTCAAGAAGAGTCAGCTCAGGTTCATCAAAATCCAGGTCTTCTTCTTCCAAAGCTTCACGAAGTTCATCATCTTCTTCCTCTCGTTCGGCCTCTAAATCAGGTAAAGTAAAGAAAAAGACTTAGCCAGTGCCCCTTTTTGTGATATATTGTCCCCTGGAGGGGCTTGATTATTAAAGCCCCTCCCCTCCTTTTTTATACAAGAATTTAATTCATCAATAATACGTTCTATGAAATCAAAAATAATGTGGGCTTGATAAATCAAGCCCCTACAAGATAAAAAGGTGGGTATGATAAATCAAAATCCTACGTTAGGGAATGTCCTTTCTTACTGAATAGTAATCAAGAATCATCATGTGGTCTTCATGGGTACAAAATCTGTCTGGCTCTGTACCGGGAAGAAAAACTTCCTTCATTGTAAAAAGGCAAACTGGAGACGCAAGCAAACCTGTTTTGGGATCAATCTCCACAAAAGATAGATTGGGAGGAATCTCAAATTCTTCATCGATAACAAACTCTTCTCCATTCTCCTCGGCTATCCTCTGTTTTTCCTTGATAACCTTATCAAAAAAAACTCTCCACACCGGAAGGGCTGCCACAGCACCTGACTGCCTTTCTCCTATGGGGATCTGCCCTTCTGTATGACCAACCCAGACACCCGCACAAAGAGCGGGAGAAAATCCAACGAACCAGGCATCAGTATACTCATCAGTCGTACCTGTCTTACCGCCCAAAGGCCAATGTAAATAGCTTGCTGATTGACCCGTTCCTCTGTTGTATATTACTCCCCGGAGCAAATAAGTCATCATGTAGGCTATCTGAGGGGAAATAACTTCCTCTGTTTCAATCCTACTTTCCTCCAGAATGTTTCCATCTTTATCCTCAATGCGAGTTAAAAAGTAGGGTTTTATCCGAATACCTTTATTGGGAAAAACCGTAAAAGCAGAAACAAGCTCTATCAAGCGCACCTCAAATGTTCCCAGGGCAAGAGAAAGATAAGGATAGATAGGAGAAGTGAGCCCGAACTTACGGCAATAATCAACGCCTTTCTGAGGGGAGATAAATTCCAACAGCTTGGCTGTCACAATATTTCTTGACTCCTCCAATCCTTTACGGACTGTGACAGCGCCCTTGTATCTTTGGTCATAATTTCCTGGAGTCCAAGGTTCTCCTCTCCATTTATCGATAAATTCGGTGGGCTCATCAATAATTATGTGGGCCGGTGTAAAGCCACTCTCGAGAGCTGCGGTATAAAGAATGGGCTTTATCGATGAGCCTGACTGCCTCAAGGCCTGGGTTGCATTGTTCCATTTGCTCTTTTTAAAAGACTTCCCCCCTACCATGGCTTTTATCTGGCCAGTGTGGGGTTCGATGGCCAAGAAAGCTCCGTCGATGAGAGGCTCCTGGTCAAGAGAGACAAGAAGTTCTTTGTTTTCTTCATCTATTTCCTTGATTTTAACAAGGATTAAATCTCCCTCCTTGATAAGCCCTTCCAGATTCTTCGTCCCTGTCCAGGCGATGTCTGTATTATCCATCTTCCCTGAATAATCTTTTACTTTTACAGAAGCTTCTTCCCTCGTGACCGATAAAACAACAGCCTCGACGATATCTCCTTCATCAAGTCTAGGTTTTAGCCAGCTATCAGGCGGCCAGTCCTCAATCGAGATATTTTCCAGATCTTCAAGGCCTTCCACGCCTTCCTCCAGTAAATTACGTTTATCATCTCTCCACCCCTGTCTTTTATCCAGAACGGGCAGCCAATTCAGAAGTGCTTCCTCAGCAAATCTTTGATAGGTTGGATTCAAAGTTGTGTAGACTCTTAGTCCCCTTCTGTAAAGAGCATCAGCTCCATAATTCTCTTCTATGTATTTCCTAACTTCTTCCTTGAAATAAGCTGCAAAACCAGTATCCCCTCGACGCAACGGCATAACATTGAACGGTCTTGCCTTGATTTCCTCACCCTCTTCTTCTGTTAAATATCTCTCTTCTACCATCCGTCTTATCACGTGGTCTCGGCGGCGGTGGGTGATTTCTCGATTCCTGTAAGGAGAATAATAGGAAGGTCCTCTCAGAATACCGACGATCATGGCAGCTTCTTCTAAGGCTAACTCAGACACACTCTTTCCAAAGTATAATTGTGAGGCAGCTTCAATTCCGTAAGCTCCATGGCCAAGATTAAACTGATTGCAGTACATTGTTAATATTTCATGCTTTGAATATTTCCTTTCAATCTGGCGCGCGAGGATAACCTCTTTAAATTTACGGCGAAGGGTTTGCCTGCGATGGAGGAAGAGCTCTCTCGCCAGTTGCTGACTGATCGTGCTTCCGCCGTGAAGCTTTCTCGATTTTCCTCCTAGTTTAGTCATTACGTCTTCCCTTAAAGCCCGTAATGCTCCACGAAGATCAAACCCTCTGTGGCTGTAAAATCTGGGATCTTCTGTAGCAATAATAGCATTTTTTACTATCTCTGGAATTTCCTCGTATGGAATTTCAATTCTTTTCTCTATTGCATATTCTCCGATAATTTCTCCTTCATCAGAATAGATATAGGTGATGATGTTGGGCTCAAATTCTTCGAGCAGAGATACAGAAGGAAGGTTTTGTCTGATAGCCATGTAAGCGCCCAACCATACTCCTAGAACGCAGGCAATGAGCATAATACAAATTAAGAATGCTACTTTGAAGAGTTTTTCCCTGGAAGGCCTTTTTGCCTTTTTTATCCTTATGATGAATCCTTTGAACGCCATAAAATAAAATATAGCAGATGGTATAAACAGGGTCAAATGATATAAATCGCTGGGTTTGATAAATCAAACCTCTACAAGAAAAACCGGGCCTCTACAGAATATAAATCATACTTTAAAAAAAGGGCCCTAAAAATGGGGCCTGGCCCCATTTTCTGCTATGCGATAAGCCGGAGGGCTGTCTCCTCTATCTCTTTGCTGATTTCTTCTTTAGATTTTAGAGCATCTATATGGATAAACCTTTCGCCTCTAAAACTCCTGAATACTTCTCTTACTTTGACCAAATAATCTTCGCGCTCGAAGAGCCTGTCTTTCTTTTTCCGATTTTCTATCCGTTCTAAACCCTTGTGCGGATCAATATCAAAGATAAAAACCAAATCAGGCTCGACGATAAACTCTTTATTCATTCTTGCTATCAGTTCTTCATCAATTCCCTTTGCTCCCTGATAAGCAATAGTCGAGTAATAATATCTATCCAGAATAACGACTGTTTTTTTCTTCAAAGCGGGTTTTAAGTTTTTTTCCACGTTTTCTCTTCTGTCCTTTAGGAACAAATCCAGCTCTTCCTCTGGAGTTAGAGAATCAGGATGGAGGGCTTTTTTCTTGATTTTGCGTCCCCATTCGCCCTGGGATGGCTCTCGGAAATAGACCACATCAATGCCTTTCGTCTGAAGCCTTTTGAGGAGAATTTCTGCTTGCGTTGATTTTCCAGAACCGTCTATCCCTTCAAAAACAATCAGCACTCCTTTTTGCATGACCAACGTCCTTTTCCTATGTGATAATAGCTCCAATGAATTATTAATGCAACTTTTCCGTAAATTGTGAGTTTTCAGTAAGTAGGACGATTGAATTTTTCAGATGAGTATGTTATTTTAATATTTTAAAGTAGGAGGAAAGGAAATGAAAAAAACAGCTTTGATCGCTCTTATATGCTTTTTGTTGGGTATCTTTTTGGCAAGCTTTGTCTTCGTTTATTTGCCTGAGAAGAACGCGCCTGATAGCTTTTTAGAAGAGACTCCTAGCCCTTCTCCATCCTTTCTTCATGCATCTCCCTCTCCGCAGATGAAGCCTGACTTAGATTTTGTCAGTATCGCCGGTAAAGTCGGCCCTGCAGTGGTGAGAATTGCAGCCGAGAAAGTGGAGAAGAGAAGGGTTTCCAGTTTTTGGGAGGATTGGCCTGAGGATTTCTGGGATAGGTTTTTTGGCATCCCCCGTGAAAGGGAACGAGCGTTCCGCTCTGAAGCAAGGGGCACAGGCTTCTTAATCAGCGCAGACGGATACATAGTGACCAATAATCATGTGGTCGAAAATGCTGAGAAAGTAACCGTCACCACTCTTAATGAAAAAGAATATAAGGCAAAAATTATAGGAACAGATCCTAATACAGATTTGGCTCTACTAAAGGTCGATGATAAAAATTTACCCTTTGCCGAGCTCGGAGATTCTGAAAAGCTGCGCGTGGGAGAATGGGTATTAGCCATAGGAAATCCCTGGGGATTTGAACATACTGTCACGGCAGGCATTGTCAGTTCTAAAGGAAGGCAGCTGGGGATTCCGGATGTTCCCTATCAGGACTATATCCAGACAGACGCTGCCATTAACCGAGGAAACAGCGGCGGACCCCTGGTGAGCATGAAGGGAGAGGTTGTCGGTATTACAAGCAACATTATCTCTCCCTCAGGAGGAAATATCGGCATAGGATTTGCCATTCCTTCTAACCTAGCGAGAAAAATCATTAACCAGCTAAAGGAAAAAGGAAGAGTAGTCAGAGGATTCCTTGGAGTGCGGAGTAAACGGATCACTGAAGATGACAGAGAAGCCTTTAAATTAAAAACCAAACAAGGTGCAATCATAGGTGAGGTCGAGCGTGGCACACCCGCAGAAAAGGCCGGATTAAAAAAATACGACGTCATCATTGAAGTCAACGGCACTCCAGTTAAGGACCACCACGACCTGATGTTTAAGATCGCTGAAATCGAGCCAGGGACAAAAATCGAGATAAAAATCATTCGGGATGGAAAAGAGAAGATTTTAACTGCGACTCTTGGCGAACGGGCATCTAAAGAAGAACAAGAAACCCCTGCAGCCTCTGGCAAAGATTTAGGGTTTTCTGTCACTACTTTGACTCCTCGCCTTGCCAGACGGCTTGGATTCCAAACCGAAGAAGGAGTTTTAATTACCGATGTCCGCCAACTCAGCGAAGCATCTCGAAAAGACCTTAGGGCTGGAGATATTATCCTTGAAGCTAATAGAGAAAAGGTAAGGACTGATAGAGAGCTTAGAAGCATTGTGAATAAACTGGATTCTGGTGACACACTCCCTCTGCTTATCAGAAGAGAACGCGATGGAGAACCAGTAGAATTCATCAGTACGTTAAGGATTCCTGAGTGAAGTTTTTTAAGGTCCATTCTCTGGGCAACGATTTCCTGGTTATCGATAAGCTGGAGACCAGGGATTTCTCTGACATAAGTAGCCTTGCCGGAACAATCTGCGATCGCCACACAGGTGTGGGAGCCGACGGCTTGCTCCTTATCTCAATCAAAAATAAAGCAAAAGGTCATGTCAATTTCCGCATATTCAATGCCGACGGAACAGAAGCAGAAGTCTCTGGTAACGGATTAAGATGCGCGGCCGCATCCCTTTATCACCAAAAGAAAATAGACTCTCCTCAAATCCTTTTTCGGACCACTGTCGGTCAAAGAGAATGCGAGCTTATTGAGGGGAAAAAGAATGTTTTCACCCTCAAGATCGACATGGGAATCCCCCGCTTAAGCTCTCAAGATATCCCTTTTGATGACGGTTCCCCTCATAAAAAGATCATAGACTATCCTCTTTCTATCAATAAAATAATCTATCCCATCACAGCTATTTCCCTTGGCAATCCGCATTGTGCAATCTTTGTGGACCGTTTTCCTGATCGCATCGAATGGCATCAGATCGGGCGAGAAATCGAATCGCATCCCTTCTTCCCCAACAGGACAAACATAGAGCTTATCAGGACGTTGAGCAAAGAAGAAATTGAAGTTCAATTCTGGGAAAGGGGTGTTGGGGAAACCCTCTCCTCAGGAAGCGGCGCCTGTGCGGCGGCTGTGGCTTCTATATTGAAAAACCTGACCAATAAAAAAATCAAAGTGAGAACCAGTATGGGGCACTTGACTGTAGAGTGGGAAAAAGAGAAAGTTTATCAAACCGGCCCGGCTGAGATCGTTTTTAAAGGCGATTTTTTCTTCCGAGAGGATTAATTTTTTTTCTATAGGGATTTGATATATCAAGTCCAAATCTTTTGTTTCCTAAAAAGGTGGGCCTGATGAATCAAGCCCCTACAAACGAATCTAATCTGCATGTTTGATCGCACAGACAGGTGGGTTTGATAAATTAAACCCCTAAAATTTATCAAGCCCACATTTTTGATTTCAAAAGGAAAAGGTAACTCCTAATCCCATAATAAAAACATTGAGGTTGTATCTTTCTGCGGTATCCGTTTCTCGTTCCTTTCCTATGGCATAAACGTAAACGAAATCAATCTGTGTTCTCCCTGTCCTGTAGCCAATCCCTCCTAATATGGCAAACTTGTCAACATCTATGTTTTTGCAATCGAGAGTTGAATCAGGTGTAGCACAGCGATCAAATCCCAAGCCTGCACGAAGGAAAACTCCTTGCGGAAAGGCATATTCCACTCCACCTCTCAAAATTAGGATGTTCTTAAAATCCATGGCTTCTTCGTATTCGATATCTGGCGCCCCATAGGGTAGGTCTTTAACCATTTTATCCACCTTCTGGAGCCGTGACCACATGGTATATTGAGCGCTTGTGGAAAAGAGGAAACTTTTGGATATTTTATACGAGAATCCAACTTCAATATCCCAAGGAAGATTGAAAATTGTTTCTGACTCGCCTCTTAGCTCGACTGGCACGGTTCCAAAACCCGGGATAGTCTGTGGCTGAGTGATCCTTGTTTCCCCAGAGAGCTCCATCCTGGCAGCCCCTCTTATACTCAATCCAATCCCTATTCTCTCTGTTGGCCTGAACATAAGACCAAAACCCGCTGAAATAGCTGAGCCACTCTCTTCTGAAACCACGGTAGTATCGGGATCCATTAGCGCATCGACATTTAATACAGCGCGGTAAAAATTTAGGTTGAAGCCGATAGATAATTTCTCGCTAAATTGATAAGCCAGGGTAGGAGTCCAAGTATAAATGCCCATGGTAGATTTAAAACGAGAATATTCATCCTCACCTACCTTATAAGGACAGCCCGGCGCTTCCTCTTTCCAATCGACCCCTCCCCCTGCATAAGGGACATAAAATCCAAATCCCAAAGTTAGCTTTTCATTTGTCCTGTAAGAGATAAAAATCTGAGGCAAAGAAACGTTGTACTTGCTTTGCGCTCTCGATCCAGTCGGGACGATGTATTCATGATCTGGCCAAATGTAAAAGCCATTAATGGAAAAATTTAAATTATTTCTCTGGAAAACCAAGCCAGCAGGATTATAGAAAATCGCGCTCGGATCATCTGCAACACCCACAAAAGCTCCACCCAGAGCTATGGCTCTACATCCCATTAGAGTATTGTTCCATCCACCTGCCCAAATACCGGAGGAGATCAAAAGAATTAAAGAGAGAAGAATGTAGGTTCTTTTTAACATTAGATCCTCCTTCTAGGTCGAATGGATTTTTCGCTTTCTATTGAATTATAAAATAAACGCAGCTTTGTCAAGAGCTATCTATGGGATCAGAGAAAAATGGGCTCAGGCCCCTTTTTTTAATTCTTTTTTTATTTATCAAAAACAATGGTATCAAATATTTAGCTCGCCTATTGTACGTGCTTGACTCATCAAGCTCTCATTTTTGATTGTATAAATAAATCTGTAGGTTTGATAAATCAAATCCCTACACAAGACAAACCAAATGCCTACTCAAGATAAATCAAATATCTGCAAAACAATGGGGTGGGTTTGATAAATCAAACTCCTACGCAATACGGAATGTGTACTAATGGTATGAACGGCGCCAGGTTAATTGTTCTTGAGTTGCGTTTTTTACATGGGATCAGGGCGGCAAAACTTGTGTATTAATAGAGTCAGGATTTGGATTTTTGGGTTGCGTTTTTTACCAGAGCATGCTTGAAAACTTCGTTTACTTCCTCAACGAAAATAAACTGCATTTCTTTTTTAGCCTTTTTTGGTATATCGATCAGGTCCTTTTTATTGGCCAGGGGCAAAATCATTGTTTTCACTCCCGCCCGCTGCGCGGCTAAAACCTTTTCCTTAATCCCTCCTACTGGAAGCACATTGCCCCTTAGAGTAATCTCTCCTGTCATGGCAACATCCCACTTAACCTTCAAATCACTGCAGACTGAAATAAGGGAGGCAGCAATGGTGACTCCAGCCGAAGGTCCATCTTTGGGTATTGCCCCCTCGGGGATGTGAATATGAAAATCGTTTTGAGAAAAAACATGGCTCTTGATGCCCAACTCATTTGCATGAGCCTTAGCATAACTCAAGCCTGCCTGAGCCGACTCTTTCATCACATCACCTAACGATCCTGTCAGCGACAGCGCTCCCTTTCCCTTCATTTTGGTGGTTTCCACAAAAAGTATCTCTCCTCCCGTGGCTGTCCAGGCCAAGCCAGTAGCCACTCCGACCTGATCTTTTTTCAAAAGCTGGTCTTTGAATACTTTAGGAGGACCGAGGTAGCTTTCAAGACTTTTAGAAGCGATTTTGGTCAGCTTCTTCTTCCCTTCAGCGACTTTTCGGGCGACCTTGCGGCAAACTGAGGCAATCTCCCTCTCAAGATTTCTTACTCCTGCTTCCCTGGTATAAAGAGAAATAATTTTTTTAATGGCTCCAGGGGTAAAAGAGATCAACTTCTCGTCAAGCGCATTTTCCTCCAACTGCTTGGGCACGAGGTGGCGAAGAGCAATCTGCAGCTTTTCTTCCTCGGTGTAGCCTGGAAGTCGGAGGACCTCCATCCTGTCCCGGAACGCGGGCTGGATTGGATCAAGAAGGTTGGCTGTAGTGATGAACATAACCTTGGAGAGGTCAAAAGGAACGCCCAGATAATGGTCTCTGAAAGAATAGTTTTGCTCAGGGTCCAAAACCTCAAGAAGAGCGGAGGAAGGATCCCCCCTGAAATCAGCGCCGATTTTGTCAACTTCATCCATCATAAACACAGGATTATCAGAGCCAACTCTCCTCAATCCTTGAATGATCTTTCCGGGTAAGGCACCGACATATGTCCTTCTGTGTCCTCTAATCTCTGCTTCGTCCCTGACTCCCCCTAGAGAAATGCGGATAAATTTTCTTCCGAGGGCCCTGGCTATGGAGCGGCCGAGAGAAGTCTTTCCAACGCCAGGAGGTCCCACAAAACAAAGAATAGGACCTTTTATCTTTTTGGAAAGTTTCCTCACACCCAAATATTCAAGGATCCTCTCTTTAAGCTTATCGAGACCATAATGATCTTCATCCAAAATTACCTTGGCTGATTTGAGCTCTAAATTATCGACCGTGCTTTTGTTCCAGGGAAGGGCAAACATCCAATCTAGATAATTGCGCACAACAGCTGTTTCGGCTGACTCAGGATGCATCTGCGAGAGGCGTTTGATCTGTTTTTCCAGTTCTTCCTGGACTTCTTGGGAGACTTTTAACTTTTTCATTTGATCCTGATAGCTCTTAATCTCCTCCTGAATCTCACTTCCCTCACCAAGCTCTTTCTGGATTGCCTTCATCTGCTGCCTCAGGAAATATTGCTTCTGGAGTTTGTCCATTTCCCCTTTGGCTTCGCTGCTGATTTTAGACTGGACATCCAGAAGCTCGAGCTCTCTGGTTAAGAGCTCATAAACTTTCTTAAGCCTGGTGGAAGGATCAGCTATCTCTAAAATGCGCTGAGCTTCATTGACCTTTAACTCCAAGTTGGCCGCAGTCAGGTCTGCCAACCTGCCTGGCTCCTCTATATTAGAGGCGAGGATCATAACCTCAGGAGGAATATCTTTTCCTAAGGAAGAAGCTTTCTCCAATCCGGAGCGAGCATTCCGCACCAACGCTTCGATTTCTATAGATTTGGCTGCTCCTTCAGGTTCATTAATCACTTCTACCCCTGCCGAATAATAAGGCTTATCCTCATCCAAGCCTGTTATTTTTGCTCGGACAAGACCCTGAGCTAAAATCCTCACTCTTGCATCCGGGAGCTTCAGCATCCTCATGATCAAAGCCACTGTGCCCACTTCATAAACATCTTCCCTTTTGGGTTCTTCGGTTTCCATGTGCCTTTGTGTCAGGAGAAGAATCATCCGGTGCGAGGCAAGCGAATGATCAATCGCTTTCTTAGATTTGTCCCTGCCAACGAATAAAGGAATTACCATATAGGGAAAAACAACGATATCCCTCAGCATAAGAATGGGTAACTCTTTTGGAATCTGAATTTTCTTATCTTTAATTTCCGAAATATCTTCGAGTTGGTCTTTGTTGTTCTTATTATTTTCAGCCATAATTTTCCTCCGGCTTTATTCCTATGTCTTCTGGATTTTTATAAAAAATACCTGAATTTGTCCAGAAAATCCTCCCTCTCTTTTATATATATCTTCCTCTTCAATTACTATTCTCGAGGAAGCATTTGCATTCTGATTTCTCTCCTGTAATTTACCTTTCTCTTAAAATAGATTCTAATTCTTCTTTGAACTCTAGAACATCCTTGAATTCCCGGTGAACTGAAGCAAACCGGACATAGGCAACTTTATCCAGCGCTTTAAGCCGCTTCATCACAAACTGTCCGATTTTCGAAGCTTTCATTTCCTTTTCTGGCCCTCCCTGCAGTTTGTTTTCGATTTCCTCGACGATTTCTTCAAGCTTCTGTAAAGGGACAGGTCTTTTCTCGCACGCTTTCAGTAAACCCTTCAGGAGCTTTTGATTATCAAACGGCTGTCTTCTTCCGTCTTTTTTTATAACCATGTAGGGAATTTCTTCGATTCTTTCATATGTGGTAAATCTTTTTTTGCAGGAAAGACACTCTCGTCGGCGGCGAATCGATAGACCATTTTTGCTTTCCCTGGAATCAATGACCTTACTCTCTGGATGTTCGCAGTAGGGGCACTTCATTCGTCAGCGACTTCTCCTAATTTTTTTAGCTGAAACAACGATATACCCTCTTTCCATAATATAGCATATCCTATCAAGCAAGTCACCACAAGCTGGATAGCATGGATAACTATCGTCATACCCACAGCCTGGCTCTTGGTAATATCAAGGAAAGAAGTCATCCCGACCATGCTGAAATAATGGAATCCTCCCGCCATGCCTGGCGTAGGAATAGACGCTCCTACCATTGTCAAAAACACGTAAGGCATAAGGAAAAAGTAAGGAAATGAAATACCATAAGCAAAAAAGAAAATCCAATAATAAAAAATAATACCCAGCCAGACAACAAAGGATAAAAATATGAACACGAGCAAATTTCCGATAGAATGAAAAAATTTTAATCCCTGGATAAACTCCTCGAAAACTTCAAGAATTTTATGAGAGACCTTATGAGGAACAGGTTTCAGGAAAAAAGAAATTATTGAGAGAGCTTTTTCTCTGAAAAAATAAAGAAAAAGAGCAATAGCAAAAACAAAAAGAGCAATAGCAACTCCTATTATCCCCCAAAGCTGAAGATTCGAATATGCCTCCTCTTTTGCCCGAAAATAAGAAGGAAAAAGAGGTTTAGAGAGGATAAAAAGCCCCAGCAATAAGCACATTATCATGATATCAAAAGTCCTCTCCACCACAATTGTACCCATAACAAATCCTTTACTCATTTTTTCCTTCTGGGCTACGTATAAGGGCCTGACCAGTTCTCCCAATCTTCCTGGAAAAATAAAAGAAACTGTAAACCCGATGGCATAGCCCGAGAACCGATTTGAAAATTTGACCTTCTTTTTCTCGTGCTTAAGAAGGTATTCCCATCTGATAGCCCGGGTTATAAAGTGGATTGGAGTGATGAAGATGAGGATTATAAAAAACTTAATATCGACAGTTGTTAGGTAGCCTAAAACTTCTTTCCATTCAACTTTTCTGAAGAAAAAATAGAGTAGGACAAAAGATAGCAGTAATAAGAAAGAAAAACGAACGGCGCTTTTTTTCACTATGAATCGTCCATATTACCATCGGAAATTTACCAAGTCAACGCAAGATGGGATCTGATCTTAAATCCTTCCTAACCTTTTCCGCAGATATATCCTACTTGACCTCAAAAAGTGATTGAAAATCATGAAGCACCAGTTTTGTTCCTTGTTTATTAAGCCGGCTAAGTTATTGTTTTTAGCGTATTTCCAACGATATTAAGCCGCCTAATGCTTTAAGCCATTTTGCCATAATTTCAGCCATTTTAAGCATTTTTTGACACACAACTGACACACGGGGATAAGTCTATAAAGAGATAGAGCGACGGACTCCGGAACCGAGGGTCGTTCTCTCTTACCCAGGTAAATCATCTATAATTAGGCAAGTTTTCAGCAACATCTGTGACGCGGGGAGAGGTCTTTCCCTGTTACTTCACAGACACCCGAGCATAGAATCATGTCGAATATGTCAGTAGAATAAGCAAAGGAGGATAAATGAATCCCACAAGCAAAAAATTCATATCGTTGTTTCTTGTCTTTTCTTTAGTGATGCTTTCTGCAAACCTATATGCTAAAGAAAGGCGAGGAGCTAAGCTCATAATCACAAAATAGGAAGGTCAACAGATAAAAGGAGAACTCATTGCAGTTAAACCGAATTCACTTCTTTTATTGGATACTGAAGGAAAGGATGTGTCTGTTGATATTGCGGATATTAAGGTTATTAGAGTTGTGAAGAAATCAAAGGTTGCGAAGGGTGCTCTTTCTGGATTATTAATTTTAGGGGGCAGTGGAGTGTTAGCAACAGGACTGGCAGCTTCAGTCCCTGGGACACTGGGGAAGGGAGATTTATCAGACATAGTAAAAGCTGTGGGAATTTTATCAGCCTATGGTGCATTAATTGGAGCAATAATTGGCGCACTTTCTAAAGGAAGCAAAAAAATCCAAATAGAAAGAATGTCTGACGCGGAAATCCAAAAGACTCTGGACAAATTACGCAAGAAAGCTCGCATTCGTGACTATAAATGAGGAAGTTTAAGGGAGGTGCAAGTTGAGTATGGAATCAAAGGTTAGGAAAGGCGCTCTTTATGGATTATTAGCAGGTGGGATTTTAGCATTGATTGGTGGCATATCCTCTATTGGGGTTGAAGGTCATGGTTTCTTTGCTAGTTTCATTGATGGGATCATATTTTTTGGACTTCCTGGAGCACTAATCGGAGCAGCAATTGGTGCAATTGTAAGTATTTTAAGTAAGACTAAACAATCCAAAAAAGGAGAAGATTGAGGACGTGCGGGCTGATGGCCAGGGTGGAGCATATAATGATATATCTTAGAAGGCCAAGAGGCGATTGGAAGCCAAATCCCCTAAAGTCCTGACTTCCCGATGATGTAAATGACGCAGTACTAAGGGTCTCTTCATATGATTAACTCAAAGCACAGGGGGGACTTTTTCGTTTAATTGAAGTACTCTTTGATTATAAGCAAATAAGGGGTTTTATGTTGATAAAGAATTAAATATTATATAAGATTTTTTCGTCACAAAGGAGGGGAAAAAGTTCCCCTTCTAATGTCTATTATTTTTATTTTTTTATCTTTTTACTTGACGACAAATTTTTCCTGTACTAAATTAATCGCCTTATTACCATAGTATCAATAGATGTTATAAGTTAAATATATAAGAAAGTTACAAATCAGCAATACGGAAAATCCTAGAATTAAAATTCTTTGGGTTTTGCATGTATTATCATTTGAAATCTTGCGTAAAGAAAATCTCGTATATCCCTTTCATTTTCCTTTTAATTTCAATCATTTTTGTCCGAAATCCTTTGATAGCAGATAGCGTCCAGATCAATATTCAGAAAGTGAGTTCTTCCCCTAAGATAGACGGCTTTATAGAAGAGTCATTCTGGGGAGAGATCACATCCCTCAAAGATTTCGTCCAGTATGATCCTTATAACGGCAAATCTCCCTCAGAGGAAACATTTGTTTACCTCGCCTATGATGAGGACAATCTTTATGTCGCCTTTAACTGTTTAGATTCTCAGGCAAAAAAGATTAAAGGAGATCTAACACCACGGGAACAATTTTCTGCCAACGATTATATTCGTATCGTCATCGATACTTATTACGATAAAAGAAATGCCTATTACTTTTACCTAAATCCTAAAGGCGTTCAGAAAGACAGCCCCGGAGACTATGTCTGGAAGTCACGCGCAGTGATAAATGATGATGGTTGGTCTGCTGAATTAGAGATTCCTTTCAAATCCATCCGTTTCCCCACAGGAAGTGCCAAACCCTGGGGAATAAACTTCATGAGGTATATATTCCGTCTTAAAGAAACAAACTGCTTGCCGCATGTAGGAAGAGATGATGTGCTTTTGGAAAAGTCGGCTGTTCTCACTGGGCTTGAAGGGATTAAGGGAGGAAAGAACCTTGAGTTATTTCCCTACTCCGGCTACAGGAATTCTATATCAGGAGATGAGAAGGACTCTAAGTTTGCGGCTGGTCTTGATGCTAAATACTCCATAACTTCCAACCTTAACCTGGATTTAACGGTGAGTCCCGATTTTTCCGAAGTTGAGTCCGATCCCTTCTTCTATCAGCTTACTCCTTACGAGTTCTACATCATGGAGAAGAGGCCCTTTTTCCAGGAGGCTGGGAAGTACTTTGAGCAGGGACTCTTTTACAGCAAGAGGATCACCAATCCTAAATTTGCCTTTAAGCTGTCCGGAAAGGAAAAAGGATACACCATCGGGCTTCTAGGAGCTCTGAATAAAGCCGGAGATGCCAACGAATATCTTGGGGTCTGTAATATAACAAAAGACATCTTCTCCCTCTCCAGCATAAGTTTTGGCTACTCTGGATACAAAACATCTGATTTCACCAACCAGAATGCAGGAATGAATTTGAATTTGAAGTTTTCCAAGAAAACCGAAATGCTTTTTCAATCATTTTTTAGCTTCAATTCCGACATGGAGAAGGGGAAGAACGGCCATTATTGGCTTTTTTTTATACATTATCCAGATGAGGGATTTAATTTAATTGCTGTCCTCCGGAGGATCGAGAAGAACTATCGCCCCAGGGCCGGTTTTTATGGCTGGTTCACAGATTTTCAGTTTTGGCGTATTATACCGGGATACGAAAAAAGGATTAACAAATACGGAATAAAAAAAATAGCTTTTGAAATGGATTATTGGCCCAGCTACGACATCTCAGGAAATAATCTGGGCTATACCTTTAAACCCTTGGCCATGTGGATCTTTTCCATTAAAAAACATTACTTTTACGTAGAATACAGAATGCGAAAACGAAGAGTCCAGATATATGGAGAGGAAGACCTGCTGGAATGGACAGAGAATTTCTTTAAGGAACACAGCGTAGCCACTTCCTTTGGCTATGAAGGAAACCGTTTTTACTCCTTTGAAACCTATTTATCTTATAATCTGGGACCAGTCTACAACAGTGAATATACTGAGGCCTATGATGGGAAGTCTATTGAATTATCGAATTCATTTGAGCTAAAACCGACTTCCTTTCTAAATTTCACTCTTAACCTGAGCTATAATAAACAGAATATCAGAGCTACAGGCGAAGAGCTTTTTGAAGGAATTCTAACCAGCGCTAATATCCGTTATCAAATATCCAGAAAGGTCTTTCTTACTTCTTATATCCAGCACGATAGTCACTACAAAAGGTTTAACCTTGACATCGTTCTGGGCATTGAACTGGGCATGGCGAACCTAATATCTTTATCTTACAAGAGTTTTTTTCCCTTTGAAGGTTCTCCTTTTGAGAATTCTGCCCGCTCTTTTGTCATCAAAGCCTCTTATCTCATTCGAATATAAAAAGAATTGTCACTCAAGAGTCCTTATTTATAGTATATCTTTAATCCTTCTTAGAAAAAAAGAAAAAAGAGAAGAACAAGTTAGGCAACTGGAAGCCAAATCATCTAAAGCCCTGGCTTCCCCCTGGAGTCAAGGACGAGAAGAAGAATGTAGCTAGGTTGACGGTTAGTAATCCTCTATCACAGTAACTTAAATTCTCATTTACATATCACTATACCCATATCCCCCCAAGCACCTTGTTCACTATGATTACCTCCTCTTAAATACAAACCATATTTTAAAGCATTTGCGGATATATGTAGGGGAATTTATATTGACAAATTGCTTTAAACATAAGTAAGATTTATACCACAATAAGTACAGCAGAAGGAGCTTTAAATGGAGGCAAAGGGAAAAAAATTCATATCGTTGTTTCTTATTTTCTCTTTAATGATGCTTTCTGCAAATCTGTATGCTAAAGAAAGACGAGGAGCTACGCTCATAATCACAAAAACGGACGGACAACGCATAAAAGGAGAACTTATCACAGTAAAACCAAATTCACTTCTTTTATTAGATACTGAAGGAAAAGATGTGTCTGTTGGTATTGCGGATATCAGGGTTATTAGAGTTGTGAAG
>JABAOC010001213.1_pt2 | contig 23309 bp, 22 predicted proteins | sample 7062161 | NCBI WGS metagenome assembly JABAOC01 (sample SAMN14538625, study PRJNA623070) | marine sediment metagenome | biome: marine biome [ENVO:00000428]; feature: marine pelagic biome [ENVO:01000023]; material: deep marine sediment [ENVO:00002113] | place: India: Gulf of Khambhat ... | reverse complement strand
GGAGGATGTTTTCCTAACGTGGTTGTTCTCAAGCGCTCTCAGTGCCCTTTCCACATAATCTGTGAATGCTCTATTTTCCTCGGGCAGGATTTTGATTGGAATAGGGATCTCCCAAGGAACCGTTATATCTCTCCTTTCTTCGCTCATCATCCATCTCTTCAACAAAGAGGGCGTGATTATCACCGAGTATCTGAGGGAGAACGACGTTCCAATGAGTATGGAGGCCACGGCTATTACCAAGGATGCTACACTCCAAAACGCGGATACTTTTTGTTTTACATCTAGGGTTACACCGACTAGGAGTAAGACTTTGTAGAAGGCAATCCCGGCTAAGTAGCCGAGACCTCCCGCCATCAATCCGATAATCCCTGCCTCGACGAAGAAAATGGAGGTGATGTGAGCCGGGTTCAGCCCGACGGAAGATAGTATGTAGATCTCCCGCTTACGCTCGTAAAGGGAGTTCAGCATAGTCATTATTATGTTGAGTACGACTATGGCGAAAAGCACCACCAGGGATTGGCCTTTGCTCTCAATGTACGTCCCGAGGCGTGCGTGGAAGACCCCTTCCTCGGATGTCGCCCATGAAGGGAAGCCCTTTTCGAGCGCCAGCCTCACTGCGAACTTGTTCACGTCCACATCGTCTCTCACCCCAACAATTACCCTCGATATTTTCACCATGGGGATTTCGAGAGCTTTCGAGACATGCATTAACACTACTTCGTCAGGGTCGCAGGTCCTAGTCTCATAGACGGGGGGTTGGCCCTCTAGGTTTATGTTGACCTCCTTTCCCGGCAAGTAGGTTGACCCATCAATATCCTTGAATCCAAGCATCGCGTCATCGCTGAGGATTCCTTCCAGAGGAACCAGCTTACCTTCAAAGAGAAGAGTGTCACCTATGTCTACTCCTAATTTGTTCTGTAACGCTACGCTGATCGCGACGCCTTCAAGGGGCAGCTCACCCTCGATCAGCAACCCGTTGAGGTCAACTGTAGCCGTCTCTGCTTGGGTGTCGACGCCGATAATTCCCTGTATCGGCTGGCGGTTCAGGCTCGCTATGGGGAAGGAGAACGGTATGTTCTCGGCCTTCACTGTAACCGAATCTGACTCTTCCTGATTCCTCAACCAGTCCATCTCGAACTCCTCGCTCAGAAACACGGGATCATTCTTTGTGTAGCCCGGTGCACGAAAGAGGACTCCATTAACCGGTGACTCTTGTTTAGACAAGTTCACGGTGACGAGGCCATAGCCCTGATAGAAAGAAGTCAACACAACGAAACTCATAACGAGGATCGTCATAGCCATGAATGTAAGCCCAAACCGTGTTTTTCTCCGGATTATGCTTCTCTTAGCTATCGAGAAAAGGGGGATTATGATATTCCTAACCGAGACATAACTCCGACTGCGTTTATTGAAGAAACGGGGGAGTATCCTAGAAACTATGAGAATAGACGTAAAGGCGAATGCCGCCGTTCGGATGAAGTTCTCGACCGAGATTATAACGCTACCTGGATAGGTCAGGTATAGAACTACAAGCAATACCAGATAGCTGGTTGCGCTGGTCACCCATTTTAACCATTCCTCGTTTGATGACAAGAATCCTATTATAGTCGATGTGACAGCCAACAGGACTATGATCATGGAGACAGAGGCGTTCGTTTCTTTGNNGTCTGTTCTATATCGATGAACGCCCTCTTAGCTGCAGAAAAGCTTTCATCATAGATCTGCTTCTCCATCAGATCCATCGCCGACTGGATGAATTTCTTGCTAGACTCGATCGATTTCTTCTCGCTAACAAGGTAGAACCCGTATCCCTCCATATCCTCCATCAGGGATTCGACTTCGCTGAGCCGGGAACTGACGATCCCAAGATTGAACGGCGTCGAGTACCTACGTATGTCGACGGTGATGTGCTCTCCAACATCGAGGGGAAGGTCTTCAGACATATCTGCCTCGAAGGAGTTGTACTCGATGTCGGGCCCAGTGAGGAGCGAAAAATTAACGTCCATCTTGAACGCTGCGTTCGCAGGTACTATTAGCTGGGAGGGTTTTAAATTGAGAAAACCACTTAGGCTCCTTTCAGAGTCACCGTATATCAATTCTATTGTGCCTTTGTTACGGCTACCCGTTGGATCTGATGCCACAACTGTATAATCGATAGTCATGGGCGCCCTCTCGGATTTGACGCATTGAAGATCGCCCTCGAAGACTAGGGAGGCGCCGGGGTCTAAGGTTATGTTCAGCTCCTTTGAACTGGAATTTTCTAAACGAAGAACATAGGGTAGATAGTCGCCCCCCATAGTATTCTCGTTATCGGCAAAAATATAGATGGAGTGCCCCTCGATTTTATTTACGTTAAACTCGAAGAAGCCTTGCTTATCTGTATTAACTGAGGCGACGAATGCCTTCTCCTTCCATATGTAGACCATGGCGTCTCCAATTGGCTTTCCCCAATGGTCCAGTATTGTGCCGTTAACGCCTACATCAGCGCTAACTCTAGTGCAACTGAACATTCCTTGAATGATGAGAGCCAAGATCATAAAGGGCAGCAGGCTTTTACGGCTCAAACCAAACAACATTTTTCTATTCACCGTATTTACGCCGTAAAAAGNNAGAGACTGCAAGATTCAGTAATCCTCTGAGACGGTATTTTTCTATATATCATGACCTCCGAATATTAAAAACAGTCAATAAAACCAGATTAAATAAGCAAGCGGATCATCTATTTTAATTCATAATACTCCGTTTTGAATGCCTTGAAGTTACGTTATCCGTGTAATGTGGGGCTCATCGATGAAAAGATTGAGAAAGTTTCAAAGATCTGGTTCCTTTTCGTAGCCAAGACTACTCAGGTAGCCTTCTCTTCTTTTTCGGTGGTATTGGGTACGTCACCTTGCTCTGGGAAACCTTCAAATCCACAAGCATTTCGGCTACCTTGAGAGCCGTTCCCTGGTTCTCCAGTATCGGAACATCGAACTCTTTGTTCAACCTTTCTGCTATGCCAGTGAGAGCAGTGCAGCCCATGATCAGGACCTCGGCTCCCTCACTGATCGCTTTCTCAGAATCCTTCCTCAGGGCTTGGTAGGTCTTCTCAAGGTCGTCGTGCATCTGGAGCACAGGTATTCCCCTTGGCAGTATGGTGCGGGGATTTGCACCCAATATTGAAGCAATCGCCATGCAGGCTTCCTTAGGCCCAACTACAGGTATGTTCACCGCCTCTTTCGCTGCCTTCACACCTGGGTCCATCATGCAACTAACTACGACGGCGTCGTAGCCGTTTTTCTCTGCCCATTCTGCCTTCTGGACGACGAACGGCGCGGCCATGGTATCATCGTAGACAGACTCGATGGAGGCGGGGCCGTACATGATGTTGACCGCATCGACCTCTGTGTCGGATCTGACGTATTGTTTCCCATTCTCGGATGGACGTAACGTTCCCTCCCCGTTGCGGGGTAGAATCGGTATTATGACAAGTATTTTCATTAATTTCACTTACTACATGGCATTATTTTAAATTAGTTATTTATAGTTAACAAAATGACTGCCTCTATGCATGTGAACGACTGCTACACCTTAAAATAGGATAACTAGATTTGGGCATTTAATAACAAATTTTATACAACATGTTGAGATCGATAAGTGATCAACATGATCAGGAAACTGAACAAGGACGACATATGGGCACTTGTTCTAGGCGCTGGAGCCCTCGCGACCGGTGGCGGGATGGCTGTTCCCTCATACGAACAGTTCTGCGCGTCCACGGATCCAGTTCTCGACGCCGGACACGAGGCTAAACTAATGGACCCGGGAGACCTCAAGGACGACGATCTGGTCTTCATGGATGTCGGCTGTGGCGGAGGGATCCGGAGGGAGTATCAAGAGGTCTATATGCGCTACCATCCGCGTGAAGCCTGGTACAAGCAGTACGATCTAATCTATCCATTGAACAGCTGGAGTGAACCCGAGAACATGAGGGAAACTGAGGGTCACCTCAAGAAGCTGGAGGAGCTGGCAGGTGGAAAGCCGATGGCATACCTCGCTTTCGAGGTTGGTCCACTGGACGCAGGACAGCTCCTTAACGCCGCCAAGAGGGGGCTCCCTCTCATCGACGCCGACTGCTGCGGTTACAGGGCCGTCCCGGAGCTGTCACTTACGGGTCTGAACATTATCGACGCCCCGATAGCTCCCTACACCATTGGAACCTCATGGGGTGATCTCATCATCGGGACGAAGGTTCTGAGCCACCAGAGATGGGAGGACATATGCAGAGCCATCGCTACCAGGTCAGGGGGAGGATGCTCTCCAGCCATAGCCATGACAGGAAAAACTGTGAAAGACGGCACAGCCTCGAAGACCTTCAGCCTGGCCATCGACGTCGGCAAAGCGATATTGGAGGCCCGGGAGTCGGGAGGCGATCCCGTTGCGGCCGTCGTGGAGTCCAGCGGAGGGTACAAGGTGTTCGAGGGAAAGGTAGGCGGATACACAAACGAGAGGAAAGGGGCATTCGTCTATGGAAACGTCTGGATCGAAGGCACCGGCGACTACACAGGGAAGACATACAGGCTCTGGTATAAGAACGAGAACCAGATCAGCTGGATTGACGAGAAACCCTATGTCACGTGTCCCGACCCATTCACCGTCTTGGACAAGAACACTGGTCTAGGTCTTTCTAACTTCAGGACCGCGTGGTGGACGCCAGGCAGAGAAGTCGCGGTGACTGCAATGAAGGCTTACCCCTTCTGGAGAACAGAAAAAGGTCTTAGGATCTACAATCCCAAGCATTTCGGCTTCGATATACCCTATGTACCGATCGAGGAGAAACTGGGTTAGAAAATAAACCTCAATATTTTTTTATAAAAACTTTAAACAGAAAAAGGCTCTTAGTTTCTATAAAAAAAGGAATAGATAATTTTAGCAGAGTTTCTTGTATGCCTTCTTGATGGGTACGTGGGGTATGTCGTATCGGAAGTGTTGTGGCCCGAAAAGCTTCAAGCCCATTGGCGTCTCCCATCTTTCTTCGGCTTGGACGCCGACTACTGCGACCTTTCTACCGGCCTCCCATTCAGCGGGCCAGAAATTGGCTAAGCCCCAACCCGTCTCTGGGTCGACAACGTTGATGCCGTCAGGGCTAGTCACGTAAGGTTTGCCGTCGAGCCAGGATATGTGGTGTTCATTCTTGTACCATATCTTCATGTCATGTCCAGCACATTGACCCGTGCCCTTTATTTTGGCCACGCCCCAGATGAAAGAGTACTTGCCCTCCTGCCAGTAATCGAAGACCTCTCCCTCAAACAGCTTGTAACCCAGCTGGCCTAGAGCACCAAGCATCGCTTCGACGGTGTCTTCACCGTTTGCTAGGGATCCCCGGATCGCCTTCCCTACCTTCATGGTAAGAGAGACGGGACCTGGGAAAGCTGCCTTCTTGAGGTCAGAGCCTTTCACTGCGTGGAGTCCTCGGGTGAACCCACCGGAATAGGTCGATATCCCTTCCACTATCTCTTCCATCCTCTGGAAGCAGAGAGTCCTCTCAAGCACGAGGAGGTCCCCTAACATAGTGGTGTAGACCGCTGGCGTGCATGGGATGTTGGCCAGGTTTAGACCGTTCTGCGCTATCTCCGGAGCCGCCCTGTGTCCTGCGACGGTGGCGTCGATGAAGGGCTTTCCCATCCTCGCGAGGCTGCACAGGGTCCTGACGAACCCAGGGGCTACCTCGAACTGGATATGGGAGTATGGCTCCTGACCGACGAGCTCGGCTAGTCTCTTGGCCCCCATCTGCATGAAATCAGGGCCGGGGAGCTCAGACCATGTGTTGAGCGGACACCACTCTCTGTCCGCCTGCATGATCATATCCTTTAGTCTCTCAGAGCGATCGTATGGGCGACCGTCTCTGGTGAGTCTCTGCCTCGGCCAACCCTTCCATTTTTCCTTCATCTCTGAGCGGATATCCCCTCCTGTTCCGCAGGCTGAGAAGACATATGCGTCGTCGGGGATCTCGTCTAGATTAACAAGATTAAACTCGTGGCCTTCGTCGAGGACGGCGTCAACCATCCTCCCTACAGCCTCAAGAGATGGGGCTACGCCTCCACCTCCAGTCGATAGCGTAGTGCATCCAAGCTGGTAGTCGAGAACGTCTTCCTTAGTTAATTTCTTCATTTTCCTTCACTAACAATCTTTGTATGAATATATAAAACCAATTTTAGATACTTTTACATATAGATTAATTTGTACCGTCGTTATGATTATTAATATTTTAAATAATGTAAAAAATTGGGTTTTTAAAACGGAGCGTATTCGATGTCAAAACCGAAGTGTTTAGGACCGAACAACTCGATTCCTCTCGGTTTTCTCCAAGCCTCGACTGCTCTCAACGCAAATACCGTGACGTCCTTCCCTGAATGAGTCCCTTCACGCATGAAATTTGAGAGCCCCTCGAATGTATCGTCCTCTACGATGCATATCAGGTCAGGGCCCATGACGAAAGGCTTGTCGTCCAGCCAGCTTACGAGGTGCTCGTTCTTGAACCAAACACGTAGACTGTGCCCTTCGTAATCTCCGGTTCCCTCGATGTACCAGTTGCCCCAGTTGAAGCCCCCGCGACCTTCCATCTCCCACTTGGAGACCTTTCCCTGGAAGACCTCGGAAGCGCCCGAGGCTTCGATGAAGCCTTCGGTTGGGTCAACGCCATTTTCCTTTGCCTCCCTGATGGTAGAGCCAATCTTAATGCATTTCGATACCTGTCTCGGGGCCACTGCACGCTTATAGTCTTTCACTATCCCAGGGCATCGTGCGACGGTGACGCCTCCCCCACAGGCGACGGCCACGTTTCTTGTGATATCTTCAGCCCTGTCGTCGTCCACGGCTTTCTTGAGTATGACGGTCTCCATGAAGGGAGACACCATCGTGAGAGGGGTGATTGGCATCCCAGCCACCGTCGTGAGGGAGATCCCCATCTCAGGCTTTGCCCTTCCGCAGCAATCCGCATCCACAGACGGCTTCCCCTCCAGAGCGTTCAGGAACATGGGGAGGACACCGTTCCCGCCGCCAGTCTCTGCCGCTATGTATGAGTAGATCTCCTCGCCGAGGAACTCGGACAACTCCTTGGCTGCCTGGCGCAAACGGGGAACACGGTCCCCTGTGTCGAATTTCTCGAAATACGGAGCCAGCTTGTCCCTGACTTCCTGTGGGACGCCTCCACCTACCCCGGCCAAGATGCATAGTAATTTGTCTTCGTCGACCTCGTCGAGATCAACTAGTTTAAACTCGTATCCGGCGTCGTAGGCTTCGTCGATCATGGAAGTCCCCCATTGGGCTCCTCCGCCGCCACCACAACCCAAGATTACCGCTCCAGTCACGTAGTCAAGCATGTCCTGTTTGCTCAATAATCTCATGATCATATCTCAGAGAGATCCAGCCTCACATCTTAAAAAAGGTGCCTTAGGGGTTCGGAGTTTATTTGTTTAATGTTTATTATTTTTAAGTTTAGTTTACTAAACTCCGCTATCATTTATCATGAACCATTATAATTCTAGTAAAAATCACTTTAATATAGATATTAGATATGAAAAATATTTTACTTCCCACAGACAATCTATATCGGGTAAATATATGCCAGAAACACTCAAAGTCGGAAACGTATCCGCTAAGAGAGGAGAGCTGAAGAAAGGGATCATCAAAGGTGTCGAACTGAACACAAACGTGAGCATCGACATCCCCGTCCTAGTGATGAACGGAGCGAAAGACGGCCCTACACTTGTGATGACGTCAACCCAGCACGGGATAGAGATCCAGGGGATAGAGGTCATCCGTAGGGTGATGAGGGAGAAGGTCAAACCCAAGGACCTGAGGGGGGCGATCATAGGCATCCCGGTCGCAAACCCCCTGGCTTACATGCACCACCAATATCTGTCTTGGATCGACAACCTCGACGTAGGGGGCGGTGGAAGCGGCAGCCTGATCACCGCAGACAAGCCCAACGGCAACACCACGGAGAGGCTTGCTTATNNGTGGACCGAGGCTTGGAGCAAAGGAGATGTCGGGATAAACATTCACTGCAACACTAGGCCAGACTCGTTGATCTACCAGTGGATCAACCTGGGCAACCCTAAGACCAAGGACAAGCTGAAGAAGATGGCCGAGGCTTTCGGCGTCACCACCATCGTCTCCGAGTCACCGTTCAGCGAAGACGCTCCGCCAACCATCGGCAACCTCGCCGCTAAGCAGGGTTGCCCCATCCTCCTGATGGAGCTTATAGACGGGAGATGGATCTCCGAGCCTTCAACGACCGCGGGGGTCAAGGGCGTCCTCAACATCATGAAGCTCTTCGACATGATCGAAGGCGAGCAGGAGGGCCAAGAGGGCTTCCCCATAGTCCCAGGAGTCAACCGGTTCCACGGCGTCCTGAGGGCGAACAGGGGTGGAGTCATACGCTTCCTCAGCACCCCGGGCGACCTCGTTAAGAAGGGAGAGGTCTTCGCGGAGATCTACGACCACGACCTCTACGGCGACGTGCTCGAACAGGTGAAGATGCCTGTGGAGGGCTACATCTGGGCCTACCCCTGCGGCTCCGTTCTAGGAACCTCAGGCGGTCTGCAGACCGTCCAGGCCGGCGCCAACATAGCGTATGCGTTCACGCACGAAGGCTGATGGTCTCCCCACATACCTTTTTTTATGTAATCCAGATAGATTGAATCAACGCACCCGATTTCGTCGAGGAGCCCAAGTCAAGATAAAAGCAGGTTTATTATAGAAATTCTAGGTAATTTCTGATAGGTGAGACATGGGATGGCTAGAAAACTCACGAGAGAGGAGATGAAGAGCTTCACCATAGGCGCCATGGCTCTGGCCACAGGCGGAGGCGGCGTGAGGCCGTTGGAGGAGCCCCTGGAGAAGGCGATAGACGAAGCCTTCGACCAGGGGAAAGAGTACAGACTCGTGGACGTCGACGAGATACCCGACGACGAGCTCGTTCTATCGAGGCTCGGGACCGGCGGGAGCCTGAGGGTCGAGCAGAAGCTGAGGTGGATGAACCAGCCCGGCTTCTATGCGTGCAGCGGCGGCGTGCTCAGGACGGGCTTCGACGGCCGAGCCTTCATACACGATCAGATCATGTTGAAGGACAAGACCTTCGCCCCCCTGAACAGCTGGTCGGAGCTGCCGGGGCCCGACTGGGGGGACGCCGGCCTTAAGAGGCTGAAGGAGTTCATCGGCGACAGGAAGATCTACTCCCAGCTCCAGGGAGAGATAATGCAGATGTCCATGCGCGGCCTACTCACATACCCCGACAAGGGGTGGCCCATCATCGATGCGACGGGCTGCGGTCACAGAGCGGTCCCGGAGGTCAACATAAACACGCTCAACATACACGACGTGCCTGTCTGCCCTGCTGTGATCACTACGTCGTGGGGTGACCTGCTGGTGCTGGAGAAGGCCCTGAGCTGGCAGAGAGCCGAGGAGATCGTCGAGGGGATCTCGACGTACTCGGGCGGGACCTGCGGAGGGCCGCTTGCCGTCGAGGGAAGGCTGATGAAGAAGGCCCTCCTCCCGGGGGCGATGTCCTTCACCATCAAGATCGGGAAGGCGATAAGGAACGCCGTGGCCACAGGGGACGACCCGGTGGAGGCGATGATCGACGCCTCCGACGGCTGGGCGTACAAGGTCTTCGAGGGTAAGGTGAACGCGCTGCTCTTCGAGGAGAAGTACAGCTTCATCTGGGGGTACAGCTGGATCAAGGGGACGGGGGACTGGGAGGGCCATCACTTGAAGACGTGGTTCAAGAACGAGAACCACGTCAGCTGGCTGGATGAGGAGCCTTGGATTACGAGCCCAGACGGCCTGAACGTAATAGACCCAAAGACTGGCTGGGGCCTCTCCAACTACTGGACGGCGGAGTGGGAGCACGGGAGGGACGTCGCCGTCGTAGGGGTACGAGCCGAGCCCATATGGAGGACTGAGAAGGGACTCAAGCTGTTAGGGCCGAAGCACTTCGGTTACGACATACAATACACGCCGATAGAGAAGGTCTTGGAGGCAACGAGCCGTAGATAGCCTCCAATTCCTTCATCTACCACAGCTAATCGAATCGAGGGCAGAGCGCAAGGTTTTATGAGGAAATGACAACGTTTAGGGAAATGGCCATCCAGAAAAGGGTCCTTGGGAAGACGGGGCTCAAAGCCACGAGGATCGGCTTCGGAGGCATCCCCATACAGAGGCTGCCAGAGGAGGAAGCCGTCGAGGTGGTCAAGAGGAGCCACGAGCTAGGCATCAACTTCTTCGACACCGCTAGGGCCTACACCACCAGTGAGGAGAGGATAGGGAAGGCACTTAGTGACGTGAGGGACAAGGTGTTCATCGCGACCAAGTCCGTACACCGCGACAAGGAGGGGCTGCTGAAGGACCTGGAGACAAGCCTAGATAAGCTACGGATGAGTTGGATCGACCTCTACCAGCTCCACATGATATCCAAGGAGCACGAGTGGGAGAAGGTTAGGGGCCCCGGCGGTGCACTCGAAGGCCTTATCGAGGCGAAGGACGCAGGGAAGATAAACCACCTAGGCGTCACGAGCCACAACCCGGAACTCATGATGGATGTCCTCCGAGAGGGCGTCTTCGAGACGGTCACGATCCCATACAACTACCTGACACACAGGCCAGCCGACGGGCTGATACCACTCTGCGGCGAGCTAAACGTGGGCGTCATCGTCATGAAGCCCTTCGGGGGAGGCGCCATCGCCAACGTGAAGACCGCACTGAAGTATGTCCTAGGGAACGAGGGTGTGGACGTCGTCATCCCTGGCATGATGAGCGTCAGGGAGATCGAGGAGAACCTATCCGTGGGTTCCGGCGACTACATCCTCTCAGAGGCGGATCTCGGGCTCATCGAGAAGGACAGAGTTGAGCTGGGGAGCCAGTTCTGCCGGGCATGCGACTATTGCAGGCCCTGCCCCCAAGGCATACCCATCTCGACGGTGCTGAGGATAGAGGACCAGTTTCTTAAGCTAACTGGTTGGACACCCAGGTTGAGGAAACAGATCCTTGAGGCCGAGCCGAAGGTCAGTTCATGTATAAGGTGCGGCCAGTGTGAGGAGAGGTGCCCATACGAGCTTCCGATAAGAGACCTGCTCCCAGTGAAGATGAGGTCGCTGATGGAGCTCCTCACCGACCATGAAACCTAAATTCTTTATGTTAAATTATCTTCAAGATCATAACTTTTCTTAAAAAATAGTTATTGGTCCCATCATGAAAACTAAAATACTCTTTATAGACCTTAATAAGGGTGTCAAAATGGTGAAGAAAAAACTATCCAAAGAGGATCTTTGGTATTCTGTTTTAGGCGGCGCGGCTCTGGCCACAGGTGGAGGAGGAGCGGCGCTGAGCTACGAGGCTTTCAGCGAGATGGTTGACCCGGTCTACGAAGCAGGGTACAAGCCAGTCCTCGTGGACGCCGAAGACGTCGCCGACGACGGCCCCGTCATAGTGCCCATCGGCATCGGCGGAGGGATACCCAGAAAGTACAGTGAGATGTACGGTCCACCCATAAGAAGAGGGCCAGACTTGGAGATCGCCTTCAAGGAGATGCATAGACGCTTTCCTCTGCTGGAGGAGAACGCAAGGCCGAAACCAGATTGGCGCGAAGCGGGAGCCGAGAGGCTGAGAGAGCTCAAGGGAGAGGGCGAGTATGTCGCATACCTTGCGGGAGAGATTGGGCCAGGGATATTCCGTCAAGCCATCAACGGGGCAAAGGAAGGGGTTCCGATTATCGACGCGGACATGGCTGGGCAGCGGGCCGTGCCCGAGCTCAGCTTGACAAGCTTCAACGTGTACGGTGTGAAGATTACTCCTCTGGTCATCTCGACGGTCTGGGGCGACAGGCTCGTATACGAGGAAGCCTTGAGCTGGCAAAGGTTGGAGGACATCGTCAGAAGCATCGCCCTCGTCTCACAGGGCTTCAACTCGACGATGCTCTCTGTCACAGGGAAGGACGTTAAAGACGCGGGCGTCCTAGGGAGCTACTCCAAGACCATGGTCGTCGGCAAGGCGATCCACGAGGCGAGAGAATCAGGCGGTGACCCCATAAAGGGGTTTGTGGAGGCAGCCGACGGCTACAAGATATTCGAGGGAGAGATACTCGCTAAGACCAGAGAAGGCGACTTCGCGTTCGTTTGGGGGAACGGCTGGATCAAGGGCACAGGCGACTACGATGGGAGGCTGTTCCGATTCTGGTTTAAGAACGAGAACCAGGTATCATGGCTCGACGGTAGACCATACGTCAGGTGCCCAGACCCGTTCACGGTTATCGACAGCGAGACTGGTGAAGGGCTGTCCAACTTCAGGGAGAACATGTGGACGCCGGGGAGAAAGGTAGCCGTGGTCGGGGTGAAGGCGGTCGACTGCTGGAGGACAGAGAGAGGCATCCAGATCTACAGCCCTAAACGCTTCGGCTTCGACTTGGATTACGTCCCAATCGAGGACCTAGTCGAGTAATCCTCCCACCTTTCTACGTTCTGAGCGTCTACAGCTGAGCTGATGGCGGTATCGATCTGAAACAGCAGGCTAGGCACGCGAGACCCCTACAGATCATCTGGTGTAAATAGCCCTCTGCTTAAAGATCCTACCATGATGTTAAGTTAAAAAGAAAACGGGTGAGGGGACCATGCTTTCATTGGTAGCCGGGTAGAACCCTCTTCTTCTTGGGTGGGAAACGGTAGGCCAGCTTGCTGTGAGCCATCCCTACATCTACGAGAATCTGGGCTAACGCTAGAGCGAGACCCTCTCCCTCTAGAACGGGTACACCCAGCTCCTCCTGGAGATCCTTCGCGGTCCCCGCCATGCCGGTGCATCTCAGGATCAGGACGTCGGCTCCCTCTTGGATGGCCCTTCTCCCGTCCTTAAGGAGGGCTTTGTAGGTCTTCTCAGGGTCCTGGGAGAGCTCAAGCACCGTGATCCCTACCGCTCGCACCCACCCCTTCTCCTTGCCCAAAACGTTGGATACGTTCCAAGCCGCCTCCCTGGCCCCTACGACGGGTATGCTCACAGCCTCCTTGGAGGCCGCTACGCCTGGGTCGTTCATGCAGCTGACCACGACGGCGTCGTAGCCGTTCGCCTCAGCCCACTCGGCTTTCTTCACCACGAAGNNAAGGGGGCGGCCAGCACATCGTCATACCTTGACTCTATGGAGGCAGGGCCGTGGTCTAAATAGACGATGTCGACCTCTGTATCGGGTCTTATGTAGTTCCCGAACCTTTCCGAGGCGTGCTCTTCATCTATGAAACTCTTTGTGATTATCGGTACGATTAGGCAGATCTTCATGAGAATTTAATGAGCGACGATCCTAAAGAGGATTATTATTAAGAAGAAATTATAATTAAAAAAATTTTTATTATTTTTAAATACAATTTATGGATATGATCGTGTACGCAACGATATTCGGAGTTATTAGACGATGATTATAAGCTATTTTTCATTATTTTTATCACACATGTTTAAAACCCTTGCACTGGTTTACAATAAGATGCTCCATGGATAACAAGGTTCTGAGTAAAGAAGAGCTCTGGGACTCGGTGCTGGGAGGAGCGGCTCTGGCCACCGGGGGCGGCGGGGCAGCCCCAAGCTACGAGGACTTCAGTAAAAGAATAGACACAAGCCTAGATCAGGGTGCGGAGTTCAAGCTCGTCGAGACCAAGTCGATCCCAGAAGATGAGTACATCTTTGTCAGCGCGGGAGTCGGCGGAGGCCTCCAGAGGGAGATGGTCGAGAAGTACATGCGGCGATACACCAGCGTTCGGGACTGGATCAAGGAAATAGACAGGGTGTTCCCCCTACCCTCGTGGGCAGAGACCCCAGGCGACGACTGGATGAACAAGCCATACGAGAGGATGGTCGAACTCGTGGGGGCCGAGCCATACGGCTACATGCCCTTCGAGATAGGGCCCAACAACTACCGCGAGTTCGTAAGGGCCGGGGCTCTGGGTATCTCGGTCGTAGACGCCGACAACGCCGGCTATCGGGCCGTCCCGGAGGTGTCTCTCGCCACGCTGAACGTTTATAACGCACCGATAGCGCCAGCGGTGGTCTGCACAAGCTGGGGAGACCTAGTCGTGTTCGAAAAGTTCCTGAGCTGGCAGCGAGCCGAGGACCTGATCCGGCATGTGGCGATCACCTCGGGGGGCGGCTGCATGGGGATGCTGTCCTTCACCGAGGACTGGATCAAAAAAGGCGCCGTACCGGGCACGCTGTCCCTCTCCATGAAGGTCGGCAGGGCCATTCGCGACGCCAAGGATAAGGGAAAGGACCCCGTCGAGGCGATCACGAAGGCCGCCGGAGGATACCTGCTCTTCGAGGGAGAGGTCGCGGCCTACACCAATGAGGGGAGAGGCTCCTTCACGTGGGGCAACTCCTGGATAAAGGGCACGGTCGACTACAATGGCCACACAATGAAGATCTGGTTCAAGAACGAGAACCAGGTAAGCTGGATAGACGACAAGCCTCACGTGACCTGCCCGGACCCCTTCACCGTGGTGGACCGCGAGACGGGGGAGGGCCTCTCGAACTTCAGGGCGCCGAGCTGGTCTCAGGGTCGAAGAGTCGCCGTGTGGGGGATGAAACCTGCGTCGCCTTGGAGGACGGAGAGGGGGCTGAAAATCTATAACCCGAAACACTTCGGGTTCGACATCCCTTATAAGCCGATAGAGGACATCGTAAAGTAGCGTCCTTCCACCATCATCTCTTTTTAAAAAAAGTTAGGCCTCGAGTAACTCTTTCATTACCCGAGCGACCAGGGAGCTGGACTGGATGACTGGTTTCCCGGTCTTCTCCATTATGATCCTTTTATGTCTATGGTCGAAGCCCATGCAGTTCAGTAGCGTGAGGCCCACCCTCTGTTCGGCCAGCCTATCCCCGAGGGCCTCAACTTTCTCTACGGGGCCGTAGGGCGACGCCGAGTCATAGTAGGTTAAGAGCCCATCGTCTTCATCTGTTCGGGGGGCTCCACCCACCTGCTGGATGGATGGAAGTATCACCCCGAGCCTACCCTTCCGGATTGCGGCGTTAGTCACGCCCCTGACGATCTTTGACGGGGTGACGACGAGGACGTCGGACTCGAACTCGGGGAAACTGCCCGTGCATAACAACAGGATGAGCTTGACTTGCTTCTCGTTTAACTCGGTGACAGCCTCTCTAATATACGGGAGGACGGAGCCGTGGCTTATCTTCACCTCCGTTCCGTCCCTCATACGGGTGACTAGCAGACCCTGGCCAGGCCCAGGCTCCATTTTCTTTACCTCCTCCAGCGTGAAGCCGTCGAGGGCCCCGACCTCGATGATCTCATGGTCGCCGCCGAGAACCCGTTCTATCTCTCCGACAACGTCTGGCCTAGGCGACTGCCCTATAGTAACCACTCCAACTTTCATGGCTAATGATTGCACGTCTTTTTTTTAAGAGTTTTATTCATAATTTAAGTCTAATAACAATAGAGCTACATTAATGGGATAAGAAATGTTACTAAATTTAGTAATTCTCATTTGATCCATTAAAGCCTGGTCTAAGACGCCCCAATCCAAAATCAGATATTCAAAATGGGCTTTTCTCCATATCTAAACTTAATTATAATCTTTGACGGGTGAGGGCGTCATGGAGACAATACAGGATTGAACGGGGAATTGAAAAATAAGGAGTCTACCACTTATTGAGCCCAATTCCCCNNATAAAAAATTTAATTTTTTCAAAAATTATTGAATTACAACAATTATTATTTATTTTTAATATTTACCGTTTACTGAGCCGGGGCTTTACTTTTAATTTATGGCAGTTTGTTCAAACATCAATTCGGTACCATCATATGCATTCATTACTTTGAAGTAAACACTCATTCAAGAAATATTATAAAGTCCAAAAAACATGATGCTAGAACAATTTTTACGAAATAAATAAATGTTATACCAAGAAAACAATATTTTAAAAAAAAGGGAAAACTAAGATAAAAAAAATATCAACCAGAACTGGAAAAACGCTTGTAGCAAGTAGCCAATTATAAGGAACCCCATGTCGTCAACTCCAGCAAGATTCCTAACAACACGTAACCTAAACAAAGCCTATCTTTGAAACACAACAACCCCCAAGAGCACACATCAAGCCCTCAACAACTTTTATTACTATAAAAAACAAAGCAAACATCAGACGTGAAAACCAGACTGGTCGCCGCCCTCGTCGCCACCATGCTGCTCCTCAGCCTAGCCATCCCAGCGCTAGCCCAGACGGACACAGACGACCAAAGCGACCCGGCCCCAGCCACCCCCATACAGGACCCCTACCTGGAGGAGTACCTGCCGTGCACAAACGCCAGGTACAGGGCATGGTACGGCGCCTCGTGACCAAGCCCCCTCTACTCAGCCAGCCCGGGCCAGACGAGCCACACTAGCCCACAACCATCACACATGACCACCATAAAGGTCAACAACCAAACGTCTAACATCCACCGTGAAGCCACCGACAGCAAACACCACCCAACCACAGCTAAAAAAAACACAAAAACAACTAAACCCACCCCCGGAAAAACGCTTATAACAAGTTACCAGTTACAAGGAAAACACAGATTCGCAAACCAAACCCCAGGACACGTCAACTACCCCGGGCCAGACGAACAAGCCCGGCCACGAAGTTCAGCGCAGGCACCTCCTCCATGTACCGCAGATACGGCTCACCGAACTTCTCCACCAGCCTCCTGTCCGCCGGCGGCACCTCCATCGCATACACGGCAGCAGCCACCGAACCAGCCAAAACGCTGTACACGTGCTGAGACATCAGCATCATGCTCACCGCGATGAGTATCCCCGCCAGAAACTGGGGGTGCCTCACCACGCCGTACACGCCGGAGGTCACCAGCCGCGTAGTGTGCACGTAGCTCCCGCCCTCCGCCACCCCGCCGCGCCTCCTGAACTCGAATATGGGGAGCCACCCGAACAAAGCGGACACCGCCAGCACCAGCCACCCCAGGTTGACAGCCCAGTCCAGCCCCAACCCGTTGTAAAACCGCCACGAGAGATAGAACTGGTAAACCATCAAAGGCACGTAGACGCAGGCCCTCGCCCAGTCCCCCCGCTCCATGGCGCCCCCGGGTTTGAAAAGCCGCGTCACCCTCATATGCGTTGCCCAACCCAGCCCACCGACTCGAAGAAAGCCACGCGCCCACTCCAAGGGCGGCGTGCAACGCCCTAGAAAACGGATCGAACCGTGTACGCGAGGACGCACAACCCGAAGACGACCCCCGCGATCCAGACCCCGTAGACGGCCACGAAGGACAGCCCCGTCGCCTCCCCCAGCAGCGAGCCAAGCGAGAACACGGCGCCGAACAGCAGCATCCCGCCGAGGGAGAAGCCCAGCCCGGCCAACTGGCCCCCAGGCTCATCGACGCGCGACCGCCTCAAACCGAGGCACAGTAGGCCGACGAAGAACAGGTAGAGAGCCCAGACGGCGAGCTGGGGCCCCGGCCCGGGGAGAGCCTCGGGCCTCCAATACACCCCCATCAAACCATACATCAGCAACAGCAGCGCCAGCAACACCCTGAACTCGTTTCGGGTGGGCAGGAGGCCGCGAAGCGGGTACCGACACCCGTAGAGCCTCCTCCAGACACTGACGAGGCCCACGATCACCGCGGTGCTCGTCAACCCGCTGAACGCCGCGTCCCTCATGGAATATACGTTGACGCTCTGGAAGAGCCCGCCCAGGAAGGGGAAGACGAGGAACAGGTACCCGCCTCGTAGCCTGGCCAGCCTCCCGCCGAGCCAGGCCGGGAGCCCGCCGGCGATCTCCCTTGAACACGTCAAGGCCGTCTCCGCGACGAACAGCGGGACTATGAACGCGAGGAACGAGTGCCAGAACAGGACCAGCACAAGGGTCTCCACCACAGCGACCCCGAAAACCCTAAGGGGGTTTGCTGCCCAGGTCGGGTTCCAGATGACCTTGGTCATGTACGCCTCGTATAGCCCGAACAGGGCGCCGGCGGGGAAGAGGTTGTACAGCCGGGGCCTGCCTCCCCTCCACACCACGTACCACAGCACCAAGCTGTGCAGAGTGTACAGCGGGATGACCAGCAGGTAGTCCGTGACCTTGAAGAAGGGGTAGATATCGGAGCCCGCTGTCACCTCCGGCACAACGGTGGAGAGGGCGCCGAGGATCACCCAGAACAGGTACCGCGCCCGCCTAGGCGCCCCATCTTCGCCCATGCAACCCCATTCGCCCGGTTTAGGGTTAAGTTTTCACGAACCAGAAACAGTATACTAGGTTCATCATAACAAGGGGTCTCATATGCGCTTCGTAGCTATGCAAAGATGCGCGTGAAGGGCATCAGTAGTAAATTGGTTTCAGGTTGATGGATGGCCCAAATAGTCAGCCCGTGCCTGACCTCTTCTTCCATCTCTCGAGGCTGAACCCCGGGTCCTTGAAGAACGCGGCTGTCCCCGCCTCGTTCTCCAGCAGCTTCCTCGCCCTGACGAGTACCTCCTCCCTGTACTCCGCCGGGAACTTCACCACGCCGTGGAGGTCCATGTGCACCATGTCCCCGGGCATCACCGTCATGCCCCCCACCGTGACGGGCACCCCGACCTCCCTCACCATCATGTCGCCGTGGGCCGGCGTCGTGCCCGTGCAGAAGTACTGGACCCCCAGAGGCTTGATGGCGTCGATGTCCCTCATGGGGCCGTTGGTCACCACCGCCGCCACGCCCAGCGCCCTGTACCGTGTGGTCATCATCTCGCCGAAGAGGCCCACCCTGTCCGCCAGCTCCGGGGGGAACCTCTGCTCCGCCACCAGCACCACGGGCTTCTCGGTGGAGTCGATGTGTTCGGGCAGCGCCCAGCGATCCACGCCGGTGTACCGTTCCGACTCCTCGCAGAACACCACCGTGGCCACGTAGCCGACCACCGGCTTCATCTCGGGGTAGACGCACCTTATGGTGGTGTCGGTGTACCACCCGCCGTACCAGGCGTCGTACAGCTTCAGGCAAGCCTCGGACTTGGGGTAGGTGGCGACGACGTTGGAGACGGTGGGGGTGTCTATACCCCTGAGCCCCTCCAGAATCTCCTCCTCAGACAATCCAGTCATGGAACATCACCAATAGCTGACGCGGATGACCATTTAAGGATTCCAAGGCTTGCCGGGGCTCACCTGTACATGTCCCTCAGCGAGTAGGACGGGTGAACAGCTGATTCTTTACCGGGCCTGCCCTCGTAGCCGGCGGTGCCGACGCCCAGCCTCTCGGCTGTCTCCAATATCCTTCCGTATATCCCGTCGTCCAGGTAGATGCCTTCACTCCGTCGCCTCTCCATGGTCCTCCACTCCGGCTCCCCGGGGACCGTTATCTCGTCGAAGCCCTCCGCGAGGCGGGACGACTTCACGTCGGAGATGAGGGCGTCCATCCCCTCCAGGAAGGTCTCCGTCTGCGTGAACGCCCCGGGGTCGATGGCGGCGAGGAATATCCCGCACCGCCTGAAGGCGTTGGCCCCAGTCTCGACGTGGCCCAGGAGGGGCCCCGCGAGTATGTTCACCATCAGCGACAGGGCCATGCCCTTGTAACCGAGCCCGGTCTGCCCGAGGGGGAGCTGGGCCCCCTTCCCCTCGCCGAACTCCTTAGGGTCATCGTGTGTCTTCCCCTCGTCGTCTATGTACCAGCCGAGGGGGACCTTCACGCCCCGCTGGGCGAGTATGGCGGTGCGGCCCCCAGCTATGGGGCCTAGGGACATGTCCACCACGATGGGCGGGTACTTACCCGCAGGCGCCGCGAACGCGACGGGGGCTATGGGGAGCTTCCTCTCGACTCCCCCCCACGGCGCTATGTAGACGCCGCCAGGCTGGCTCGCGACTCCTATCATGCCGTGGTCCAGGGCGAGCTCGGCCCACTTACCGACGCGGCCTATGTGGTGGACGTTCCTCACGCCGGAGAACGCCGCCCCAGCCACCCGCGCCTTCTCCACCGTCGCCGCCATCACCTCCCGGGCTATGGAGTAGCCGTAGCCCCAGTTCCCGTCGTAGAAGCATGTCGCCGCCCTCTCCTCCAGCAGCGTGGCCCCGGCGCCGGGCTTCAGGAACCCGTCCTCTATCGCCTTCACGTACCCGGGTATCTGCTGGACGCCGTGGGAGTCGACCCCTTTCAGGTTGCTGAGCACGAGGCACTCGGAGACCCACGCGGCCTCCTCCACGGGGGTGCCGGCGGCCTCCAGGATCTTGGCCCCCAGCATCCTGAGGGGGCCGTCGTCTATCATCACCAAAACGATCTCCAAAACATACTCACGGCAGAAGGTAATATGTATGGTCTTGCCTCGTCTGAACACCCCCAATGATACATGACCGATGCTTCAAACCCCGTTCCCCGGCTCAAACGGACAAACCTAAGAGGACGGACGACTATCTTCATACGACACGTTATGGAAGTGCTGGTCTACCTTTTACTGGCGGTGCTTTTCTGGGGAGTGGCCCCGATATTCGGCAAACTCGGGCTCGAGGAGATCAGCCCCCTAGCGGCGATCTCCGTCAGAAGCTTCGGCATAAGCCTCATACTGCTGGCGGTCACGGTCTTCACTGGCCAGTGGCAGGGACTTAGAGAGATTAATACCCGTTCAGCCGGGCTGGTATTGGCGGAGGGGGTGTGCGCCGGCCTCCTGGGCCACTTCGCGTACTACTACGCGTTGAAGGGGGGCGAGGTCACGGAGACCATACTGCTGGCGAGGGCGGCCCCCGTCGTCACAGTGTTTCTGAGTTACATCTTGCTGGGCGAAAGGCTAACCACTGTGCAGCTGGGAGGCATGGCGATGATTGTAGCCGGCTCAATCCTGATGATCCTTTGACCGGCTGCACCTGGAAAAATCCCTGTGATAGACACCCCCGAGTTCCTCACCGGCGTCTCCTATAAGAGTGAAACCTCCTGTAGCTTCTCCGAGGGTCCAGCTCACCTGCCCGGACCGTCCCGTCCGAACTGTCGTACTCGTAGATGAAAGTGGGCTTACCCTGCTTCTTCAGGTACTCCAGGTTCTCTGCGATGACGCCGCTCTCGTCCTGCCAGATAACTATGGCGCGGCAGCAGTCCCTGATCATGTTCCGCTCCCGCTCCTTGAGGTCGTCGCCATATTTGCGGTCCCTCCATCCCCCAGCGTTGTACCTCAGGCTCCTAGCGTGGCCGACCACCACGTCTCCGTACCGCTTCGTGGCCAAGTAGTCCTGGAAGAGCCTGCACGCCCCGTGGGCCTCCGCGACTATGAAAGCCGCCCCTGCATCCATGGCCGCGTCGAGTCTTTCCGTGACCTCCGGGGGCAGCTCCTGGGCCCTGTACTTGCTGCTGCCCATCAGGAGCACCTTTTCTCGTTCAGAACACAACATCGACGCCCTTGATCAATGGAACCCTCACGGAAAGAAAAAAGTAGCCGTGTTTCACCCCGGGGCTTTCTCGGGCACGCGGCCCACTATGAGGACGTAGCCGCCGTGCTCGCTGATATACTTGGACACCCCGTCGTCCACCCTGGCGGCCCTCCTGTAACGGGGGTCGCTGACGAGCTTCCACAGTATCCTCCAGTAGTTCTTCACCATGAACGTGATCGTCCCGAGGACGCCGAGCTCGCCGGTCATGCTGGGGGTCCCGGAGCTACGTAAATCAGACATCTCGACTATCTCGATGCCGGACTCCTCGAGGAGGGCCCTGAGATTCTCGGGGGTGAAGACGCCGTAGGTGGCGGGGTGTTCCTCCGCTAACTTGAGGAACTCCTCTGGGGCGGAGGCGACGACGGACTCGTTCGCGGCCACCAGGCCGCCGGGCCGAGTGACCCTGACGGTTTCCCGGAGGGCGTCGTGCTTGTCCCCGGGGAGGGTGGTTATGACGGACTCGAAGAGTGCGAGGTCGAAGCTGTCGTCGTCAAAGGGAAGGTTGAAGACGTCGGCTACCCTGAACTCGACCAGCCCCTCCAGGCGCATCCTCTTCACCCTCCGCTTCGCCTTGGCGACCATCACCTCGGATATGTCGATCCCGGTTACCGTTGAGCCGTATACTCTGGCTGCCTCGCAGGCGGTGTGTCCCGACCCGCAGCCGATGTCGAGGACCCGGGTCTCTGGTGTGGGGGAGCACATCTCAAGGAGTTCCCGGGTGGCCTCCTCGCCGCCGAGGTGGAGGGCGGGGATGACGTCCGCCATGCTGCCCACGAAGTCGTACCATTCACGGGTCGTTATCTCCTTTTCTCCGGTGGCCAACTCAACAGCCTCCTTCCAGCGTGATACATCTCGTCCTCAGTTTAGTGTCCTTTAAAAATAATCCGCAAGACGGATGCCGTGGATCATGATATGATCAGAGGAGGATGAATGACACATAACAGCCATACTGCCTTAACCCATAATCTTATTGGGTCTAACCAAACCCCTGATTATAACCTCATATCGAAGATTTTATCCTCACACTTCTCTGAAAAAAAGGGGTAATTTACTGTGTCAAGGTGGCAGAACAACGCTTGGTCTGCACAGTCGAATGTTGATGTTGTCTGCGACGCTGTAGTATCCTCTCATGGCCTCATAGTACTCTTCGTCTTCCCACAGCTCCGAGAAGGCAGCCATGTCCTTGAACTCCCAGATGCCGATGATGTGGCCGGAGTTGTCTGCGAGACCGGTGGATTTCACGCCTTTCTCGATAAACTTCTCTCCTATGGGAACGAGTTTGTCAACAACCCATTGTCTATACTCTTTCTGCGCCTGTTTCCCCTTGGGGACGTCGTGTTCGAAGAATAGATACACGGGCATTTTCCTCGCCTCTCATCTCATGGTATTTATACCGCTCCCCACCCGGAGCCGGGTTCATCTGTCACTGACCGTTAACAAGAGAACCTGAGTCTAATTGGCTGTAATAGGTATTTAATGCTTCACCAAGGGGTAGAAGATGCTGGTAGTATCCACAACGACGTATAGGGCCTGATGATGGGAGGGAATCCCATATTGAGCCGGGAGATTCTTTTACAATATTACCCCAATATGGTATTTGCTGGAGAGGTTTGAGGCGGCATGTGTTCAACGTTCTACGATCTTCCCACATACGATCTGCTGGAGGCCGAGGAAATCGAACGGATCCATGATGCCTCCCTCCGCATACTATCAGAGTTTGGCATAGATTTCTACGACGATGAGGCAAGGAGGATCCTCGAAGAACATGGCGCTGACCTGGATGGAGACAGAGTCCGGTTTGAGCCCGGGCTGGTCGAGGAGTTTGTAGAGAAAGCCCCAGACAGGTTCACGCAGCTGGCGCGTAACCCAGAGCGGAGCGTCTCAATAGGCGGGGATAACATGGTCTTTGCCCC
>JABAOC010003699.1_pt1 | contig 23341 bp, 29 predicted proteins | sample 7062161 | NCBI WGS metagenome assembly JABAOC01 (sample SAMN14538625, study PRJNA623070) | marine sediment metagenome | biome: marine biome [ENVO:00000428]; feature: marine pelagic biome [ENVO:01000023]; material: deep marine sediment [ENVO:00002113] | place: India: Gulf of Khambhat ... | reverse complement strand
TCCCGCGAGCGCGTGATCGGTGAGCTGGAGCTCGCTTACGAATTGCAGATGAAGTTGCTGCCCGACCTGGGCCTGTTTGATGAGGTCGCCGACGTCGCTGCCCGCTGCGTGCCCGCCCGACCGGTGGGCGGTGATTTCTATCAGCTGTTCAAGCTGTCCGATGGCAAGATCGGGGCGATGCTGGGGGATGTCACATCGCACGGGTTCGGCGCCTCGCTGATCATGGCGCTCTCGATGAGCGTGATGGGCATCTACGCCCGCGAGACCACCTCGCCGGGTGACCTGTTGAGAGCGATCCACGGTGCGCTGATCCAGAAGCTCGAGAGCACCGAGATGTTCATGACGGTGTTCTACGGCGTGATCGACCCGGCGCGCAAAATGCTGACCTACGCCAACGCCGGCCACGCACACTCCTTTCGAGTTCACGGCGACGAACCGGCACAACGACTGCGGGCCACCAGTCCGCCGCTAGGCATCGCCGATTTCGGCGGCTACGACGAGGCTTCCGTGCCCTGGGAGCCCGGCGATCTGCTCTGCCTGTTCACCGATGGCCTGACGAACCCGTCGCTGCGGACCACCGAGAGCGCCGTGGTCGAAGCGATCGAGGCGCACCGCGCATCGAGCGCGCCGCAGATCGTCGACGCCATCTTCGAGGCGCGCCAGGAACAGGGCGGCGAGGCGCCCGACGATCAGACCGCCTTCGTTTTGCGGCTCGAGAGGTCTAGGTGAGCAAAGGCGGTCACAGGGCAAAGAGGTCGCTGAGCCAGAACTTCCTCGTCGATCCCAGCCTGCAGCGCAAGATTATCTCGTCCATCGATCCGGGACCCGAGGATCGCGTTTTGGAGATCGGGCCCGGACAAGGCGCCCTGACCCGGCACCTGGCGCTCACTGTCGGGCACCTGACGGTAATCGAGCTAGACGACGACCTCGCCGCCGAGTTGCAGGAGTCGTACGGGCCCAGGGACGACGTCGAGGTCATTCACGGCGATGCGCTCGAGCTATCGATACCCGAGATCGCCGGTGACCTGCCCCTCAAGGTGATCGGCAACATACCGTACGGGATCACCACGCCGATCATCTTCCACCTCCTGGATCAGCGGCCTCGGCCGACCCTCGTCGTGCTGACCGTGCAGAAGGAGGTGGCCACGCGGCTGGCGGCCAAGCCCGGCACCAAGGAGTACGGCGCGCTTACCGTAGGCGTACAGGCGGTGGCCCAGGTCGAGCCGCTCTTCACCATCAACCGAGCTGCCTTCCGCCCGCGTCCCGACGTCGATTCGATGTGTGTTCGCATCGTGCCCCAGTCGCCGCCGCCCTTGACCGCCGATCAAGAGAGCGCGCTGCGCACACTCACCCGCGCCGCCTTCCAGCGCCGGCGAAAACAGTTGCAGAATGTGCTGAGGCAGGCGCCGGAGTTCGCACTCTCCGGTGAAGCGGTGACCTCGGTCCTCGAGCCCCTAGGTATCGATCCGGCCACCAGGCCGGACGCGCTGCCCGTCGCCGACTACATCCGCCTGGCCGACGCACTCGCCGGGAAGACTTAGTGGGTCGCTATACAACGGCGCCTGCTAGGGAGGCGCAGGGGTTCCCCGGAGCGTAACTCGAGAGCGGGCAGGCGAGGCGCCACGGCCTAATTCGGTGCACGCGAACGGTGAAGCGAGGGGGACCCATGCGCCGACCTGAATCCACAGACCTTTTCAGCGACCTGCTAGTCCACCAGCTTTGACGTCGATTGCATCCCGGCTACCGCGCCGGCGCCCGTGACGATCCGCCGGTGATAGTCGACCTGGCCAACGTGGTAAGCCAGGTGAGCGGCGAGGTGGAGGAGCGTTTGGCCGGTTGAGAGGGTGACACCGCCCAAATCGAGGGGATACGTGTCGTCCAGGACTCCGTCGTCGATCGCGTCGAAACCCACCTGCAGTGCCGAGTCAGCGCGCGCCACCAGCTCCAGTAACTGCGCCCGCGGCACACCCCGCGTCGTGAACTCCGCATCGCGATCACGGACGTAGCCCGTGCCGCCGAACTGCGCGCCTATGTAGTGCTGGATGTTCCCGGCGATGTGCAGCGCCAGGGTGCCCGCCGAGTTCCCGATCCCCGGTACCAGCCTCCAGATGTCGCCCTCGTTTGCATACGCTTCGATCTGAGTGCCCAGCGCCGTCAGGTCCCGGGTCATCACCCGGCGAATCCAATCGGTCATCATCCGACTTCCAAGCTCAGGTTTTCCAGGATCGGTAAGAACTCGCGACGCGCCGTTCGCGCGTCCCTCAGTCCGCAGAGCGTGTTCTCGCCGCCGATCACGTATCTGCCCCAGGTGAAATACACGGCGTAAACGATATACCCGGATTCCGTGCTCTCGACCCGCTCGTACAATGGCATGTTCCTGATGCTGGCCGGCGCCTCCGAGAAGCCCGCGTAGTAGTCTTTGTTCTCCGCGATGTCAGGTGAAAAGGGGGCCACCGACTCTGCCGTGTGCTCCCCGTTGAGCAGCATCGCCAGCCACTCCTCGGCGCCCGCCGGGTTGCACTTATCGATCACCCAGGCCTTGAACAGGCAGAACTCGTCTTTCTTGTCGTAGACCGTATGGATGTAGCCGCGCGGCGCGAACGCCGAGCCCGGGCTCCCGTCACGTTGCCACACTCCCCCCACCTCCTCGGGGAAGATCTCCAGGCTCAGCAGCTCCATGAAGGACATGGGCCGGCACGACCTCGAGCAGTTGTCAATAGACAGAAGCAGGGCCGGAACCAGTAGAATCGACAGACGCTTCGTGTTCATCTCTTCCTACCTCGGCGTTGCCAGGCGTCTCGAGCTTTCCTTGCCACCCCTATCATGCGGCTCGCGTTGTTGTCGTACGGGCTCCCTCCCAGGTCGCCATATACGTCGATCGCCGAGAAGCCGGCGGCCGCCAGCATCTCGCGCAGCTCGCGGCCCGAGTAGACCCAGTGCCGCAACCGAAATGAGCGCACCTTGTCATCCTTAACGATGAACCACTCGTTCTCAATGCGAGACCAATCGTCCACCGGTGCGCGCCGCTGAAAGACGAGCGTTCCGTCGTCCAGTTCGTTACAGCTCGTCGCCAGGAAGATCCGCGCCAGAATCTCCTTGCCCATCATGTCCACTATGAAAACACCGCCCGGCCTCAGGCTCGAGTGGATGTTCTCCAGCACCTGCTGGTTCTCGGCCGGGTCGTCGAAGTAACCGAACGACGTCAGCATGCTCAGCGCGAGGTCGAACGCCTCGGGCCGCAGGAAACGCCGCATGTCCTCTTCCACGAACTCGATCTCGATCTGCTGCGCGTCCGCAAAGGCTCGCGCTCTGTCCAGCAAGTAGCGCGTGCGGTCAACGGCCGTGACTGCGAACCCACGTATGGCGAAGGGGATCGAGTGTCGGCCCGGGCCGCAGCACAGGTCCAACAGCGCGCCCGAGCCGCACCCCGTCAGGTCGATGATCTTGTCGACCTCCTCGACCGCAGCCGCCACCCGGCTCTCCGGGAACATGAACGAGTACGTCTCGATCCACAGGTCCTCGTCCGCATACCAATCGCTGGGCGCACGATTCACAGAATCCTCCCGCGTTCGCGAACTACTTGTAGTAGTCGATCTTGCAGCCGCAGCCGTCCCACATCCGCTCGTACGCCTCGAGCCGGGCCTGCACGAAGCGCTGTGCCTCCTCGGCGTCCGACAGCCGTCGCAGCACCCGCTCACCCGCGGCCGGCTGCTCCAGCGCCGCCAACCCGCCCGCACAGCGGACGATCAGCAGCTCGCCGGCCACCTGAGTATCGTGGCGCTCTACGACCTCGCAGGCCTCGGCCAGCTCGACCCACTCGGCCGCCGGCATCCGGACGATGCGGTCATCCTTCAGGCGACGGTTCAGTTCCTCTGCGGTCATCGGGTCGGCGGCCGGTTATATCCAGCGCCTCACGCTCTTCTTATACTCGAGCCAAGCCGAACCGAACCTCTTCTCGAGCATCCGCTCTTCAGCGGCGATGAACTTCCTGTCGAGCAGCAGCGCGAAGATCGGCACAACCAGAAGTGGGGTCAGCGAACCCGTGATAACGGCGATGCCGAGCACCACCAGAACGAGACCTAGGTACATCGGGTGGCGACTCAGGCGTTATACGCCGGTCGTGATCAACGAGGTCGACTGCTGAAACGGCTTGAAGTGCAGTGCAGCCATCAACACGATGGATGCCAGTACGTAGGCCGGCGGCAGCAGCTTCTTCTCGGTCTCCATTGGCTCCCCTGAAACATGCAAGCTAATGAAGACGCGGGACCCGAGCCAGCTAGGCGGTCGCGTCCGCTCCCGCCGTAACTTTCTGCGACCAGAAGCGCAGAGCGAACCAGCACAGCGCCGCGAACGCTAGCACCGCCAGGCCGATCAGGGTCGACGTGAAGGAAATCAGGAAACCCATGGCCACCACCCACGGTGCGATCTCTTCAGCCGCCCTGATCTCCATCATCGCCAGATAGATGCCGTAGCACTGGCCCAGAAAACCGAGCACCGCCGCATAGGCGCCCCAGAATAGGATCGTGTTCAGGCCACTCTCCCACGCCTGTCCCGGCGTCACGTTCCCTCTCGACAACTGCACTGCCTTTATCACGACCAGAGCCAGGACGACCAGCCCCAGGATCGCCGCCAGCAGGCCGAACGGGCCGGAATGCTGCAATAGACCAAACACAGGGTCCTCCTCTCATCGTTCAGGTCAAGAGCGCCGCCTCTGCATCCGCGATGCCCGCCACGCGCCGGGCGAGCGCGAACCAGATCATCGCCGTGAGCAGCGCCCCCATCAGGCTCACCGACAACAGTGCCGATGCGCTGAGTAGCCAGTTGAACAGGTGTACGCCTGCGTACTCCACGTCTTCCGTCATCCGTCGCGCCGTCAGGTAGAGGCTGAACCAGGCGACCAGGAAGCCCAGAAAAACTTGTACGCCGGCGAGCATGGCGATGGCATCAAGCCCCCACCGCGCCCGCCGCAACTCGTGATCTTGCTTGATGTGGATCTGATAGAACTTGATCAGTCCCAGAGTCAGGCCGGCCATCCCGCAGATCAGCGTCGGCCAAACCTGCGTACCCGCCACCGCCACGATCTCGCCGCGCAGGGCCAGTTGCACGCACACGATGCTTAGCGTACCCGCCACGATCAGTAACAGAGCGCGCTCCCAGCGCGACTGTGCCTGGGACGACAACCGGTCCAGTAGCCTCCTGAAGAAGGACGTGTGTACCCTCACCAGCTCGGCCAACGCTTCCTCCGAGAGGTCGAAGGTGTCCACCGCCTTCACTCGCGCCTCCTCCTCCGATAACCCCGAGTCGCGGTAGTGCCGGTACATGTCTTCTAGGTCGGCTGCGATCTCTAGCAGCACGCGCGTCCGCGCCGGCTGCGGCAGCGGCAACCGGGCACTCAGGGGCCGCAAAACCTCCACGAAGCTCGTCATCACTCTTCGGCCTCCACCACCTCGAGGAAATGCTCGATGAACTCACGCCAGCCGCTTCTCAGATTTGCCACGTAACGACGTCCCTTAGCCGTCAGCCCGTAGCTCTTCCGCTTGCCCCGTGGACCTTCGTCCGACCAGGCACCCTTGATCAATCCCTCTTTCTCCAGCTTGTGCAGGATCGGGTACAGCGTACCGTGGTTGAAGCGGAAGTACCCGCCACCCTTCTCCTCGATGTCGAGGGCGATCTGGTACCCGTGCCGCGGCCCTTCCTCCAGACAGGCCAGGATCAGCGCCTCATTGCAGCTCTTCGCCAGACTCTGCGGTTCGATCAGCGGTCGATCCACTGGGTTCCACCCTCCCTCCCCGGGATACGGCACTGGATATCGAGGCTCGATATTTAGAAACTCTATATATCGATCACCGATATAATACGGCCTCACGCTTGCAAGGTCAAGAGTATTATCCGAAGGGGGTGGGAGGCGGCTAGCCGGAGCCCTCGAGGTACTCGGCCAGCGCCCGCAGGTCGTTGGCGCAGGCCTTCTTGTACTGGCCGACGAACAGTCTGCTCATCAGTGTGCCGAACCTACCGAGCCCGCGGATCGAACCGTGCAGGGTGACCTCTGTGCCGGCGCCTTTCGGCTGGAGCCGGTAGTCGAACAGGTATTCGCCACGCCGGGAGGACCCCTTGCTGCCGTCGACGCGGATGGACAGTTGGGTGGGCGACTCACAGCGGGTGACCTCGAACTGTTCGGTCGCTTCCTTGCCGAAAAACCTGCGTGTCTCGCGCCACTCGGATCCGACGGCGAATTCGCTCTGGCCCAGCTTCTCGATCCGCACGAACCGGGGCATCCAATCGGCGGCGCTGTCCAGGTCGGTGAGTGCATGGAAGACCCGATCGGGGGACCTGGCGACGTGCTGGGTCAAGGTGAACTCGATCGGCATGATCTACCCTCTTCTCCGCGTGGTTGAGTTTGGTGACGGCTGATAAATGGGATCCATTCACCACAGGTTCCAGTCGCCGAACCACCTGTGGATCAGATAGAAGAACCCAACAACGAGGCCGACGGCTATCAGAAAGACCGTTGTCAGCACGACGGCCAGGGTCGAGATGACCGGCGCGGCGGCGGACCTCCCTGGCGCCTGCGCCGCAGGATGACCTGCCTCAGGCGCTCGGACACGGCGCCCTGAGAACGGCGGCAGCAGCAGGCCGACGAATCCGAGGATGATGCCGCTGGCGATCATCAGAATAAAGAGCGGAGGTGTGTTCGATGAGTTACTCAACACGAACGCGAGGCCGGCGAGCGCCAGCAGAGAACCGAGCGCCAAGAATACGAGAGCCACGGTTCTAAGACCACTCATCGTCTTCTCCCGGAATGGCCGTTCTCGACTCTAATCTTCGAGCGGCCACTTCAGCTGGAACTCGATCTCCTCTTCCGACGATCCGCGCTCGTGCTCGATGTTGATCGTCGCCGACGGCGAAATCGAGATGCGCTCGCCGGCGACCTGGATGCGAAAGCGCTCCTCGTCTTCCAGGCAATCGGCCAGTCGCCGCAGCTTCGCGATGAACTGCCGGCGCGGATAGTTCTTCTCGATGTCGCGTTTGCGGCGCCTCCTCCGTTTTGCCATTCGACGTCTCCTCATGTCGGAGCCGGGGTCGGCGCCGCCGAGCGGATCGGCGCTCAGCGGGAACCCTCCGGCTGGTATCCGTAGACCAGAAACACCCATTCAATATCCGGCCCCGCCCTCAGTGCGCCAACCCAGACGACGTAGATGGTCAGCGTATCCCCGGGGACAGCGGCGCTCTCGAGCTCCTCGATCACCGTCCTCCGTACCGGCAGCCAGAGTTCCCGGCCGTTCTCTCGGAACAGCAGCTCGGTGGTGTAGTCTTCCGGGACCTCGTCGGGGATCTCGTACGTCCTTATCCATAGTCGGATCAACTCGAGGCGGCGGCCCGAGGTGGCCCGGGTCGAGTCAAGGTACTCGATGTTGGGAAGAGAAGGGAAGCTACTGCCCCCCAGAAAGACGCGCTGGCCGGGCTGCTCGGTGAACGTGCGGAGCACTATGTCTCGCTGTTGTGAGATCACCTCCGCCAGGCTACGACGCTGATAGTACTCCCAGGGCAGCTGGCATGAGGCCGTACAAGGGCTCACGAGCTGGCCGGCTGCGGCGGCCAGCAGCGAGAAAACCCGTGACGCGCTCTTAGCTGTCAAAGCGACCCGTCAGGTGCCTGCCGTGGCTTGCGGCGGCGCGTTGTATGTGCGCCCGTCTCCTATCTCGATCGTCGGGAACTTCCGCCAGAACAGCGCGCTATCGATCGACTCCAGGCCCACCGCGAGGAAGACGTAGAAGACGAGGAGAAGTACAAAGGCGGCCGAGTTCCGCGCGTTCGGTCGCGGGCCGCCGGCATCGATCCACACGTAGACACAGATGGCTGTCACGATCAGGAACAGGACGAGGACGGCGCGAAAGTCCAGCCCGACCAGGCCGGCGATGCTGTCCAACTCGCCGCCTTCACCTTTGAGAAGGGCGATGAGGCTGCGAAGAACGACGTAGTAGACGTTGGCCAGGATGAGCGCTGAGAACACATCTCTCAGTCTTTCACTGGTGGAGACCTTCCGGAACAGGGCGGTCGCCAGTACGAGCAGCGCCAGGCTGGCCGCCGGGCCGCCGACCGAGCCCACCGCGTACTGCGTTGCGCTGATGTCTCTCAGCGGGAACTCTTTCGTCAGCGACATCCCGGCCGGCACGCCCTGGATCCAGTAGAAGACGCAGTGCCCGAATTCGTGCAGCAGGCTCGAGACTACGGCAGCGAGCGCCAGGAGTGCCAGAAAGCGGAGAGGCTTCATCGTGCCTCCGTTGAGGTGGCCGCTGGAGAAGGTGCGGCCGGGTCGATCAGCCGGCGACGCCCCCACCGTCTACGATCAGAGCCTCGCCGGTCACAAAGGAGGACTCGTCAGAAGCTAGAAACAGCACAGCGTTGGCAATCTCCTCGACGGTACCGATGCGGCCGAGCGGCCGTTCAGCGGCGCCGGCAGCGTACTCCTCCCAGGACACGCCACGCTTGGCAGCATCGTCGTGTAGCATTGGAGTTTGCACATCGCCGGGGCAAACGCAATTCACGCGAATCCCGTCCCGGCCGTGATCGATCGCCATGGCCTTCGCCATCACGACCAGTCCACCCTTGGCGGCACAGTACGCCGCCGCCTTGTCGCCTCCCAGAATCCCCCAGCCGGAGCTGGTGTGGATAATCGAACCGCTGCCGCGCTCGATCATTGATGGCAGTACGTATTTCGACATCAAGAAGGCGCCCTTGAGGCTGGAGTCAATGGTCTCGTCCCACTCCTCCTCCGTGCACTCCGGGACGGTCTTGGGGTGAAACACCCCGGCGTTGTTGAACAGCACGTCTATCTTGCCGAAGCGCTCGAGGGTCTGTTCTACCGCTCGGCGACACTCGTCAGCGAAGCGCACATCAGAGCGGATGAACAGGGCCTCACCGCCATTCTCTACGATGGCTTGAACGACCTGATTCCCGCGCTCGGTATCGCGCCCGGTGACAGCGACCGCCGCTCCTTCGCGCGCGAAGAGCTCGGCGGTGGCACTGCCGATTCCCGACGTCCCTCCTGTTATTAGTGCTACTTTTCCTTCCAGCCTCATGCTCTCCCCCATACCTTTGGCGTGTCGATATCGATCACGGTGAGCTTCGCATGCCGCCTTCATCGGGCCTCCTTTGCGGTAGCCGCAGACCGACGCAGCCAAACCGGCAAAGCCTCCACCACCGATCGATTGTCTTGGAATGGGCACCTCAAGATAGGTGGGCGCTCACCAGCGAACCAGCCGGGCGAGGCGGGGTTCGTCTTCGGCTCTTATTCGGGGGCTACGCCGCGGCCCCGAGCCGTCGGGGCCGGCCTTGAAGGGCCCGCTCCGGGGTGGTTTGCGCCGCCCCTGACGAGGTCCTATTTTGGCCTCAAATGGTAGCTTGCCTCCAGCCGGGTGCCGCGCAGCGGGTATCCCAACCACCGCGGCGAAACCTGGTGCCGGCGCAGACCCTGACAGCCCCGCCCAGCTCGCGTCCGCCACACGGCGCTCTCGGCGCCCCGGACCTCGGCCAACGCGGAGCCGGCGCATGAACGGCGCGCTGGGTGTTCGCTGGGACGATCTTCCTCTGCTCCGGGACCGGGCGGTATCCCTATTGTTGTCCGGTCCGGCCCGAACGCCGGCGCTGGCGGAGCGGATCTTCAACATCCGCCACGGTCCGCCCAGGCTGGCCGCCTCGCTGGTGCGCGAGGTACTGGGTGCCGACCCACGCTTCCAGATTCGCAGCGACCGCTGGGTGTTGACCGAGGAGCCGCCGTCCTACGGTGAGATGTCGCTGAGCGAAGTCGATTTCGTGGTAGTGGACGTGGAGAGCACCGGCGGCTCGCCGGGGCGCGGCGATCGGGTGACCGAGGTCGCCGCCGTCCGCCTGCGAAACGGCGAGTTGGTCGATTGCTTCGAGTCGCTGGTCAACCCGGAGCGCCCCATCCCACCCTCGGTGACGGCACTGACCAACATCACCGAGGAGATGGTTGTGGACGCCCCCAAGTTCAGGGACCTTCTCGAGCCGCTAAAACAGACGTTGCGCGGCGCCGTCTTCGTCGCTCACAATGCCGGCTTCGATTGGCGCTTCCTTGATTCGGAGTTCCGCCGCTCCGGCAGCGGTCGGCTGGAAGGCGAGCGGCTCTGCACGCTGCGCCTCGCCAGGCGGCTACACCCCGAGCTCAGGCGCCGCAGCCTGGCGGTCCTCGCCAACCACTACGCGATCCCGGTGGAATCGCATCATCGCGCTGGTGACGACGCCCGGGCCACCGCCCAACTGTTAGGCCACTTCCTCGACCGGCTGGGCGAAGAGGGGATCGAAGACTGGGGCGGCCTGCAGCGCTACCTGAAGCCGGCGCGCCGCCGCAAGAAGCCCAAGCGGCGCAAGAAGCGGGACGGCAAGGGACCCAGCGGAGCGGCGTGATGAGAAGGGTGACCTCGCGCCAGCTGGGCCGCTTCCGGCTGCACGCCCTCGACGCCGGGCTCCAACGCCTCGACGGCGGTGCCATGTTCGGTGTCGTCCCCAAGCCGCTCTGGGAAAAGAAGCTGACCCCGGACGAGCGGAACCGGATCCCGCTGGCCATGCGCCCGCTGCTCGTCGAGACCGGCGACGAGCTGGTTCTCATCGACAGCGGAGCCGGCAACAAGGAGAACGCCAAGTTCCTAGACATCTACGGGATCGAGAACGGCGGCCAGCCGACAGCCCTCGAGGACGCGATCCGCGAGGCCGGCTTCCAGCCGTCCGACGTCGGCATCGTGATCAACACGCACCTCCACTTCGACCATGCCGGCGGCGACACCTTCAAACGGGAGGACGGGACCATCAGCCCCGCCTTTCCGGGAGCCCGGCACATCGCCCAACTCGAGGAGTGGAGCTTTGCCCATAAGGGTAACGAGCGGGTGCGAGCCAGCTACCTGCTCCACAACTTCGACCCGGTCCACGAGGCCGGACTGTTCGATCTCGCCGAGGGCGACACCGAAATCGTACCGGGGATTACAGTCTGGCCCACTCCCGGGCACACCCCGGGCCACCAATCGGTTCTCATAGAGTCGGAGGGCGATTCGGCGCTCTTCGTCGGCGACCTCATCCCAACGGCGGCCCACCTGCCGCTGCCCTGGATCATGGGCTACGACGTGGAGCCGCTGGTCACTCTGGAGACCAAACGGCGGGTACTGGAGGGTGTGGTTAGGGAACGGACTTTGCTTGTATTTGAACACGATCCCGAGATCCCCTGGGGCTACGTAGCACCCCAGGAAGAGCGACCGACTCTGGTCGATCAGCGACCAGACTAGACAGGTTATAGTGTTATGGCTGATCCAAGAACGACTCCGGTTATCGTCAGCAGCGCCCGCACCCCGATCGGCAGGTTCCTCGGCGGACTTGCCCCGTTGAAGGCGCCCCAGCTCGGGGCGATCGTGATCAAGGAAGTCGTGGACCGGGCCGGCATCAAGCCGGACCAGGTCGAGGACGTGATCTTCGGGCAGGTCCTGCAGGGCGGTGTCGGCCAGGCGCCGGCGCGTCAGGCCAGCATCGGCGGCGGCATCCCGGCCAGCGTGCCGGCGGTGACGATCAACAAGGTGTGCGGTTCCGGCCTCAAGTCGGTGATGCTCGCTGCGCAGGCGATCAAGGCGGGCGACGCTGAGGTGATCGTGGCCGGTGGCCAGGAATCGATGTCGAATGCGCCGTACTACCTTTTCGGCTACCGCGGCGGCGTGAAGTTCGGCAGTCAGAACATGGTGGACGGCCTGATCCACGACGGGCTCTGGTGCGGCTTCTACGACTGCCACATGGGCGGCCACGCCGAGTACACGGCGATGAAGGCCGACGTCTCGCGTGCCGACCAGGACGAGTTCGCCTACCAGAGCCAGATGAAGGCGGTGGCGGCGATCGAGGGTGGCAAGTTCAAGGCAGAGATCGTCAAGGTGGAGATCCCCGGCCGTAAGGGTCAGGTTACAGTCGTCGACACCGACGAGAACCCGCGTGCCGACACGACGATCGAGGCACTGGCGAAGCTCAAGCCCGTGTTCGGCGACAGCGCTCCCAAGGAAGTGACTGAGTACAGCGTCACGGCGGGCAACGCATCGGCGCTGAACGACGGTGCCGCCGCGCTGCTCGTCACCTCGCAGAAGTTCGCCGAGGACAACGGGCTCGAGATCATGGCCCGAATCAGGAACTACTCCGTCGGCGCCACCGAGCCACAGGATCTGTTCTTCGCGCCGATCGATGCGATGAAGAAGTTGATGGAGAAGGACGGTACGTCGATAGGTGACTACGATCTGATCGAGGCCAACGAGGCGTTCGCCGTTCAGGCACTCGCCGACGGGCGCGCCCTCGGCTGGGATTGGGATCGCGTCAACGTGCACGGCGGCGCTGTGGCGCTCGGCCATCCGATCGGCGCTTCCGGTGCCCGAATCCTCGTCACGCTGCTCGGTGCCATGCAGGATCGCAACAAGCAGCTCGGCGTGGCGACGCTCTGCCTCGGTGGCGGCAATGCTGTTGCCGTCAGCGTCGAGCGCGTATAGTCAGGGTCTAGACCGCAGACCAGGAACGGACCGTGAGAGAAGGCAACTTGCAGAGCCGGGCGTTCGAGGGCCTCGCTGGGGTCCGGGCGCTCATGCGGCCCGATGGCGCTGGCGTCGGGCCGTTCCTGGTCGTCGGTGTACTGGCGCTTATTAGCGTCCACATCCGGTCGCCAGCCCTCGAGCTTCCATAGCTGCGAGGGCTTTTTCTTGACCCGGGCGGCGATCGAGTGAGAGCACGAGACCTCTTGTACGGTCCCGAAAAGCTGCGCGCCCTGTGGCGCCTGCTGCTCTTTCTCTTCTGCGCCGCTCTAGCACTGACAGTCTTCGGGGCGGTCGCGTCGCTGATCACGCCCGAGGACTACGGTGGCCGCTGGGCGATCGTCGTGCCGCACGGCGTCTTGGGCCTGGCCCTGGTCGTGGCGTCATTCGTCATGATCCGCGCTGCCGACCGCAGGCCGTTCGCCGCCCTGGGTTTTCCGGGCGGCAGCGAGGCGGCGCTCGACTTCGCCAAGGGGGCGGCCATCGGCGGTGGCTTCATAGCCGCGCTGGTCGTTTTGCAGACGCTGCTCGGCTGGCTGAGGCCGGCGCCCGACTCGGGGACGCTGGTCGGCTGGCTGGCGCAGTTCGCAAGCCTGGCGGTAGCCCTGACCATCGCCGCCGCAGCCGAGGAGCTGTTGCTGCGCGGTTACCCCTTCCAGGTTCTGGTGGAAGGGGCGGGTGTCGTGCTGGCGGTGATCGTGACCTCGGGGGTTTTTGCGGTGATCCACCTGAACAACCCCGAGGTCAGCTGGATCGCCCTGCTCAACATTGGGTTGGCCGGCGTGCTGTTCGCCGCCGCCTACCTGCGCACGCGCTCCCTCTGGGTGCCGATAGGGATGCACTGGGGATGGAATTTTGTGATGGTCGCCTTCTTCGATCTGCCGGTGAGCGGGATCGCTATCGACATGCCCGGCTACGATACGGTCGAGCTGGGACCCGATCTCTACACCGGCGGCGCCTTTGGCCCGGAGGGCGGCCTGGTGACGACGCTGTTCCTGGTGCCGCTCATCTGGTGGGTGTCACGAACGAAGTGGCTGTCGCAGTCGCAGAGATTGGTGGAGCTCAAACCTTTGGTGGATGCGAGATTGAAATGACCGGTGGTCGGTAGTCAGTGGTCAGTGATGCAGGCCACCGACTACCGACCACCGACTGCCGACCACCGAACTACGTGAGGTAGGGACAATGCCCAGCAACGGAATGAAGGTCGCAGTAATAGGCGGCGGCACGATGGGCAACGGAATTGCCCATGTCTTCGCCCAGAGTGGTTTCGATGTGGCGCTGGTCGACGTCAGCAAGGAGATGCTCGAGAAAGCGCTCGCCACTATCGACAAGAACATGAGCCGCCAGGTCAAGAAGGAGGTCATCGACGAGGCGACCAAGGACGCGGCACTCAAGCGTATCGCTACTTCGACCGACCTCAAGGCGGCCAAGGAGTGCGCCCTCGTCGTCGAAGCGGTCCCCGAGAACGAGGATCTCAAGGCCGACATCTACAAGCAGCTCGACGATATCGCGCCTGACAACGCCATCCTCGCCAGCAACACCAGCTCGATTCCCATTACGCGCCTGGCCGCCAACACCGGCCGCCCCGAGCAGGTCATCGGCATGCACTTCATGAACCCCGTGCCGATGATGCAACTGGTCGAAATCGTGCGCGGACTCGCGACCTCCGACGCGACCGCCGACACCGTCGTCAAGCTGGCCGGCGACCTCGGCAAGACGCCCATCGTTGTCAACGACTCGCCGGGCTTCGTCAGCAACCGCGTACTCATGCCGATGATCAACGAGGCGGTTTACTGCCTCTACGAGGGCGTCGGTGATGCCGAAGCCATCGACGGTGTGATGAAGCTCGGTATGAACCATCCCCTCGGGCCCCTGGCCTTGGCCGACCTGATCGGGCTGGACGTCTGCCTCTTCATCCTCGAGGTATTGCATAACGATCTCGGCGAGGACAAGTATCGTCCTTGCCCATTATTGAGGAAACACGTCGACGCCGGCTGGCTGGGCCGCAAATCGGGCCGCGGCTTCTACGACTATTCAAAGTGAGAGAGGGGGCCCGGTATACTGACTACCGATCACCGGCCACCGACTACTTACGCCGGGGAGACAAGCTCAGCTAACAGATGAAACGCGACTACACACTTAACGAGGACCAGGAACAGATAAGGCAGCTCGCCCGCGAGTTCGCCGAGAACGAGCTGCGCCCGCGCACGGCGGAGTGGGATCGCAACCAGGCGTTCCACTCCGAGGTCATGCCGCTGCTGGGAGAGCTGGGGTTCTTCGGTATGCTGCTGCCGGAGGAGTACGACGGACTCGACCTCGGCATGCTCAGCTACCTGGTGGCGCTCGAGCAGATCGCCTGGGGCGACGCCTCGGTGGCGATCACCATCTCGGTCCACAACTCGCTGCCCACCCAGATGATCCTCAAGTACGGCAGCGAGGAGCAGAAGCAAGAGTGGCTGCCGCCGATGGCACGCGGCGAGGCGCTGGGCGCTTTCGCGCTCAGCGAGGCCGGTGCGGGCAGCGACGCCGCCAGTCTCAAGGCGCGCGCCGTTCGCGACGGCGAGGGCTGGATCTTGAACGGCGAAAAGATGTGGGTCACGAACGGCGGTGCCGCGCAGGTTGTCCTCGCCATGGTGCGGACCGACGAACCCGGCCACCGCCGCGGCCCGCGCGGTATCGGCGCCTTCGTCATTCCCACCGACACGCCCGGCTATGTCGTCGGCAAGAAGGAAGAGAAGAGCGGGCTCCGCGGCTCCGAGACGGTCTCCATCGCCTTCCAGGACATGCGCCTCGGACCGGAGGCCTTGCTGGGGGAGCCGGAAAAGGGGTTCATCTACGCCCTCTCCAGCCTCGAGGGTGGCCGCTTGGGCGTCGGTGCCCAAGCCCTGGGCATCGCCCAGGCCGCCTTCGACCACACCGTCGAGTACGCCGGCCAGCGCAAGCAGTTCGGCAAACCGATCAAGGACTTCCAGGGGCTGGGCTTCAAGCTCGCCGACATGTCGACACGCATCGAGGCCTCCCGTGGACTTCTCTATCGCGCTGCCCGCGCCTGGGACGCCGGCCGCAGCGATATGCGACTGTCCAGCATGACCAAGCTCTACGCCAGTGAGACTGCGGTCTGGGTGACCTCGCAGGCGATCAACATCTTCGGCGGCTACGGTTTCATGAAGGATTACCCGGTCGAGAAGCTGTTCCGCGACGCGAAGGTGACAGAGATCTACGAGGGGACCAGCGAGATTCAGCGTCTGGTCATACTGCAAACGCTATATCAGGAGAAGGCAACAGGGTCGTAGATTAGAAACCTACCGAGCGTTGAAATAGAAAGACGAGGTGCGAGGATGCAAGTCTTCAAGGGCATGGACAAGTACGATCACGAGCAGGTCGTGTTCTACCGCGAGGCCTCGATCGGCTACCTGGGTATCATCGCGATCCACGACACGACCCTGGGACCGGCGCTGGGCGGCACCCGCTTCTGGAATTACAGCTCGGAGGACGAGGCGCTGACCGACGTGCTGCGTCTCTCCCTCGGCATGACCTACAAGGCGGCCGTCGCCGGCCTCAACCTGGGCGGCGGCAAGTCGGTGATCATCGGCGACCCGAACACGCCGCGCCGCGAGATGATCTTCCGGGCGCACGGCCGCGCCGTCGAGACGCTCAAGGGCCGCTACATCACCGCCGAGGACGTCGGCACCTCCGTGGAAGACATGGACTATGTTCACATGGAGACTCAACACGTCGTCGGGATCGCTGGTCGTTCAGGCGACCCGTCTCCGGTGACCGCCTACGGGACCTACCGCGGCATGAAGGCCTGTGCCCTAGAGAAGTACGGCGACGACTCGCTGAAGGGCAAAACCGTCGCCGTCCAGGGCGTTGGCCACGTCGGCTACTACCTGTGCGAGAACCTGGCCGCTGAGGGCACCAAGCTCATCGTTACCGACATCGCCGAGGACAAGGTCGCTCGCTGCGTCGACGATTTCGGCGCCGAGGCGGTCAAGCCCGACGCGATCTACGGTGTCGATGCCGAGATCTTCGCACCCTGCGCGCTGGGTGCCATCGTCAACTCCGATACGATCCCCCAGCTCAAGTGCGACATCATCGCCGGCGCCGCCAACAACCAGCTGGCCACTGAAGCAGACGGCAAGGCCGTCCAGGAGCGCGACATTCTCTACGCGCCCGACTATGTGATCAACGCCGGCGGCCTGATCAACGTCTACTCCGAGCTGGCCGACTGGACCACCGACCGCTCCAAGCGCAAGGCCGGAGAGATCTATCAGACGCTGCTCGAGGTCTTCGAGCTGGCGCGCGATGAGAAGCTGACCACCGGCGAAGCGGCTGACCGCATCGCCGAGCGCCGGATCGAGCGCGTGGGCACGTTGCACAGGTCGAGAATCAGCTGATCCGTATGCAGTATGCGGTGTGCGGTACGTTCCTAGTGCCACCGCACACCGCATACCGCACAATGCACACCGCACACTGAGAACAACGGACGTCGGCACGCATGAACCTAGAGTCGGTCGATCGCGAAGTTTACGACGCGATACTCAGCGAGACCCGCCGCCAGGGTGACGGCCTCGAGCTCATCGCCAGCGAGAACTTCGTTTCGCCGGCCGTGCTCGAGGCGATGGGCTCCGTGTTCACCAACAAGTACGCCGAGGGCTACCCGGGCAAGCGCTACTACGGCGGTTGCGAGTTCGCCGACGTCGTCGAGGAGCAGGCCCGCAGTCGCGCATGCCAGCTGTTCGGCGCCGACCATGCCAACGTGCAGCCGCACGCCGGCGCTCAGGCGAACATGGGCGTCTACTTTGCCCTGCTCGAGTCGGGCGACACGATCCTCGGCATGAACCTCTCGCACGGCGGCCATCTTACCCACGGCTCGCCGGTCAACTTCAGCGGTGTGCTCTACAACGTGGTCGCCTACGGCGTGCGCGAGGACGACCAGCAGATCGACTACGATCAGGTCCGCGACCTGGCGAAAGAACACAAGCCGAAGCTCATCGTGGCGGGCGCCAGCGCCTACCCGCGCATCATCGACTTCGAGATCTTCGCCGATATCGCTAATCAGGTGGGCGCGCGCTTCATGGTCGACATGGCCCACATCGCTGGACTGATCGCCGCCAAGCTGCATCCTTCGCCGGTCCCGCATGCCGACGCCGTCACCACGACCACGCACAAGACGCTGCGTGGTCCGCGCGGCGGCCTCGTCCTCTGCAAGCAGGAGCACGCCAAAGCCATCGACAAGAGCGTCTTCCCGGGTATGCAGGGCGGTCCGTTGGTACACGTCATCGCCGCCAAGGCCGTCGCGCTCAAGGAGGCGATGAGCGACGAGTTCGTGAAATACTCGCGCCAGGTCGTCGCCAATGCCCAGGCCCTCGCCGGAACGCTCGCCGAGCGAGGGTATCAACTCGTCTCCGGTGGCACCGACACGCACCTCTTGCTGGTCGACCTGCGCGATCGCGAGCTGACCGGCAAAGAGGCTGAAGAGGCGTTGGGTCGCGCCGAGATCACGGTGAACAAGAACACCGTGCCCTTCGAGACGCGCTCGCCGTTCGTCACCTCGGGGATCCGGATCGGGACGCCGGCGCTCACGACCCGGGGGATGCGGGAGGCCGAGATGCGGCAGATCGGCGGCTGGATAGACGAAATCCTCCAGGCGCCCGACGACGAGGCCGTCGCCGCCCGCGTCCGCGACCAGGTCCTCGACCTTTGCCGCGCCTTCCCGCTCTACGAGGAATGGGTGGAAGGAACGTTCACCCGGCCCGCCGGGCTGGGAAGGAACAACAAACAATAGTGAAGTCGTAGGGAATTCTCGAATTCCGAGCAGGGGACCAGTGCAACAAGGGAGGTTGGGAAGTCCGACGGAGGAGCCCTCCGGCTTCCCCACCTCCCCTGTTCCACTGGTCCCCGAATCGAGATTCGAGAATTCCGGGCACGGGAGCTTCCCCGACGAGGAGCCGGCGAGGCGGATCCCGGTGCCCTTGACGGGGCCCCCAGCCCGCAAGAGGTTGTGGGGGTGTGTATGGTAACGCGGAGTGTGAGGTAGCGGGCGATGACAGGGGCAACAGCGACGATTCTGGGTCCAAGTGCCTGACGGAACGGGTGGGGCTGAATGGTAGGACAGAACCTGCTGGCTAAGCTCCGGGAGCAGAACCCGCGTTATTCGGACGCCGCCTACCTTTTCGTCCTTTCCGCTCTACAGCACGCAATCGAGAAGCTAGACGAGCCGCGCCACATCACGGGCCAGGAGCTGGCCGAGGGAGTCCGCGACCTGGCGATCAGGCGGTTCGGCCCCATGGCCCGCACCGTGCTCGAGCATTGGGGTATCCACGAGACGGCTGACATCGGCGCCATCGTCTACGCCCTCATCGATTGTCACGTGCTGATCAAGCAGGAGAGCGACTGCCGCGAAGATTTCCAGGACGTTTTCAACTTCGACGAAGCCTTCGATCGCAACTATCCTTGGGGCAGGGTCGAGCGGCGCTAGCCGACCCGGGGCCCGGCTATCGACCGTGATGGCCATGCCTGGTTAGGGAGGGGGGTGAAGTCTTATGGATCGTGAGCGAGAGTTCCCCGTTTGCAGAAAGTGTGACGCAGGGTCGATGGTGCCTTTGTCCGACTATGGTCGCGAGGGCGCGACCATCATGTACAAGGCGTGGGTGTGTAGCAACCCGGATTGCGGCTTCAACATCCGCATCGACAACGGCGAGATAAGCTTCGGCCGTCAGATCCAGCAATCCTTCAAATAGCCGGCCCACGAGTCTGGTGATTCGATGAGCGATCTCTTCGGCGTCGAACGTCTGCCGCTGCCGCGAGCCCCCGAGATGGCCGAGATCGATCGGCGGGCCCGCGAGGAGCACGGTGTTCCCGAGCGGCTGCTGATGGAGAGTGCCGGCCGCGCCATCGCTCAATGCCTCCAGCACTTCTACCCCGAAGGAAGAGTCGCGGCCGCCGTCGGCAGTGGTCACAACGGCGGCGATGCCTACATCGCGCTCCGCGTGCTGCGCAGCTGGGGCAGGGAGGTCCTCGCGGTCCAGGCCGGCAGCCAGCCGCCTGACGCCGCACTCGCCCACCGCTGGGACGTGCCCGTGCTGCCGGCCGAGAAGGCCGCCCGCGCCTTCAACTCCTGCGCGGTCATCCTCGACGGCGTGCTCGGCACCGGCACGACCGGTGCCCCCAACGATAAGGCCGCCAAGATGATCGACGCGATGAACGCCAGCAGCGCCGTTCGCGTCGCGGTCGATGGACCCTCGGGGATGGACTTCAGCACCGGCGCCGTGCCCGGCGCCTGCGTCTACGCCGACCTGACCGTAAGCCTCGGCTTCCCCAAGCTCGGCCTGCTCTTCCAGCCGGCGCGTGGCCGTTGCGGCCGCATCGTCGTCGCCGAGATCGGCTTCCAGCCCGTGATGGACGAAGAGGTCTCCGCCTGCGTCATCACCCCAGGCTGGGCCCAGGCGCACCTGCCGCGCCGCGCACCCGACGCCCATAAGGGAGATGCCGGCTACCTGCTCATCGCCGCCGGTCGCAAGGGGATGGCCGGCGCCGGCGTGCTGGCCGCGCGCGGCGCTCTAGCGATGGGTGCCGGCATCGTGAAGATCGCGTCCGACGATGCCAACCGTGAGATCTACCAGGCCTCGGTGCCCGAGGCGATCTTCGTCGATATCGACGACCCGCCGGCGCTGGCCGAGGCCGGCGAGTGGGCCCACGCGCTCGTCGTCGGCTGCGGGTTCGGCCAGGATGCCGTCGCTGCGACGCGCCTCGAGCGCGTCCTCGAGTCCACCGGCGCCCTGCCCACACTCATCGACGCCGATGGGCTCAACATCCTCGCCGGCCGGCCCGGCGACCTCACCGAGTTGGGCAAGACGCGCCCCACCGCCATCACGCCGCACCCCGGCGAAATGGCCCGCTTGCTGGGACTGCCGACCGGTGAGGTGCGCGCCGATCCCGTCGCCGTCGCCAGCACCGCCGCGGCCCAGCTGCGCGCCGCCGTCCTCTACAAGGGCGCACCCTCCGTCGTCGCCCTGAGCCACGAGCCGGTCCTCGTCACCTCGGCGGGTTCGTCCGCTGCGGCATCCGGCGGCTCCGGCGACGTCCTCTCCGGCGCCTGCGGCGCCATGCTCGCCGCCCGCATGCCCCGGCGCGAGGCGCTCGCCGTCGCGCTCTACTATTGTGGCCGCGCCGCCCAGCTCGGGCCGCCCATGGGCCGCAGCTCGTTGGAGCTCGTCCGTAGCCTGCCCCTGGCGCTGGAGAACCCCGGCGCCGGCACACCACCGCTCCCCTTCGTCCTCTTCGACCAGCCGCCGCCACGGTGAGCTCCACCCCGCTTGGCCCGGGCGCCGAGTTCGACATTATCCGTCGCATCTTGGAAAATGCCGCGCCGCCGGGTCCCGAGATCGCCCTGGCCAGCGGCGACGACTGTGCGCTGCTCCGCGCCGAGGACTTCCGCTACCTGGCGATCACCGTCGATCTCACCGTCGAGGGCGCCCATTTCCTGCCCGACTGGGGGACGCCGGAGCTGGTGGGCGGCCGCGCCGTCCGCGCCGCGGTCTCCGACCTGGCGGCGATGGCCGCCGAGCCGCTGGGAGTGCTCGTGGCGCTGAACGTGCCCGGTGAGGCTGAGCCCACGCTCGCCGAGCAGGTGGGCGCTGGCTGCTTGAACGCCGCCGCCGCGCTGGGCGCGCCTCTGATCGGCGGTGACCTCTCCCGCGGCGGGGGGGCGCTCGCCCTCGATGTGACGGCGCTGGGTCTGGTCGAACGGCCGCTTCTGAGGAGCGGTGCCCGGCCCGGCGATGAGCTCTGGGTGACCGGACAGCTGGGCGCGGCGGCCGCCGCCGTCGGCGCCTGGAAGACGGGTGACCCCGTACGCGGAGAGTGGTCCGAGCGCTTCTGGCGCCCGCAGCCGCGGCTGGTCGAGGCACGCTGGCTCTCCCAGCACGGCGCGTCGGCGGGGATCGATCTGTCCGACGGGCTGGTCGCCGACGCCGGCCACATCGCGGCTGCGTCGGATCTGCGGATCGAGATCGATTGGGAGGAAGTCCCCGCCGCCCCCGGCGTCGAGCCGCGGCTCGCCCTGGTCGGCGGCGAGGACTACGAATTGCTCGTGGCCGCCCCCGATGGCATATTTGGCGCAGAGCAAGTCTCCGAATTCGAACGGACTTTCGGCATCCCCCTGACCCGCGTCGGCCGAGCCGTTGGTGGCATCGGCGTGCGGGTTTTTCGTGATGGGAAGAAGGTGTCGCTCGATTCGTCGGGTCACGACCATTTCCAGACTGGCTAGCGCGCTGTGTTTCGTTCTCTCTGGGTAACGATCGTCGCCACCTCGCTCCTGCTGACCCTCGGGAGCGTCGCGGTCGCGGGCGCTTACCTCGGGATGCCCAACGGCTACTACCAGTGGATCTATCGCGTGTTCAGTCGGGCAGTGCTGTGGGCCGGCGGCACGCCGGTCCGCGTCAGCGGCCTCGAGCACATCGACCGCGAGAGCCCGCAGGTCATCGCCTCCAACCATCAGTCGATGTGGGACATCTGGGCGCTGGCCGCCTTCATCCCGGTTCGCTACCACTTCGTCGCCAAGAAGGAGCTCAAGAAGATCCCCATCTTCGGGCGCGCCGTCATCGCCGGCGGCAACGTCTTCATCGATCGCGGCAACTGGCCGTCCGCCGTCGAGTCGCTTAAGGAAGCCGGGCAGCGGCTCAGGGAAGAGGGCAGCACCGCCGTCGTCTTCCCCGAGGGCACCCGCTCGCTGACCGGCGACCTGCAGAAGTTCAAGAAGGGGCCCTTCATCATGGCCATCGAGGCGAACGTCCCGATCGTTCCCGTCGTCGTCGATGGGACGTTCGAGATACTACCCAAAAGAGGATATCGCCTGCGCCCGCAGCCCGTTACCGTTCGCTTCGGCGAGCCCGTCGATGCGTCGCTCTACACCCACGACGACCGTGACGCGCTCATCGCTCGCGTCCACGCCCAGATGGCCGAGATGCTCGGCGGCGTCCGGGCGCCCCAGGGCTACTGCGGACCCAAGAGGCTCACCGAGCAAGTCGCATGAGTGAGTGAGACATGCCTGAGATCACCGACGTACGCGCCCGTGAGATCCTCGATTCTCGGGGCAACCCGACCATCGAGGCCGACGTCATCCTCAAGACCGGCATCGTCGGACGCGCCGCCGTGCCCAGCGGCGCCTCCACCGGCGAGCACGAGGCCATCGAGCTGCGCGACGGCGACGAACGCCGCTTCCGCGGTAAGGGCGTCCTGACCGCCGTCCAGAACGTCGAGGAGGTCATCGGGCCCGCCATCAAGGGCCTCGACCCCGTCGACCAGGTCGGCCTCGATCGTACTCTCATCGACCTCGACGGCACGCCCAACAAGGCGAAGCTCGGCGCCAACGCCATACTCTCCGTCTCGCTGGCTGGCGCCCGCGCAGCCGCCGAGAGCCTACACCTGCCCCTCTACCGTTACCTGGGCGGCCCGCTCTCTCGCGTGCTACCCGTCCCGCAGATGAACATCCTGAACGGCGGCGCGCACGCCAGCAACAACGTCGACATCCAGGAGTTCATGATCATGCCCATCGGGGCGAGCTGCTTCAGCACCGCGCTGCGCTGGGGCGCCGAGGTGTTCCAGGCGCTCAAGGAGCTGCTCAAAGAGCGGGGGCTGTCGGTGTCGGTGGGCGACGAGGGTGGCTTCGCGCCCGACTTGGATTCGAACGAGCAAGCGATCGAGTACGTCCTCGCCGCGATCCAACGCGCCGGCTACGAGCCCGGCAGCCAGATCGTCCTCGCCCTCGACGTCGC
>JABAOC010018253.1_pt2 | contig 23349 bp, 10 predicted proteins | sample 7062161 | NCBI WGS metagenome assembly JABAOC01 (sample SAMN14538625, study PRJNA623070) | marine sediment metagenome | biome: marine biome [ENVO:00000428]; feature: marine pelagic biome [ENVO:01000023]; material: deep marine sediment [ENVO:00002113] | place: India: Gulf of Khambhat ... | reverse complement strand
CAAGTTTCAATACTACAGCCCACTAGAGTAAGGTACCTAGCATAAATGAGAAACCTAAGGCCTTCCCTTTGGAAGTCTGCCAAAAGCTCTAGGGGAGCGATGCCTTGGCCGTCGTCAGTCTCGGCGAAGGATTTGAAAGAGTCGTAGTAAAACATAGACATTCATAGCTATCTAATCCAATTAATTAATTCTCATGTAAATCGGAGGCAGCATGAATAAGGATGAGAAGGAGGACAACACAATCTACAAGGTCGTAGTAAATCACGAAGAGCAATACTCGATATGGCCTGCCGACCGGGAAAACCCTCTTAGCTGGAATGATACAGGCAAGAGTGGGTCCAAGGCGGAATGTCTAGCCTATATCAAAGAAGTGTGGACCGACATGAGGCCGCTCAGCCTGAGGAAGGAGATGGAGAGGGCTTGGCGCAAAGGATAGCACTGCACCACAGGGGGGCTAGCAACGAGCAATGGACAGGATTGAATGCTGAATCGCTTAACATTACGGGGGATGTGAAAGCAAAGCTGAGGGAAAAAGATCTTGACCAGTTTATTAAACATGGGCCGAGCTGCTGGGAGATGGTCAAAATGAAATTGAAAAATATTGAACAGGTAGAAAAAGCCTTGTTGGAGGATCCGTCAGTTGACGACTGTGTTGTCCTGGTGCGGACGACGGAAAATTCTGGTAAGGAACTGGTTTCATACGTGGTTCCATCTGGACCTTTCTCAGCGGAGCGGCTAGAAGCTAACTTGCAAGCCGTTCTACCAGAAAACGAGGTGCCCAAAGCCTATGTCCCGGTATCCTCTCTACCGCTCACTCCCACAGGACAGGTTGATAAACAAGCCCTGGCCCGTCTCGAAGTAATTGACAACAATTTGGTGAAGCTGTGGGAAGAGCGTCTGAGATCGTTGCCTGAAATCGAGCAGGCGGCAGTGGTGATTCAAGAGCGGGTCGAGCGATCCCTTCCGCTGCATCTGTCGGATCTGCTTCCTGGCTGGAAAACCGCTTCTTCACGTGATATTGACAAGCCAATTGAAGTCACAACATGCCAGGCTTCTGTGCCTGAGAAGCTGGGGCCCAAAGCACTGGCTATTAGCCATGGTGGACCGCTGCAGAAAGAAGCTGGTGCTCCGACTACCCTGTCAGCATCCCTTACACGGGCGGCCAAGCGGGGACATGAAAAAGGTGTTATTTATATCCAGCCTGATGACTCCAAGACCTTTCAATCCTACCCAGCTTTGCTGGAGATGGCCCAGCGTATTCTGACGGGCCTGAGAAAGCGAGGTTTGAAGCCTCAAGACAAGGTGATTTTCCAGTTCGCTCGCAATCAGGACTTCATTCCAGCATTTTGGGGCTGTGTTCTGGGGGGTTTTGTCCCCGTGCCAATGGCGATTGCCCCTAGCTATAAGGAATCTAACAGCACTGTCAACAAACTGCACAATGCCTGGCGGATGTTGGAACAACCGCATATCTTGACCAGCGAGCACCTGGTTCCGGCAGTCTGTTCCCTGTCTGATCTTTTAAATCTAAAAGACTTTCACGTTGAATCGATTGATAAAATGTCAGTGTGTGAGCCCGATCGGAACTGGCATGACAGCCAACCAGATGATCTGGCTTTGTTGATGCTGACCTCAGGGAGCACGGGCATGCCTAAGGGGGTCAAGTTGAGTCATGACAATCTGCTGAGCAGATCAGCCGGATCGGCGCAGATGAATGGTTTTTCCAGCCAAGATGTCACCTTAAACTGGATGCCGCTAGACCACGTGGCTGGTATTATTTATTTCCATCTAAGAGACGTTTTTCTAGGCTGCATGCAGATCCATGCCCCTACTGATTTGGTCTTACAAGGGCCGCTGAAATGGCTGGACTGGATTGATCGCTTTCGAGCCACGATTACCTTTGCCCCCAATTTTGCTTACGGTCTGGTAAATGATCATGCCAAGGAAATTGGCCGACGGAGGTGGGATTTATCCTCGATGCAATTTATACTGAACGGGGCTGAAGCTATTGTCGCCAAAACGGCTAGAAGGTTTTTGGAGTTGCTTGCCCCTCATGGTTTGTCTTCTACTGCCATGCACCCAGCATGGGGTATGTCTGAGACATCCTCGGGAGTTACCTACTCAGACAGTTTTTCCTTAGGCTCAACAAAAGATGATGATCCCTTTGTTGAAGTGGGAACCCCCATTCCTGGGTTTTCCATGCGTATTGTAGACGCCCAGAACCAGGTGGAGAAGGAGGGTACGATCGGCCGTCTGCAGGTCAAAGGATCCACAGTTACATCTGGTTATTATAAGAATCCAGAACTCAACCGTGAGGTCTTTACCGACGATGGTTGGTTTAAAACCGGGGATCTTGGTTTCCTCCGCAAGGGGAACCTGACTATTACAGGTCGAGAGAAGGATGTTGTTATAATCAATAGCGTTAATTACTATTGTCACGAAATCGAATCCAAGGTCGAAGAAATAGAGGGTGTGGAGACTTCTTATACTGCTGCCTGTGCCGTCCGTGATCCCTCCATTGATACTGACAAGCTGGCCATCTTTTTCCATCCTTCCTCCAGGAGTGATGTCCACCTGATAGAGCTTCTCAAGGATATTCGCAGGAGGGTTGTTAAAACTGTTGGGGTAAATCCGGATTATTTGATCCCTGTCCAGAAGCAGGACATTCCCAAAACTTCCATCGGGAAAATCCAACGATCACAGCTCAGTCAACGCTTTGAGGCTGGTGAATTCGACGAAATCCTCAAGCAGATTGATATCTTGAGCGGCAATGTGAACACGCTCCCAGACTGGTTCTACCGAAAGATCTGGCATCGGAAGGAAGAGGTAACTTTGGCTCCTCAACACAAGACCTGTCAATCCCTTATATTCCTTGACCAGTTAGGATTAGGGACACGTCTGTGTGTTGAACTGAGCAAGCACAACCGGCCATGCGTGGGTGTGAAGGGCGGATATGAATTCGCCGAACTCGGTTCCTATCGCTACCGCATCGATCCCAAGAACCCTGACCACTACCGGCGTCTGCTAATGTCTCTTACGGAAGGCGGCATTCAAATTGACCAGGTTCTACACCTGTGGACCTATGACGAGGATACTAGAGAGGTGTCTAGCCCGGAGGAGCTGGAGCAAGCGCAGGTTCAGGGGGTCTACAGCCTGCTGTTCTTGATCCAGGCTTTAAACCAAGTGCAAGTTTCTCAACGCCCTCTTTCGTTGTATGTGATTTCCAGCTATATACAACCCATCTCATCGGCCGAAGAGATCGCATATAAGAAAGCCCCGATCCTTGGCCTGGTCAAAACAATACCCCAGGAAATGCCCTGGGTGAACTGTCGCCATGTTGATCTACCCATTGACCGTGTGGAGATGAATGTTGATTTCATCCTCCGAGAGATCAGGGTTGTCCAACGAGACCGCGAGGTGGCTTATCGTGATGGGCAGCGTTTCGTGCCCCGCTTAAAGAAAGTCGATCTGCAACAGGAGAAAATGCAGGGGCTTCCTTTCAAACCTGAAGGGATGTATCTGATTAGCGGAGGACTAGGGGGACTTGGTTTAGAGATTTCCAGGTATTTGCTGAAAAATTTTAGGGCCCGGCTGCTTCTGGTAGGCAGAACTCCTCTGCCTGAGAGAAGCGAGTGGGAGACCTGTTTAAAACAGGTGGATGCTGTTTCTCAACGAGTTGAAGCTTACCGAGCGCTGGAGCAGCTTGAGGGAGAAGTCATCTATGAGGCCGTGGATGTCTGCGATCTCAACTCTCTACAAAAGGTAGTTGAGCGCGCTAAATCCCTTTGGCAATGCGAGCTGAACGGGATAGTCCATCTTGCAGGAATTTACCGAGAGAATACAGTGGTTGAGGAAACACGGGAGAGTCTAGCAGCCATGTTCCGTTCCAAGATGTTGGGTACCTGGGTGCTGCATCAACTCATCAAAAACCAAAAGCATGGTGTATTCATTTGCTTTTCTTCGGTAGCCGGTTTTTTCGGGGGAGCTATCGTGAGCGCTTACTCTGCCGCCAATAACTTTCTGGACTACTTTTCACACTACCAACGTTATAGGAGTACCTTGCATCATTATAGCTTTGCCTGGAGCAATTGGGATGGTGTAGGCCTGAGCCGTCACTACCGGATCAAGGAGCTACCCCGTGCTCGGGGTTACCAGCCCATGACACCTGAGCAGGCTTTGAATTCCTTTCTCATCGGTTTACACCACGATCAAGGGCAACTCCTGGTGGGTTTGATTGGCAGCAACCGACACGTCCGCCGGTATGTGGAGAGTGAGTCATACCAATTACAGAAATTAACAGCCTATCTCACCACCCAAAACGATTCGCTATCTTTTGACGAACTTCAGGCACTGGTAATACAGGATCGCTTTCAGACGCCAAGTATCTGCGAGTTTCTGAAACTTCGGAAAATGCCGATGACAGAGGCGGGCGAAATTGATAGGGATAAGCTATTAGTCATAAGCGAACACACTTTTCAAGTTATTGACGATAGAATTTCGCCACGAACCGAATTGGAACGTCAGATTGCAAGCCTTTGGCAAGAAGTCCTGGCTGTTCCACAAATATGCGTACATGACAATTTCTTTGAATTAGGGGGAGATTCCCTTATGGCAGTGCGTCTTTTAAGCCGGATATACGGTACCTTTCAGGTAGAGATGTCTTTAGAGAGCCTCTTTGAAGCGCCCACTGTGGCCGGCTTGGCAACGGCAGTAACGCAGTGTTGCGACAAGCATAAGGATAGCCCTGTCAAAGTCACCGACAAGATCAAAGGGGAAAAGGCTGAAGAGTTGCTGGCAAAAGTGAATCAACTCTCAGATGAAGAAGTGGATTCCTTGCTCATAGATATGTTGGGTGAAGAGGGGGATGGGAAATGAGCAACAGGTTTAAAGGAATTGCTGACCTTTCACCGGAAGAAAAGCGTAAGGTTCTTCAGAAGATCCCTCCGGGAAAAGGCCGACGAGTCTACTAGAGAATATCCTCTCTCCCATGGACAAAGGGCGTTGTGGTTGTTGCACCGACTTGCACCGGAGAGCTGGGCTTATAATGTTCTATTTGCAGCACGCATTCGGTCAGATTTAAATATTACGTCTTTTCAGCGCGCGTTTCAAGCGCTTCTCGCCCGTCATCCCTCCCTTCGGACCACGTATTTTACACGTAACGGCAAACCCGTTCAGCAGGTTCACGAGCATCTGCAGGTCCACTTTGAGGAGAAGGATGCCTCAACCTGGAGCCAGCAATCTTTGTGCGACCATCTGGTAATGGAGGCCCACCGTCCTTTCGACCTGGAGCGAGGGCCCGTGCTACGTGTGAACCTGCTCACTAGATCGGCAAAGGAACACTTTCTTTTGCTAACAATGCACCATATTGCGGTTGATAGTTGGTCGCTCTGGATGTGCCTTGATGAACTCCGCGCATTATACACCGCGGAACAGGCCGGCATTCAAGTATCCCTACCACCTTATGGTCTGCAGTACGCTGACTATGTTCGCTGGCAGATGGATATGCTGGAAGGGCCGGAGGGCAGTCGACTCTTTGCATACTGGCAAAAACAGCTTGCCGGCGAACTCCCAGTTCTGAACCTTCCAACCGATCGGCCTCGACCACCAATTCGGACTTACCGCGAGACTTCGCATTTCTTCAAGATAGACAAAGAGCTGACCAGGCGCCTTAAGTCGCTCTCCAGGTATGGGGAGGTTACTCTCTATACGACCCTCCTGGCAGCCTTCCACGTGCTGCTTTACCGCTACAGCGATCAAGAAGACATACTAATAGGTTCCGCTACATCAGGTCGCTCTAGGGCCGAATTTGAGGGAATCGTGGGCTACTTCGCCAATCCTGTCGTTTTGCGAGCTGAACTTTCCGGAAATCCCACATTCAGATCGTTTCTCAGTCAAGTACGCCAAACAGTGCTGAATGCCTTCGATCACCAAGATTACCCATTCCCTCTTCTGGTTGACAGGCTCCAACCGATCCGGGATACGAGCCGCCCACCGCTTTTCCAGGTGATGTTTGTCTTTGAAAAACCTCATATATTGGAAAAGGAAGGGGCACCGTACTTCATCTTCGGTGAATCAGAAGGACGGATGGAACTGGGAGAGCTTGTATTGGAGCCTCTTCCGTTCTCTGCTCAACAGGAGGGCCAGTTCGAACTGACGTTACTCATGGTGGAGGTGGAGGGATCGCTTTCTGCCTCCTTGTATTACAACATGGATCTATTTGATGCCATAACCATCGTCCGGATGGCGAGACATCTTAAGACCTTGCTGGAGGCCATCGTTACTAATCCGGAGCAGTGCATCTCGGATTTGCCTCTTTTAACTGAAGAAGAACGTCATCAACAACTAATCGAATGGAATGACACTAAGAGGGGGAACCAGTACAATGAATTTGTCCATCAACTGTTTGAAGCTCAGGTGGAACGAACTCCCAGTGCCGTTGCGGCTGTCTTTGAAGACAAACAACTGAGCTACAGGGAGCTCAATCACCGTGCCAATCAATTGGCACATTACCTTCAGAAACTTGGAGTGGGTCCTGAAGTCCTTGTAGGCATCTGTGTGGAACGCTCACTGGAAATGGTGGTAGGAATTTTGGGAATCCTCAAAGCCGGCGGGGCATATGTACCCTTAGATCCAGAATATCCAAAAAACCGCTTAGCCTTCATGTTGGAGGATACTCAAGCGCCTGTGCTATTAACCCAACAGCGGCTTATCGATGGGCTTCCCGTTCACAAAGCACGGGTAGTGTGCCTGGACACAGACTGGGAGACTATTTCCCAGATGAGTGAGGAGAATCCAGTCAGTAACGTGACAGCTAACAACCTTGCCTACGTCATCTACACGTCAGGTTCCACAGGTAAGCCCAAAGGTGTTTTGTTGCAACATGGTGGATTGTGTAACCTCACCGAAGTATTGATTCGGACCTTTGAGGTTAGGACTGAGAGCCGCGTATTACAGTTTGCCTCCCTAAGCTTTGATGCTTCAGTCACGGAAATTTTGATGGCACTATTGACCGGAGCTACCTTATGTTTAGCTAGACTACAAAAATTGGCTTCTCCGTCAGAATTGCTCCAACTGTTACGCCATCAAGGAATCACTACGGTCACTTTGCCCCCATCCATGCTAAGTGTCCTTCCGGCTGAAGATCTACCTGCCCTTCAGACCGTCTGTTCGGCTGGGGAAAGTTGCTCCAAGGATATAGCGTTGTGTTGGGTTCCTGGCAGACTCTTCCTTAATGGCTACGGACCAACTGAGGCATCAGTTGCTGTATCCTATTACCGCGTAGAGGATGTATCAGAAGTAACCACAACCATTCCTATTGGCCGCCCTAATGCCAATACACAGATCTACTTGCTGGATCACAACCTTAACCCTGTTCCTGTCGGTGTACCAGGCGAATTACATATCGGAGGAGTTGGCCTGGCCCGAGGGTATCTCAACCGCCCAGAGCTGACCGCCGAGAGATTCATTCCCAACCCTTTCAGCAAGGAGCCGGGCGCACGTCTGTATAAGAGTGGGGATCTTGCCCGTTACCTTCCGGACGGAAACATCGAGTTCCTAGGGCGTATCGACCATCAGGTCAAGATACGGGGTTTCCGTATCGAGCTGGGCGAGATTGAAGCGATACTAGGCCAACACCCCACTGTACGGGAGACCGTTGTCATTGACAAGGAGGACATCCGTGGTGACAAACGCTTGGTGGCCTATGTCGTTCCAAAGTCAAACGATCAAATAGAATTATGGCCATCAGTAGCGGAATATTTTGTCTATGACGATTTGCTTTATTACGCGATGACAAATGATGAACGGAGAAACCATAGTTATAAAGTTGCGATTAACCGGTCAGTAAAAGATAAAGTGGTAGTAGACATTGGAACCGGAAAGGATGCAATTTTGGCTAGATTTTGTGTAGAAGCAGGCGCAAAAAAAGTCTATGCCATTGAAATCTTAGAGGAGCCTTACAAACAAGCCAAAGCTTGCGTTAAAAGCCTCGGCTTGGAAGATAAAATAACTTTAATTCAAGGCGATTCCACCAAAGTTCAGTTGCCCGAGAAAGTCGATGTCTGTGTCTCAGAAATAGTAGGACCTATCGGAGGGTCTGAAGGAGCCGGCTTAATTCTCAATAATGCCAGAAGGTTTTTAAAACAAGACGGGGTGATGATTCCAGAAAGAAGTACCACCAAAATTGCTGCGATTCATCTCACTGCAGAGTTTTTAAACAACCCAGGATTTACAGAGGTCACAGCACATTATGTCGAACAAATATTTGAACAAATTGGATATAAGTTTGACCTTAGATTGTGTCTCAAAGGCATCACTAATTCAAGTCTCATATCGAATATAGAAGTATTTGAGGATCTCGATTTTACCGACTATGTAACTCTCCAATATAATCATGAAGTATCTTTCACCATATCAGAGAATTCCAGGATAGATGGATTCTTAGTGTGGCTAAACCTACAAACGATTGAGGGAGAGGTCATAGATATTTTAGAACACGAGTATTGTTGGCTCCCGATTTATTTCCCAGTATTTCGTCCCGGCATTGAAGTCTCCAAGGGTGAAACTATAAAGGCAATTATCAGTGGTGCTCCTTGTCAAAACAATCTAAATCCAGACTACAAAATAAAAGGGAGTTTGTTCAAAAAAAATGGCGAGATTATTGATTTTGAATATGTATCCCATCACTACGAAAGATCTTATAAGAAAACACCTTTTTACCAGCAATTGTTTGCTGAGGACTCCGTAAGAATAAACAAAAGAGATCGTACAAAAATATCGATTTCGGAAATGAGATCATATCTCAGAAATTATTTGCCCGACTTCATGGTGCCTTCCTCCTTCGTTACATTAGAAGCGCTGCCCATGATGCCTAACGGTAAGGTGGATCGCAAAGCCCTGCCTGCCCCGGATGGCCTTCGTCAATTGGAAGAAGCATATGTTGCACCCNNATGTTGCACCCCAAACCGATATGGATCGAACCATCGCCACCATCTGGCGAGAAGCGTTGCATCTGGAAAAGGTTGGAATCCATGACAATTTCTTTGATCTCGGCGGTAATTCATTGCTAATGGCCCAGATCAACGCCAGACTTATAGAGTTTACTAATAGAGATATACCAATGATCGAGATGTTTAAATTCCCAACGATAAGCTCTTTGGCAAGCTATTTAAGTCAGGAAAAAGGTGAACCATTATACCACCAGGAAAGTGAGAAGCGTTTTGAGCATATGAAGGTGGGCAGAAATCGGTTAAAAGAACAATTTCAACAAAGACAACAAGTAGCTAAAAGGAAGGCCGAATAAATGGAAAATTCTGCAGAATGCAGTCCTGGGAACGGCTTGGACATAGCCGTAGTTGGTATGTCATGCCGTCTCCCTGGAGCCAAAAATGTTGATAAGTTCTGGCAAAATCTGCGCGAGGGTGTTGAATCCATTTCATTTTTCCCTGATCAGGAGCTTATAGCTTCAGGCGTGGATCCGGCTGTACTGAGTGATCCAAATTATGTCAAGGCAGGAGCTATCCTGGAAGGTATAGAGCTGTTTGACTCCTCATTCTTCGGCTATAACCCCAGGGAAGCGGACGTTCTGGACCCGCAGCACCGGGTCTTCATGGAGTGTGCCTGGGAGGCCCTTGAAAACGCGGGCTACGACCCTGAAACGTACAAAGGTTTGATCGGTATCTATGCTGGTGTAGGTATGAACACCTACTTGTTGAACAACATTAATGCAAACCCTGGCCTCGAATCAGCGGTCGGTTACCAAACTGTGCTTGGAAATGATAAAGATTTCCTCACCACACGCGTCTCTTACAAATTTAATCTTGAAGGGCCGAGTGTGGTTGTTCAAACCGCCTGCTCTACATCGCTGGTTGCTGTCCACCTTGCGTGTCAAGGATTGCTGGGTGGAGAATGCGACATGGCATTGGCTGGCGGGGTAACGATAAAAGTCCCACAAAAAGTCGGCTATTTCTATCAGGAAGGGGGGATTCTTTCTCCTGATGGGCACTGCAGGGCCTTTGATGCCAGGGCACAGGGATGTGGTCCCGGCAGCGGGGCAGGAATTGTTGTCTTAAAGCGGCTCTCTGATGCGCTGGCTGATGGAGATTACATTCATGCAGTCATTAAAGGTTCAACCATTAATAACGACGGTTCTTTCAAAGTTGGCTACACAGCGCCCGGAGTAGAGGGTCAGGCGAAGGTCATCAGGGCGACCCAGGTTATGGCTGAAATAGAGGCAGAGACTATAAGCTATATCGAAACCCATGGGACTGGAACAATCCTGGGTGATCCTATTGAAATCGCTGCTTTAACACAAGCTTTTCGAGCCAGTACCAAGGCAAAAGGCTTTTGCGCCATTGGTTCGGTAAAAACAAATATAGGGCACTTGGATACGGCAGCTGGTGTTGTGGCCCTCATCAAAACCGTCCTGGCACTCAAACACAAGTTGCTACCTCCGAGCCTTCACTTCGAAGAGCCCAACCCCAAGATAGACTTCGACAACAGTCCATTTTACGTCAATGCCACACTTTCCGATTGGAAAGCGGAAAGGTTTCCCCGACGTGCTGGGGTCAGTTCCTTTGGAATTGGCGGTACAAATGCACATGTCATTCTCGAAGAAGCCCCTCCTGTGGAGGTCTCAGGAAAATCCAGACCCTGGCAACTTTTGGTGCTCTCTGCCAAAACAAGCTCTGTGCTGTGGACTACTACAGCGAATCTAGCCGGCTATCTCAAGCAGCATCCTGATGTCAACCTTGCTGATATAGCTCATACACTCCAGAGGGGCCGAAAGGCTTTCAGCCATCGGCGGATACTTGCTTGCCAGAACTTTGAAGATGCTGTGACTGCGCTGAAAACGCTGGACCCTAAACGGGTATTTACAGCAGTTCAGGAACCAAGAGATCGGCCCATTGTATTTATGTTTCCAGGGCAGGGGGCGCAGTATGTAAATATGGCGTTGGAACTTTACCAAGTTGAGTCAACGGTTCGTGAACAGGTCGATCTCTGCTCAGAACTTCTCAAACCTCACTTAGGGTTTGATCTGCGCCATGTGCTGTACACGAGTGAGGAACAGATTGAAGAGGCCACGCAGCAACTTAACAGTACTCCTGTTGCACAACCAGCGCTGTTTGTGATTGAGTACGCCCTGGCAAAATTGTGGATGGAGTGGGGATTACGTCCCCAGGCAATGATAGGCCACAGCATCGGTGAATATGTGGCAGCGTGTTTGGCCGGGGTCTTCTCGGTAGAGGAGGCATTGGCACTGGTGGCCGCACGGGGGCGACTTATGAATCAAGTTCCACCTGGTGACATGCTTGCTGTACCACTTCCGGAGAGGGAGGTGCAACCGCTCCTTGGTGAGAGGCTCTCCCTGGCTGCTGTCAACACACCGTCTCTATGCGTTGTTTCGGGCCCCTCGGAGGCTGTGGAGGCATTGCAAAACCAGCTTGCTGAACAAGGTCTGGAGTATCACGCTCTCCATACCTCCCATGCCTTTCACTCACAGATGATGGACCCTGTATTAGGACCGTTTACTGAGCAGGTCAAAAGGGTCAACTTAAGGCCTCCCAAGATTCCATTCTTGTCCAACGTCAGTGGCAGGTGGATTAAAGCTTCGGAAGCGACTGATTCGAGCTATTGGGTCAGGCATTTGCGGCGAACTGTGCGGTTTTCAGAGGGAGTGCAGGAGTTATTGAAAGAACCACAACGCATTCTGCTGGAGGTTGGCCCGGGACAGACGTTGAGCTCCTTGGCTAAGAGGCAATTGGATAATGATAAGACTGGGGCACTTGCTGTGTTTTCCTCAACACGCCACCCACGTGAGCGACAATCAGATGTGGCGTTCTTGTTGAACACATTGGGCCAACTCTGGCTCGCAGGAATAAAAGTGGATTGGTCTGGATTCTATACCCGGGAGCGACGTCATCGTATCTCCCTGCCAACTTACCCGTTTGAGCACCACCGTCATTGGGTGGAACCACGAAAGCAGACACTCGATGATGATACCAGCCAGGTGTCATTGCGCAAAAAGCCGGACATTGCAGACTGGTTCTACATCCCCTCCTGGAAGCGCTCAGCAACGCCTAAGCTTTTTCAACAGGGAGATCCAGTGGACCAAGAGTCACGCTGGCTGGTGTTTACCGATGTGTGTGGGCTTGGCTCTCAACTAGTGAAGAGTCTGGAAGAAAACGGTCAGGATGTAATCACTGTGACGGCAGGGGAACAGTTTGCCAGGCTCGGCGATCGTGCATATACAATTAATCCTCGACAACGTAATGACTATGAGGCTTTGCTCACAGATCTTTGGCCACTGGACAAAACCCCGAAAATGATTGTCCACTTATGGAATGTCACAGCAAATGACCAGACACAATCAGGGATAGAATCCGTTGAAAAGTTCCAGTATCTGGGTTTCTATAGTCTGTTCTTTCTTGCCCAGGCACTTGGAAATCAGAATATATGGTATCCTCTTCAGATCACGGTTGTGACAAGTAACGTGCATGAAGTGACTGGTGAAGAAGTGTTGTGCCCGGAGAAAGCGACCGTTTTGGGGCCATGCAGGGTTATTCCGCAGGAATACTCGAACATAACCTGCCGCACCGTTGATATAATTGTTTCTCAGTCAAAAACTTCCCAGGATAAGAAGCTGATAGACCAACTCATGTCTGAACTCGTTGGAAAATCATCTGACTCAGTTATTGCCTATCGCGGTAATCATCGATGGGTCCAAACCTTTGAGCCCATACAATTGCATGAAGCAGTTGAAGATGACACACGTTTAAGGGAAGGGGGGGTCTACCTTATCACAGGCGGCCTGGGGGGTATTGGACTGGTACTTGCAAAATATCTGGCGCGGGCAGTGCGGCCAAAACTGGTACTGATAGGTCGTACGACCTTTCCCAAGAGAGACGAGTGGGAAAAATGGCTGGCAGAGCCCATCAACATAGACATGGAAGAAGAGACAGATTATATAAACCGAGTAGAGGAGAAGATAGAACGAGAACTCGGGATAAAGGGAATAACGGCATATAAAGGATTGGAAGAAACTCTTAATAAACTGTGTTCAAGCTACATATGCGATTATTTGGTAACCAGTGGCATAGATACTAAGAAAGGGAAGAACTACGACAAGCAAGAGCTGAAAAAAACGTTAAAAATACTGCCAAAATTTGAGAAATTCTACAATTTTATGGTCAAGGTATTGTTGGACGATAGAATAATTAAGATAAAAGGTAACAAACTAGAATTTTTAAAAGATAAAAGAGAGATTAAGCATCCACAAATATTGAGAATGGAAGCGGAACAGAAGTTTTTAGAGTTTAAAGGAATCTTTGGGCTTCTGGAACATTGTGTCAATCATTATGGTAAGGCATTGACCGGAGAGATACCAGCTATAAGCGTGTTGTATCCCGACGGTAGTACTAGCTTGATGAGAGATTGTGAGGAAATTCTGTTCGAACATTCGAACAGCAGAATATATCAAATGCTGGTGAGCGAGGTAACTTCTCAAATCGTGAAAAAATCACAAGATAGAACGATAAGGATCTTGGAGGTAGGGGCCGGAGACGGCATCCTGACCAAGCAGATAATATCAGCTTTGGAAGATCAGAATATTGAATACTTTTTTACGGACATAGGAAAATCGTTTGTCAGAGATGCAGAAAAGGAAGCATCAAAGGCTGGCTTAGATTTTATGAAATTCGGCGTCTTTGATATTTCAAAAGATCCAACAGAACAGGGATATGAAAAGAATAGTTTCGATATCATACTGGGATTGAACGTTGTACATGCGACCAAGAACATAAGAGAGACTATAGGAAATTTAAAAGGCCTTTTAGTATCCAATGGCATAATATGCCTGATAGAAACGGTAAAATTGCAACGATGGATTGATATGGTCTGGGGTTTGGCAGAAGGATGGTGGTATTTCGAGGACATGGATATAAGGAGAGGCTCGCCGTTATTAAGTCTTAGAAAGTGGGAGGAAGTATTGCAAAAGCAAGGATTTAGGAGTGTAAGGACTTATCCACAAAATGAAGAAAAAAGACTGGAGACAGATACTGGACTGATTATTGCCCAGAATAGGGCAAAGTTTATCACAATTGATAGTCTCGATTCGATTCCAGAAGTTAACAACAATAAAAGGAAAATAATACAAGGCAAGATTCGGAAATTGAAAGAGCTTGAGGACCTGGGAGCTGAGGTTCATGTTGTCAGTGCTGATGTTGCCAATCTGGAGCAGATGCAAGCAGTGAAAGCCGAGACATTTGAGCGATTTGGCACAATCCATGGTGTAATCCACGCTGCATTGGTTTTAAATGACGGCACAATTCAGCTAAAAGCGCCGGAAATAGCAGCAAGCGTTCTGTCCCCGAAGGTAAGGGGAACACTGGTTATGGATGGTCTATTCAAGGATGTGAAGCTGGATTTCTTTGTACTTTTTTCATCACTCTCCTCAATCCTCGGTGGAATTGGACAGGTAGATTATTGCGGGGCAAGCGCCTTTCTTGATGCTTTCGCGCACCATAATGTCTCCAGAAATGGCACGTTTACTGTATCTATTAATTGGGGGGCTTGGCGGCAGGTCGGGATGGCATTAAGGGCTGCAGTGAAGCGTAATCAGAAACCAGAAGAGGCCTTAAAGGAAGGAATGTCGTCCAAAGAGGGTGTGGAAGCTTTTCGTCGCATTTTGTGTAGTGGTACACTGCCTCAAGTGCTTGTATCAACGCAGGATTTGCTGGCCATGATCCATCAGTCCAGATCCCATGCGTCAACAAAGTCTATGGAAGAAACAGAAGAGCCTCCCCTACCCAAACCAGAACACCCTCGATCTCAACAGGCTGAGCCCTATGTCGCCCCCAGAAATGAGGTTGAGAAAATCATCGCTGATATCTGGCAAGAAGTGCTTGGCATCGAACAAGTGAGCATCCATGACAACTTCTTCGAAATGGGCGGGGATTCTGTCATCGGCCTTCAGATCATCGCTAAAGCCAACCAGGCAGGTCTCCGGTTTACTAACAAGCAGGTTTTCGAGCATCAGACGATCGCCGAGTTGGCAGCAATAGCTGATACGAGCAAGGCTATCCAGTCCGAACAGGACGTCATCCATCGGCAATCACCTGGTGTGGGGAAGTGCACACCTTCCGACTTCCCAGGAGCGAGGCTGAGTCAAAAAGATCTTGACGAGTTCGTTGCCAAAATCAGCCAATGTGGAGGCAGGCGACCCAAATGAATGTAGAGAATATCGAAGACATATACGAACTTTCACCAATGCAGCAAGGCATGCTCTTTCATAGCCTGGATGCCCCCGAATCCGGGGTGTACTGCGTCCGAGTAAGTTATACCTTAAGGGGGAGTCTAGACGTCTCGGCCTTCGAACGGGCCTGGCAGCAAGTAGTAGATCGACATCCGGTTTTGCGTACCTCTTTCTATTGGGAAGATCTTGAAAAACCACTGCAAGTGGTGCATCGGTGGGTAAAACTGACGCTGGAGCGGCAGGACTGGCGCAAGCTGTCTTTGACCGAGCGGGAAGAGCGGCTGGGGGCATATCTCAAGGAAGAGGGTCGCCGGGGTTTCAAGCTCACAGAGGCACCTTTGATGCGCCTGGCCCTTATCCAGTGGGCTGAGGACGCCTATCAATTTGTCTTGAGCCAGCACCATTTGCTGCTGGATGGGTGGTGCAAGCGCTTGCTCTTCAAGGAAGTCTTTAGCTTCTACGAGGCATTTCGCCGAGCCCAGAACATCCACATGGAATTGCCCCGTCCCTACAGGGACTACATCATCTGGCTCCAGAAGCAGGACCTGTCCAAGGCCGAGGCCTTCTGGCAGGAGGAGCTTAAGGATTTTACCGCACCGACCCCTCTGGGGATAGACCGGGCATCTGGCGGCTTGCCTTCCCCGGAAGAGGACTACAGCGAGCACCATATTCAGTTATCTAGGGCCACAACAGCGTCACTGCAATCCCTGGCACGTCAACATCATTTGACTTTAAATACATTGGTGCAAGGGGCCTGGGCCATGCTTCTGAGCCGTTATAGCGGTGAAGAAGATGTGGTCTTTGGTGCTACGGTCTCCGGTCGTCCAACTGCACTGACGGGAGCAGAGTCCATGATAGGGCTATTCATCAACACCCTCCCGGTAAGGGTGCAAGTGTCGCATGAGGCCACGCTCTTGCCTTGGCTGCAAGAGCTTCAGACCCATCAGGCTCAGGTGCGTCAGCACGATTACAGCCCGCTGGTGGAGATTCAGGGGTGGAGTGAAGTCCCCAGAGGCCAGCCTCTTTTTGAGAGCATTGTGGTCTTTGAGAACAACACGGGGTTTCACTCTTCACGAGAGCAGTGCGGAAGCCTGGAGATCAGTAATGTTCGTCCCATCATAAGGAACAACTTTCCCCTCACCGTGCGGGCTGTACCGGGCGCGGAACTGTCGCTGGATCTCATGTATCAGTGCTACCGCTTTGACGCCGCTACCATCGCCAAGATGGCATACCACTTTGAAACCCTTCTAGGCAGTATTATCACTCAGCCTGATGTTAAACTAAAAACGTTAGGAGAAATACTCGACGAAGCGGACAGACAACAACAGATCTTAAAAGAAAAAGAGTCTAAAGAGGCTAGTTTCCTGAGATTAAAGAACGTCAAACGGAAAGCTGTTCGTGGATCACCATTGCAAGGAGAGGGTGGACCATGAAAAACTTAAGCCCACCAAAACCCAGCAACAAGCAGTTACAACCCGGAAGGTGGGAAGACAATTAAAAAGGCTGGAGGAGTTCGATTCTCACTTGGCACGTGGTAACCGAAGTAGATTTCGGTTTATTCCACATTGAAACTCTACCATCACGCAGCCACGTCATCGTAACCATAACTTGCAGCTAGGCAACCCAAGTGAAAGATCTAGTTCTCATAGGCGCCAGCGGTATTTGCCACGAAATTATTGATACTGTCTTTGATATAAATAAAGATGGGCAGAAATGGAATATTATCGGGATTATTGACGATGATAAAAATAAATGGAGAAAAACGTTCTACAATGATATTCCCATTATTGGAGGACGCGAAGAAATAAGACATTATAACTTATCAAAAACAGAATTCTTGATTACATTTAGTTCCCCTGCGTCATATTTGAAGAGAGAAGTCTATGTTAACTCCTTATTAACAGATTATCCAACTATCAAGTTTGCAAAAATTATTCACCCAAAAGCCAACATTTCACCATCGGCCAGAATAGGCGTAGGAACCTATATCGGCTTGGGAGCAATTATTGACACAGGAGCAATCGTTGGCAATCATTGCCTGATTCTATTCAATTCTATTATTAGTAGGTTTGTTGAAATAGGTGATTTTACATTCATTTCTGCCTCGGTAAACATAACTGGTAGTAAAACCATAGGGAAAACCGTTTATTTAGGCGTTAAGAGTACAGTGAATGCCAATATTAAAGACAATGTTCTGGTAAGCGCCGGTAGCTTAGTGATGAGGGATATACAACAGAATTGTATTGTTTTTAATGAGCGTAAACAGGAGGTTATCTCTTTCAAAACAGCCCGTGAGTTACAGACAGCTTTAGAACAGTTACCATGATGATGTGAAATTTATATGAAAGGATTGTTATGGGACATTATAGAAAGCAGACGATTACTGTTTTCGTGAATGATTCTTGCAATATGCAGTGTATATATTGCCCGCTTCATTCGAAAGAAGCATTTTACGCAGCGATGATGAACAAAGAAGCACCATGCATTATTGACTTTAATTTTACCCGATGCGGTATTAAAGATTTTTTTGAAGAATCTAAGTCATACCAAATTCGTATTTTCAGTAATGGTGAGGCTATGTTAGCCTTACAAAGGGTTCGTGAAATAACAGACTATGCTCACTCACTGGCAGGAGATCAATTATTTGTTGAGTTACAAACTAATGGCTACTTTAATGACAGGGCTACGTCCTGGGTCTGCGAAAACGTCGACATGTTATGGGTTTCGTTGGATGGACTCGAGGACGTCCAAAATCACAATCGCCCGACAAAAGGAGGCCATTCATCTTTTCGTGTAGTAGATAGGAACATCAAGACTATAAGAAGGAATGGCAAAGCGAAAATTGGTCTACGGCCAACCATAACAGGGTATAGCGTTGACAGGCAAAGTGAACTAATTGATTATGGTAAAGAAAATGGAGTGGCTGCTATATACGCTTATCCGTGGGCTTCGTTTCTGGGTAGGAAAGAAGGGCAGCCAGATTTATTATATTTTGCAGACAAATTTCTCGAAGCCAGAGAGTATGCTGAGGAAATTGGTCTATACTATGGTACAATTTTTACAGTTAATTTTGATGAAGAAGTTGAAATTAATTGCCGAGCTCTATTACCTGCACCCCATTTGACACACGATGGGTTTGTTTCTTGTTGCGATATGATGAACAGTGGTGACGGAGTATTTACTGATTTAATATATGGTAAGTACGATCCTAATACACAAGAAATTGTGTATTACCCAGAAAAAATTGAAAAAATAAGAACACGAAATATACATAACCTTAAAAAGTGCGGAGACTGCGAGGTTTTAAAACATTGTGCAGGAGGTTGTATAGGCTCAAGCATTCTGACTAGTCGGGATTTCTATGGTATAAATCCCGAATATTGTAAAGTAACAAAATACTTGTTTAAGCATTTATCTAATATAGTCAACATAGGTTATAATAAGGATATCCCTTTACACCCCTAGCTATTGTTTATCAATTAGCACCAGAGGTTGTTAAGGTCCCTCCTCTGTCCATATCTAAGGAGATAAAAAGGCGCTGGTCCCACTTCATTCAAAAGGTCTATGAGACAGACTCCTTGACTTGTCCTAAGTGCCATGGAGAGGTGTGCATCATCAGCGTTATTGACCAGCCGGAGGTCATTAAAAGAATCCTTCGACACTTAGGTCTTTGGCAGGACTGTCATGCCCCTCCGGATAGGGACTCTCCGAAAAAAGAGATCACCTTTAACCCTTCATAGCTAGGTAATTTAAAAATCCTATTACGCCGAGCCGTCGGAAATGTCCAGGTTTGTCTAATTTCCGGTGAGCGTGAGATTCTTGTGGCAATGGCAGAGCCTTATTCAGAAAATAAAAATTAATGACGAATCTGCCAATAGCCAAGGCTATGAGCTAATAACGAACTGAATGAAATTAAAATTATATGTGCGTGCCATTTGGAGGCCTACGAAAGGTTGTGGTGGGAATGGCCGAACCCTTTAGGTGCCAAGACATTTAGCGCGTGGGAGAGGAGGGAGCAAATATGCAAGAGAGAGTTATTGAAGGTTTTCGACTTTCGCCCCAGCAAAGGCATCTGTGGTTGTTGCAGCAAGGTGACCATAGCCTACCTTATCGTGTACAGTGTGCCATTCTAATAGAAGGAAATCTCAATACAAAGGTTTTAAAAGCAGCCTTAGAGAATGTCGTCATTCGACATGAGCTCCTCCGTACCACCTTCCGCTGCCTGCCAGAGATGACTATTCCGCTTCAGTTTATAACCGATAGCAGCATGCCATTTGTTCATGACTACAACCTGAGCGGCTGGGATCCCCAAGAGCAGGATGCCAGGGTCAAGGAACTTTTTCATGAGGCGAGGCGGCTAATTTTCGATTTTGAGAAAGGGCCTCTACTGCATATATCGCTAGTTATTCTGTCCCCACACAAGCATGTTCTGCTCGTCACCTCACCAGCTCTTTGCGCGGATACGGTGGGCCTCAGAAATCTAGTGTGTGAAATCAGTCGTTCCTATACAGCATGCCTGCATGAAGAGGAACCATCCGATCAGCCGATGCAATACGTTGATTTCTCTACGTGGCAAAATGAATTACTTGAGGCAGAGGATACAGAAGTAGGAAGAGAGTATTGGCGCAAGCAGCCTTTCTCCCCTCTTCTCGCTCTGAAGCTTCCTTTTGAAAGTCAGCCTTCTGGAGAACCGGGATTTGCCCCCCAATTTCTCACCTTGACGATTAAACCTGATATTATACCGAAAATCGCGGCGCTCGTCCGGAAGTATGATGTTTCGACTTCTGTATTCTTGCTGGCTTGCTGGCAGATTCTGCTTCACCGCCTGACCGGACAGGCGAACATGATCATCGGCAGTGCCTGTGATGGTCGGAACTACGAGGAGCTAGAGAAAGCGTTAGGGCTGTTTACAAGGTATTTACCCCTTTATTGTCATCTGCACGAGAACTTGCAATTCAATGAAATCTTGGAGCAGGTTAACAAATCCACATGTGAGATCTCCCAATGGCAGGAGTATTTTAGTTGGGAACAAATTGTCGGGTCAACTGAGAATGCCATGGGGACATCCTTTTTCCCGTTTGGGTTTGATTTTGAGGAGCAACCGGTAAAGTATTCTGCTGCCGACTTAACATTTTCAATTTACAAGCAGTACGCCTGTGTTGACCGGTTCAAAGTGAAATTCTCTTGTGTTCTCAGGGATGATTCGCTAATCGCAGCGTTTCACTACGATCCGAACTTATACCAGGTGGAGGATATCAAACGCCTGGCGGGACATTTTCAGACGTTGTTAGAGAGTGTCATCAACAACCCGGAGGCTGCAATAAGTGAATTACAGATTCTCAGCGATGTTGAGCGACAGCAACTATTGGTCGAGTTCAACAATACGAGAACGGATTACCCTAAAGACAAGTGTATTCACCAGCTGTTTGAGGCCCGGGCAGAGCGCACGCCGGACAACATTGCCGTTGTGTTTGAGGGCCAACCGCTGACCTACGCCGAGCTTAACTCCCGCGCCAATCAACTGGCCCATCACCTGCAGAGGCTAGAGATCGGGCCAGAGGTGCTGGTGGCGCTTTGTGTGGAGCGCTCTCTGGAGATGGTTATCGGGCTCCTAGGCATTCTCAAAGCCGGAGGGGCTTACGTGCCGTTGGATCCCGTCCTTCCGAAGGAACGCCTGGGCTTCATGCTGGAGGATACCCAGGCGCCGGTGCTGGTGACGCAACAGCATCTGGCGGGGGGTCTCCCCGAACACGGGGCGCATGTGGTCTACCTGGACTCAACCTGGGAAACGATTGCTCAGGAAAGCAAGGAGAATACAACCAGCGGCGCGGCGCCCGGTAATTTGGTCTATGTGCTGTTCACCTCTGGCTCCACAGGCAGGCCCAAGGGGGTCGCCGTCGAGCATCAACAACTCCTCAACTACGTGTGCGCTATCCTGGAGCGCCTGGATCTTCCTCCGGAGGCCAGCTTCGCCACGGTTTCCACGTTTGCAGCGGATTTGGGCAATACAGCCGTCTTCCCTGCACTGTGCACTGGCGGGTGTCTCCACGTGGTGTCGCAAGAACGAGCTTCCGACCCCCATGCCCTGGCGGATTACTTCCACCGCTATAGCATCGACTGTCTTAAGATCGTCCCCTCTCACCTGGAGGCCCTGCTGTCATCCCCCCACCCTGAGCATATCTTACCGGTCAAGCGGCTGGTGCTCGGCGGTGAGGCCTGTGGTTGGGAATTGGTAGACAGGGTTCAAGCGCTGGCACCAAACTGCATCATCTTTAACCATTATGGGCCGACCGAGACGACTGTGGGGGTGGCCACCTATCGGGTGGAGAATGATCGCACGGGTCGTCTTCCCGCGATACCGCCAATAGGCCGCCCCATCGCTAATACCCAGATCTATCTTCTTGACTCACACCGCCAGCCTGTTCCTGTCTGGGTTTCCGGCGAGCTGCACATCGGGGGCGCCAGCCTGGCTCGGGGCTACCTCAACCGTCCCGAGCTCACCGCCGAGCGGTTCATTCCGAACCCTTTTAGCGATGAGCCGCGGGCGTGCCTGTACAAAACCGGGGACCTGGCCCGCTATCTACCAGACGGAAACATCGAGTTCGTTGGGCGTATCGACCATCAGGTCAAGATACGCGGCTTTCGTATCGAGCTGGGCGAGATTGAAGCGATACTAGGGCAACACCCCGCTGTTCAGGAGACTGTGGTCATGGCGAGAGAGGATATCCCCGGCGAGAAGCAACTGGCGGCTTATCTAGTTGCCAACAAGGAGTCTGCTGCTTCCATCAGTGAACTTCGCAGCTTCCTGAAAGAGAAGCTGCCCGACTACATGGTGCCCTGGGCGTTCGTTCTGCTGGATGCCCTGCCCCTGACACCCAACGGCAAAGTGGACCGCCAGGCGCTTCCGGTCCCCGACCAGGCTAGGCTCGAAGTTGGGGAAAGCCGCGAGGCACCCCGCACCCCATTGGAATCTCTCATTGCCGAGATCTGGCAGGACGTGCTGCATGTGGACCGGGTGAGTGTGTATGACAACTTCTTCGATCTCGGGGGCCATTCGCTTTTGTCATTACAGGTTGTGGCGAAATTGGAAAAGAGTATTGGTCTACAGATCAATCCTGGGGAGATGATATTCCAAACTCTGGGCCAGCTTGCCTCAGTTTGTGAGGAACGGATGCATCTTGGCCAAGAGTCGGGTGATCGCAAATGAAGTCACTAGAACCTCTCTACTTCGGTTCATCCACAAAGCCGCTCTTTGGTTGTTATCATGCACCACAGTCTGTACCCAGTCGAGATTGTGGAGTTGTTCTCTGCTATCCTATGGGGCGCGAGTACGTTGCATCCCACCGTGCCTATCGCCAGTTGGCTGTCCGGCTCTCCCATGCCGGTTTTTATGTCTTACGTTTTGATTTTTTCGGATGCGGCGATTCTGGCGGCGACTGCAATCAGGGAGAGATTCATCAATGGCTTACCGATGTTTCGACAGCAATTCGTGAAATAAGGAGAAGGCGCTGTTTAGTTAAGGTCTGTCTGGTTGGACTCCGCCTGGGAGGGACCCTTGCGATGATGACCGGAGCTGAGCGGGGAGATATTGCAGGGATGGTTCTTTGGGATCCGATTGTCAACGGAAGGATCTACATTGATGAGCTGATGAGCTTGCATGAGGAAATGCTGCGGCACTCTTACGCGAAACCGAAGCGCCGCACAACAGGCGAAAAGCAGACTGAAATACTGGGATTCCCTCTCACGGATTTCATGCTTACAGATCTTGAAACCCTAGATCTTTTCGCTATTCGGCGGAAGCCAGCAAACAACATACTTCTCATTGAAACCGATGAAGAGGTGAGCAGTGAGCAGTTACGGGAGCATCTTCAAAGTATTGGTGCCCATGTGGAGTATCACCGCCTTCCTAGTCCTAAGATCTGGATAGAGGAAATGAATAAAGTGTTGGTATCAACGCAGATTCTGCAGTCTGTGGTCTCTTGGATGTCTGGAGTATTTCCATGAGAGAGGAGGCTTTACTTTTTGGAAAAACGAGATCCTTGGTCGGGATCATTACTGATCCTCCAGAAGCGAATAGAGGCGATAACCTTCCTGCCATAATC
>JABAOC010014938.1_pt1 | contig 23351 bp, 22 predicted proteins | sample 7062161 | NCBI WGS metagenome assembly JABAOC01 (sample SAMN14538625, study PRJNA623070) | marine sediment metagenome | biome: marine biome [ENVO:00000428]; feature: marine pelagic biome [ENVO:01000023]; material: deep marine sediment [ENVO:00002113] | place: India: Gulf of Khambhat ... | reverse complement strand
TTTGATTGCTATAATTTCATACCCAGGAAAAAGGAAGAAATCCGGACCAAGCTGGCTCAGTTTGTCGGGGCCTCTCCCGATGAGGTGGCCATAACAAGGAATACGACCGAGGGGATGAATTTTGTGGCCAACGGATTGGGTCTTGGGGAAGGGGATGAGGTCCTCCTTTCGGACATGGAACATCCAGGGGGAACACATCCTTGGAACCTGCAGGCCAAGAGGTTCGGGATTAAGGTCAAATTCGCTCCCATCGGGCTTCCCCCGAAAAGTGTCGAAGAATTCGTGGACGTCTTTAAACAAGCCCTAACACCACGGACAAAGGTCATCAGCATCAGTCACACCGTCTACATCTCCGGATTGATTGCTCCCCTCAAGGAATTAAGCAAAATGGCTCATGATAGAGGTGTCCTCGTTTTGGCTGATAGCGCCCACGGTTTGGGTATGCTCAACCTGTCCATGAAGGGGCTGGGGATCGATTTCTTCGCGACCAGCCCCTACAAATGGTTGGGTGCTCCCACGGGAGTCGGGATGCTTTATGTCAAGAAGGATATCCAGGATAAGCTGTGGCCGACGTTCGCCTCCTCTGGCTGGGATTCTCGTAAGAGTGCCAGGAAATTCGAAACTATAGGTCAGAGAGCCGATGCGTTGATCATCGCCCTGGGTGAAGCTCTGGACTTTCAACAGGCCATCGGCAAGGAACGGATAGAGAGAAGAATCAAGGCTCTGGCGGGCTACATAAAGAGAGAGCTGAGCAAGATTTCCGGAGTCAGGCTCCACACCTCGAGGGATCCTTACCTCAGCGGAGGATTAACAGCTCTGTCTGTCGAAGGCCTTGAGCCCCGGAAAATCGTCAACTACATGCGGGAGAAGTACAACATCGTGATCAGGACGATCGGCAGCGAGGCNNCCTACGGGATCAGGGTCTCGACACCCATCTACGTCACCTTCAAGGAGATCGATATGTTCCTGGAAGGCCTGAACCACTTGGTGGCCCATAGAGCCTGAGCGGCTCGTACAGACTCAAGTCGATATTTTTTTTACACCTATGAATATCCTTATCTTCTCATCCGGCCTTCCCCTAGAGAAAAGGGGGTGTTATGATTCTCTTTGGCATGAATATTGCAATACCATTTTTGGTTGGAGAAATGTCCAAAAAGGCGATTATGATCGGTCAAAAATTGCTCTTGCCTGTATGGATGAGCCTCTGTCTTTTAATCTTAGGAACGTGTGGTCCTTCAACATCCAAAGAGTATTTTGGTGAGTTCTACGCCAATGACTGCGGCGTTTCGCACGGGGGGTTCGAATGGGCTGGTGGATACACAGCCTCACTCATGATTGAAGGGAAAAGCGGAAGTCTGCACATATCTTTTTCTATCGGATTGGGTGACTATCTCATGAAGCACGAATTCCAGGTGACTGATTTTGTTGAGGCCGGCGGCCGGATGGGTTTTCGTCTCGAGGGAAAGCCCGCCTATCTTGTCTTAGTTGAGGAGGATCGCATCTGGAACGGGACATACAACGGCTACTTCATGGCCAACAATTCGGACCTGGACACAGAAAAGATCGGACAACTCCCGATTTCCGCCTTTCCCGGATACCGAGCTCATTATTACATCGAACTGAGGCTTAAACCATCAGGGTCTTAGTCTTCGGGCTTCGTGGGTAGATGAATCTGACAAACATTATTTTCCTTCATGAGCACGGGGGAGTCTCGGTCTGACTATCAGCCGGTGCTCAGTAGGAGAATTTGGGAGTGATGTAGAAAGCCCCGTAGGCGTAGTCTGGCATTTCTTGGCGAACCCGGTTGTTTAGGTCCTTGGTAATCTTTTCGAATTCCGATTCAGGGACATCCTCCGCAACATCGATGTCGGCGATGATGATGATTTTTTTCTTCGACTCAGCGACCACCCGGAAGTCATGATAGCCGATGATTTGAGGAAGGACGCTCAAAATCTTTTTAAATTTCTCCTCTAAAGCCATTATTTCTGGCGTTCGCTCGAGAAGAGGATCGGAATGACAGATGGCCTCTCCGCCGAAGGTCTGCCTCAGCTTCCTCTCGCATCGTTCGGTAATCTCGTGGATTTCGGCTGGACCGAATTTTTCTGGAATTTCCAGGTGCATCGAGATGAGGTACATCGACCCGTAATCATGGACGATGATCTCGTGGACATCTTCCACGCCTTCCACGGACTTGGCTGTTTTTCTTATCCGCTGGAGGATATCTTTACTGGGAGCCTGACCGAGGAGAGGGACGATCGCTTCCCGGCCATGCATATATCCTAGATAAAGTAGCCAGACCGAGACCAGGATCCCGATGTATCCATCCACCGCCGGGCGGTGAAAATAATGACCAGCGACCAAGCCGCCGATGACCGCTAAAGACATCACCGCTTCGATTTTGTGGTGGGCCGCGTTGGTCAGGATGGCGTGAGATTGGACCCGAGTCCCTAAGAAATTAATATACTGGGAGAGCCATTGCTTGATCAAGATTGTGGCCAGCAGGATCCAGGGTAGGGTATTCCAGTAATGGATGTCATGCGGTTCAAGGGCTTGATGAACTGAGGTTTCCCCGATCTGGATGCCCGAGACAAACAGGAAGATGGCCATGATGAGAGGGGCGATGTGCTCCATCCGGCCGTGTCCGAAAGGTGTCTTTTCGGTGGCAGGCCGGGCTGTTATCTTAAAGCTCAGAACGAGAATCACCGAATTGGCCAGATGAGATAAAAGATGGAAGGCGTTGGCCACGACCGAGACCGACCCGGCCTTGAGCCCCAGGATCATCTTGATCATGAAAAGAGCGAGGATGGAAGCGATAGACATCCAGCCTGCCACGAGGCCGTACTGGATGCGGACCTGCTTGTTCTGGACATCCTTGTAGTTATTGATCAGTTCGTCCTGTGAGGCTGTGGTTGAATTTTTTGAACCAGCTCATCGAGGTTTTCCTCTGTCTCTCTTAACAGAGTATGTTAACGAAAAGCAGAGGCTTTGGTCAATGTCAGAGCAGAGAAGTGATCCCAGTAAGGCTGTCTGGATGATTTTTTCAGGCCAGTGTTTTCTTCATCACCGCAGCTGAGAGGGGACACAATTCTGTGAATTCTGTGGTCCTCTGGATGGCCGGTTCGACCTNNAGAGATTTTTTCAAACCCGAATCGGGAGAAAAAATCCTCCGCGGTCTCGGTCAACAGATAGATTGTTTTGACGTTTTTAGTCCTCGCTGAAGCGAGGAGCTCATTGGTGATTTGTTTTCCCAACCCGTGGCCCTGATGGCCGGTCTCGACAGCCACGGACCTCAGTAGGGCGCTCTTTCCGTAGATCTCCAGCCCGCCACAGCCCAATAGTTCATCCCCTTCCTTGAGGATCAAAAAATTCTCAAGGTGCTTTTCGACTCCTTGAACAGGCAGGCTGTTCTCCTCGAGAAGACGGAAGATACCTGGAAGATGGATCTTATGGGCGTTTTCGATCTTGGGCATCCTTGATCTCCTTAATCTTTACTGAAGAGTATCACTCGAGACCCATCTCTTTTTCAAGGAGTTGTTGGCATCGTGAACAGAAGACGGCCTTTTTTCGGTCAGTATCGTGAAGACTGTTCGAAAAATGCATGACACACTCTGTTTCCGGGCAGTGTCTGAGTCCGAAGGTGTGGCCCAGTTCATGGACGGCTTCCTTGACTGCCCGTTCGGAAAAAAGGGCTCTGTCTTCGGGTAATCCATAAAATATTTGGCTCAGACGGGCCAGGGAAATGATGGCCAAGTGCCCCTCGAGTTCGGCCTCACCGAAGACAAAATTTAGTTGAGGGACGTATAAATCGACACCTGTGATGGCCAGATACTTTTCCCGCTCGCTCGGAATGACGAGTTTACGGAGTACATCCAGGATGCGGGAGGACCAGTATTGTTTTCTTTGAGGGTTGTAGGTTTCCGGCGGGATGTTCGTGCCGTCGTGGATGCGGACATCGCAGCGGAACGTTTCGGAAAGTCGACTCCTCAGCGTCTTCATGACACCGTCGTCGACCGCGCCCACTGACAGGAGTGATATCGAATGATCTGGCCTGGAATCTGTTCTGTTTACAACCATGGCGTCAGAGAAGCTTCCGAATAAACAGACATAGACTAGGATGATTATAGTGATAAATCCCTGGATTCCCAAACGTTTTTTTTCGTGTTTTTCTGTTTTATTCCGAAACTTCATCATACCGAAAACAGTCGACCGTATGGTCATTAACCAAACCTACAGCCTGCATGAAGGCATAGCAGATCGTCGAGCCTACAAACTTGAACTTCCTCCTCTTAAGATCCAGGCTCATCTTGTCTGATATCCAGGTTTTAGCCGGGATGTCCTTGATGTTTTTCCGAGCATTCTGCTTGGGTTTCCCACCGACAAACTTCCAGATATACCTGTCAAAACTTCCGTATTCTTTCTGGACAGCCAAAAAGGCCTTGGCGTTCTTGATGGCGGATTCGATCTTGAGGCGGTTGCGGATGATACCGCTGTCGGTGAGAAGCTGATGGACTTTGCTCCGATCATAAGCGGCTACCTTTTGGGGATTGAAGAAGTCGAAGGCTTCACGGAAGTTCTCGCGTTTTCTCAAGATCGTCCACCAGCTCAGCCCGGCCTGCATTCCCTCCAGGAAGAGGAATTCGAAGAGTTTTTGATCGTCATGGACAGGAACACCCCATTCTCTGTCATGATAATCCCTGTAGAGGGAATCATCCGGGACCCAAGAGCATCTGACAAGAGAATTCTTTCTGTTCATCGAACTCTTCTGACCTGAATGTACACATCTTCTCAGATGTTTGCAACTGAATTCCGCAACGGCTGGCCTGAAAAAGAACCGGAAAGGATGAATTTTTGTCCCCGGATGCAAATTTACTTTTAGGCCTGTTTCTTTTATCATGGGCGAAGAAATTTTAAGGATTTCAGATGTGGATAAGTTGCAAATGACAAAAAAAAGAGCTGTCCGGGCATGGACTCTCGTCTTTTTTCTGACCATTGCCTTCCTGCTCAGTCTTTCTGCCGAGGAAAGGGAAATATCTGCCCAAGAAATATCTGAGCCGATATCTGTTGATGGAGACCTCGGCGATCCGCAGTGGCGGAAAGCACCGAAAGCGTCTGGATTCATACAGAGAGAACCCATGGAGGGTATTCCGGCCACAGAGGTGACCGAGTTGCGCATCCTGTACGATGATGAAAATCTGTACATCGGAGTGTTCTGCTTCGACAGTCAGCCAGACAAAATCGTGGCCAACCAGATGAGAAGAGACGGAGAGCTGATGAATGATGATTATCTGGAAATCTTAATCGATACCTACCATGATCACCGGAATGCCTTTTATTTTGCCGTCAACCCTTTAGGAGCCAAGCGGGATGCCTTGATTCGGGATGAAGGAAACAACATCAACTGGGACTGGGACGGAATCTGGAGGGCCAGGGCTAAGATGACCGACCGCGGTTGGATCGTTGAGATCGCTATCCCGTTCTACACTCTCCGCTTCCAGCCAGGCCAGAGTCTTTCTTGGGGCATCAATTTCGGCCGTCATGTGGCCCGGAAAAGAGAAGAAAGCTACTGGTCGCCTATCCTCAGGGATTTCGGCTGGTACGGGAAGTTCAAGATCTCCTATTTTGGTCATCTGAGCGGACTGGACAGCCTGAAACAGGGGAAAAGAGCTAATTTTATGCCCTATATCATCGGTGGAGGAGATCAAGAGGAGAGAAGAGATCCTTTCTCAACCTCGGGTGATTTAGGCCTCGATCTCAAATACCGTCTAACCCCCAACTTGACAGCAGACGTGACCGTGAACACGGATTTTGCCCAGGTTGAAGCCGACCAGGAAGTGTTTAACCTCACCCGTTTCAGTTTGTTCTTCCCGGAAAAGAGAGGCTTTTTCCTGGAGGGGGCCGATATATTTCGTTTGGGGGAGAGATACCGAGAACACGAACCGCCGTCGACATTGTTCTTCTTCAGCCGAGCCATCGGTTTGTCCGAAGACGGTCGAGAAATCCCGATTATCGGCGGCCTGAGAGTCACCGGCAAGGCCGGAGGATTCGATCTGGGTGTGCTCGACATCGTGACGGACAGGACGTCCTACCTTGAAGACGATGAACGCGTCGATATCGAGAGGACGCACTTTTCTGTGTTCCGGATTAAGAGAGATTTCCTCCGAAAATCCACCGTTGGTTTTATGTTCCTGAACAAAGATTCTTTAGATGGTCCTTTTTACAACCGAGGAGTCGGGCTCGATTTCAACCTCGCCTTCGGTACCTCTCTTCAGGTGGGAGGTTTTGCGGCCAAGACATTCTCTCCCGGTTTAACAGGGAAAGACTGGGCCGCTAACCTGGATTTTTCCTACTGGAGTGATTTTTGGGTTGTCGATTTGGCTTACACCGATATCGGTGATAATTTCAATGCCGAGATGGGGTTTATTCCGAGAACGGACATCAGAAAGATTAAAGTCAACACCGGCATCAACCCGAGGCCGAAGATCCTCAATCTCCGTCAAATGTTTATCTTCAATAATTTTGCCTATACAGAGAATCATGCGGGGCAACTCGAATCGAGAAATAACGTTACAGGAATATTCAACCTCTTCCAAAACGGCAGCCAACTGTTTTTCGGTTTCGTCCAGAATTATGAATTCTTGTCTGAGGAGTTTGAAATCCGTGAGGATGTCTTCATCCCCGAGGGGGTTCACAGGTTCAACATGGGGGTCAGCTTCTTAGAGACGGACCGGACCAAAGACATCGCTATGCGCGGGGAGATGAACTACGGTCGATTCTTTAATGGGTACCTCTTCCGGGTAAACACCAGCGGCTTCCTCAAGCTCTCCAAGCACTTGAATATCGAATTTATCTTCGACCGTAACCGGTTTGATCTGCCAGTGGAAGGAGGGAAATTCACTACCCACATCGCCGGCAGCCGAATCATCTATTCCTTCAGTCCCGACCTTTTCGCCAAAGCTTACCTGCAGTGGAACGACGATGAGAATTTCGTCATCTCCAACTTTCTCGTGCGATGGATATACAAACCAGGGGCGAACATCTATTTTATCTACAACGAGACACGCAAACTCGGCATCGATGGGTATCTTCGCGACCGAGCCGTGATGCTCAAGGTGAGCTTCCTCTTCCACTGACCGGAGCATTTTCTGGAAGCATATCAAGAATCCGTGATTATGGTGTTGTTGGATGGGCCCTTTAAACGCGAGGCTCAATCCATCCTTGCCGCAGACCATCCCCGCCCACCATTATTATGCGGCGGAGCCTGTGCCCGCGAAATCGGATAACGGACAGGACCTCGCATTCATTACCCATATCCATACTTCATTTATTCAAGTATCACGGAAATAAGAATGCTTACGCATTTTCTTTTCTTTTTTCCTTTTCCTTTGGCTATAATAGAGCCTCATGATTCCTTCGAGGAGGATTTCTGTGAGGAAATATTTAGTATTTGCGTTGATTTTCATCCTGTTTTTCATCCCTGCTCTGACCAAGGATAAACGGGTCACCTTCGATGCCCAAGCTGCGTGGGGCTACATCAAGGACCTTGCCTCTGAGGCCATGATGGGAAGACGAAGCGGCCAGCCCAGCGGTGTTATGACTGAGGAATACATCGCCGCCAAATTCAAGGATTGGGGTCTGGAGCCCGCAGGCGATCGCGGGGAGCACTTCCAGAACTTCACCATCGAACACAGGCATATCGGGGAAGGCGTCGTTTTCGAACTTAAGACGGACAAAGGGAAGAGAAGCTTTTCTTACGGTGAAGATTGGAGAATCCAGAGCTATTCTGGTTCGGGACACTTCACGGCTGAATTGATCTTTGTCGGTTACGGCATCCAGGCCCCTCAAAAGGAATATGACGATTATCAGAACGTCGATGTAAAAGGCAAATTGGTCTTTTTTTCCTCCGGCTCTCCTTCCCGGCTGAGGGATAAACTCGAGGAGGAAATTAAAATTCAGAACCGGATCAAGACGGCCCAGGATTTAGGAGCAGCCGGAGTTCTGATTTTTCGAGAGTCGTCCAGTCAGCCAGGTCGTTTCAGGATCAGGCTGGAAAAGGACATTTATCAGCCAGATTTCGTCATCCTGACCGTCCAAGACGATCGAGTGACCCGATTCATTTTTAAGGATCTGGATACAGAACAGCGGACTCTNNATGAGGTTTTAAAGGAAGAATGTGTAGTCATAGGCGCACACATGGATCATCTCGGGATCACTCCCTCGGGGGAGGTGATGAACGGAGCCAACGATAACGCCTCGGGAACAGCCGTAGTCATGGAAATAGCCCGCATCATGAAGATAAATAAATTTCAACCGAAGAGGACCGTGATTTTTGTTCTCTGGGCGGGTGAAGAGCAGGGACTTCTTGGTTCGTATTATTATGTTGATCATCCTGTTATCCCTATCCACAAGACAGTGGCCAACCTTAATCTGGATATGGTTGGACAGGGTCATGGCAAGTTATTTTTCCGTGGTGTTAACTACGGAACCAGAATTTGGGACCTTCTTAAGGAAAGACTTCCCCAGGACATCCTAAAAACAGTTCAGCCCGGCCCGGGCAGCCCGAGAAGCTCGGATCATGCCCCGTTCATGAGAAAAGGGATTCCGGCCTACTTCATCCAGACTCGACCGTACATCAAGCTGCACCAGAGTCGGGATGATAGCGATTTGATCAGCCCCGCTATGTTGAAGAAGACGGGCGAATTCGTCCAGGCCGCGATTGAAGTATTGGCTTCCGAGCCGGGTGATATCATCGAACCGCTGAGGGAAGAAACTTTTAACCTCGAGTATCAGACTTTGATCGATTTCAAAGTTTCTCCTTTAGACAGCATCATCCAGAATCACCAGCCAGTCGAGGATTCTCATGTCGATCTTCAGCTCTGTGTGATAGATGAAGAAGAGAGCCTCGAAGGAGATGAGCTCAGGATGGAAATCCTGAACAAGATCCTAGTGGCGCCCGAAAAAATCAAGAAGGCCAAGGGGCTGAGATTGCATTCTTCCGGAAGATTCAGGGGGAATGTCCCAGGAAGAACCACACTCATGGCCGGACTCAAAGGCGTCCGTTCTCTGGCTGATAATCCCAGATGGGCTCGGGTGCTGGCCAGCCAGGGAATTTTCTTTGTCCTCATCGAAACTCCTTCCTTTTTCTTCAGTGAAGAAGGCCTGAGTAAGGAGGGGAAGGCGATGATCAAGGCCTTGAATCAGAGCGGGATCCTGATGTGTGTCCCCGGGCTTGATACCGTGCGAGCGAAGATCCTTCTTCGAGCTGCCAAAAAACCATTGATTCTCTTCTCAGAGGACATGCCGGAGACGGAAGTGCTGGAGCTTATCAAGAAGACCGGTTCTGCTTTGGGACTCGTCCTCGGCCGAGATGTGATACCTTCGGCCTACGTACAAAAACTTGATCAAATCAAGGTGCTCATAGGCACCGAGAATCTATGCCTTGTCAACGAGTCCAGCTTATCGGATGAGGTCGGAAAAACACAGACACTCCTGTTGATTTCAGAGATACTGAAAGCTGAATACGAAAGAACAGATCTGTCCAATCTTTTTTCGAGGACTTTTTTAAGGATTCTCAGAGAGGTCAGAGAGGAAGAAAGCACCAATCCGCATGCTTACATTTACCATTGATCAGAAACAGTCCAATTTTTACAGATAACAATAAAGGAGGAGGGCGATAAGAGAGCTGGTCTTTTCTGGGATCTGCCTTCTGTTGTTCGTCCTGTATTTATACCGAGATCGTGTCCTTATCGACCGTAAAGTCTGCTCCATCCCTCTCCGGATCTGTGTGACGGGAACACGGGGAAAAATCGAGTGTCACTCGGCTCATCTATTCCCTGTTGAGAGAGGGAGGCCAAAGAGTTCTGGCTAAGACGACAGGCTCCCGGGCCGTGATTCTGTATCCCGATGGTCGCGAGGAAGAAGTCGGACGCAGGGGGCTGCCCACAGTCTTGGAACAGAAGTCTATCCTGCGGTTGGGCGAGTCCTTGCCGATCGATGCCTTGGTTTCAGAAATGATGAGTATTCGGCCCGAGACGGGCACCGTGGAATCACTCCAGATCCTGAAACCTCATATCCTGGTCGTCACCAACGTCCGTCTCGACCATCTGGCCGAGATGGGACCCACCAGAGAGCAGATAGCTCGGGGTTTTGCCGCCTCCATACCCAGGAGAGGAACGCTGATTGTGGCCGAGGATGAATTCCTGCCTGTTTTTAAAAAGGCGGCGGCTCGGTTGGAAACTGAGGTCATCCCCGTCTCGAAGGATTCCTTGAATGATCCTTCCCTAGTCGATCGGAAATCTTTATCTTTTGATTGGAAAGAAAATGCGCTTCTCGCTTTGGCTGTGGCGGAGTTTCTGAAGTTGGATAAAAACCTCTCTCTGCGAGGAATCGAGAAGGCGCCGCCAGATTTGGGAAATCTCAAAATGTGGAGGATGGACATAGACTCTCCGCCCTGTCACCTTGAATGTGTGAGCTGCTTTGCCGCCAACGATCCCGAATCAACACGCCTTGTTTTATCAAAACTTAAAGCGATGAAGAGAATCGAANNAGGGGAGATCGCACGCTCCAGTGGTTGGAGGCTTTAAGAGACGGGGCTTTTCCCGAGTTCGAACGAATATACTTGGTCGGGATTCATGCCCGAGCCTTCAAGAAAAGATTCGGAACTTCGGGAAAGATTTCGTTCGAAGTGATCAAAGGGAAACAGCCGGAGATGCTGATGGACCAGATTATTCACCGGGAACAAGGGGATCGCCTCCTGGTCGGCCTCGGGAACATGGGCGGGGTGGGGAGAGAACTCGTGGATTACTGGGAGAAGGCGGGAGAATCTGATGATCTATGAAACTCTGATCATCGGGATTCTGATCGCCGTCCTGTACACCGAGATCACGAACGTATTTCCTGGAGGGATTATCGTCCCTGCTTACACGGCCCTCTACCTGGATGAACCGCTGAGAGTCCTGATGACGATCGTTATCGCATTTCTAAGCTTGTATACCTATCGAGGGCTCTCTCGCAGCTTGATTCTTTTCGGCAAGCGTCGGTTCGTGATGTTTATTCTGTTGGGAGTGGTATGGGCTCAACTCTGGATTATCCTCCTTCCTTATGTTTTTAAGGGACCTTCAGGACTGAAGGCCATCGGCTTGATCATACCCGGACTCTTGGCCAATAATCTCGAAAAACAGCCCACTTTTTTCACTCTGGCCTCGCTCCTCATCGTGTCGACCATAATCTACGCCTCAGTTCGAATCATAGGATGGATCATTCCTTAGCCGGCAGAAATTGATGGATCTTGAGGTGTCATCGGGATGGAAGAGACGGATTCCTCCGAAGATAAGGTCTCACCTGGCCCGGCCTTAAATATTTGCGAAAGCAATGATGCGCTACTTTTTTAAACCAAAAAAACTTGTTCCCAAAGAGGGTGAAGTCCGGGATCAAAAAGATATTCTTATTCTTCTTTTAGCAAGCCTTCTGTTTTTTGCCGCGGTGAAGGTCATTCCTTTTCCCGGGATGAAAGGGATGAAACTGGAGATGCTCGAAGCTTCACGAATTATGGTCGGCGCGATGAATGCTCTCAAAGAATGCCAGAGCGAGGAAGGCATCCCGTCCGATACAGAAAACGACCCCAACCAGACTGGACTCATCGGTCTCAAAGACTCGCCTCTGACCACATCCTTGGGTCATCTAGAAGCCAAAAGGACAACGACCAATCCCAACACAGCGGCTCTGGCTGTTTATCTATTGACGGAGGCTGGAGTGAAGACAGGGGATACGATTGCTGTGGGAGCCTCCAGCTCTTTTCCGGCCCTAATCGTGGCCGTCCTTTCGGCGGCTGAAGCCATGGGATTAAGACCCTTGGTCATGTCCTCCCTCGGCGCTTCTCAATGGGGAGCCAATCGTCTTGATTTCCATTGGCTTTATATGCAAGAATGTCTCGGGAAGGCTGGGATATTCAGTCACGATCCAGTCGCCATGTCCTTGGGTGGAGACAGGGATAGGGGGGAAGAGATGCAGAAGGAAGTTCGGTCTTCACTCAGGTCGGACATCGAAAGAAGAGGGATTGTGTTCCTGGATGAACCAGACCTGACCGAGAATGTCAACCTGAGGATGGCCCTTTACGAGGATAAATCGAGGGGGGAACCGATCAAGGCTTTTATCAACATCGGAGGGAGCTGGTCCAACATCGGAACAGACGCTTCGGTCCTGAACCTAAAACCAGGTCTTGTCCAAGGGAAGCGGCTCCCGATACCTGAGGATGGCGGGATTATCCACAGGATGGCAGCCAAACGTATTCCGGTGATTCATCTCCTCAACATCCGCGGACTGACCAACCGATATGATCTACCTTGGGACCCTGTGCCTCTTCCTCCACCCGGAAAGGGACGGATCTACCACCAAACTCGGGAGAAGAATCCGCTTTTCCTGATTTTATGCGGGGTTTACCTTCTCTTCGTCGTTTTCTTCCTCCTCTGGAGAGGGATAGCGAAAAAATAATTCAGAATTCCGGGACCATGAGACTATTTATTCCTGTGCTTTATGGTTAGAGAAATAAGACAGTGATAGGATTCGAGTGATTTTCTGTCCTGACAGAGCTCTATCTCCAAAAGGAGGATTCCCTGGGGATAGTCATCCCACCGATAAAGCCTCACATCGGTTTGCAGTCCGGTTATCGAGGCCAATTCCTGAACGCCATATTTAACACTGGGTAAATCCAGAATTTTCAAGATGGCATTCAAGCGTGATATCCTTTTCAGATGAAAATATTTGCCCGTTCTGTCAAGGGACAGGATGAGCTTGGGGCGCGGTTCTTCGAAGATATACCGCCGCCTCATCTCTCCGAGTGCAGATCCTATCTCTGTTTGATACTTTACGGTTGGGATTTTTTCGGGGAATAAAGCCTGTTTGATTTCAGGAAAGGTCCATTGTCCGATTTGGCTCCGATGGAATAAAATAAAAACCAGAAAAGCAATGATAAAAATCAAAGACACCCGGAACAATATCTCTCCCTGTTTTTTGATGATCACTTTGAGAAGCCAGAGGGAACAGATAGCTAAGACAACGAAGGAGATATTGCTAAGCGTGAACAAATCGATGACGTATTGTGAGCTCATCCTCTTAAACCGATAATATGATTTTCTATGATGAAAAAAAAGATAGAGGTATGATTGACTCCTTATCAGATGCTTTTCTGATAACTTACGCTCTAAGCCTCCTCTATTCTATCAAAATTTGCATGAAGAATGAACCAAGCGGAAAATCTTTTTTTCGACTCTAGAAAAACGGCAGGATTTCTTATTGCGTCGGAAAATATTCAAATTACGGTTTTATCTCAGTAATAGAATCATCTAACCACCACTGGGACAACATCACCAGTTCTTCAGCCTTTCTTCGAGTCGGGCACAGGTGAGGAGGGTGACAAACCCGTAGGAGAGATTGATGAGCGATGCCATATGAAAATCCTCGCTGGTAGTGGCTGTTCCATCTGCCAGAAAAAAGACCCTGAAATCTCGATCAAAGGCATCCCGGGCGGTGGTCTCACAGCAGAGGTTGGTCATCACTCCGCCGATGATGATGTTGCTGATGTTGGACTCTCGGAGGCACTTATCTAAACTGGTTCTGTAGAAGGCGCTGTACCTGTTTTTTTCGATAACGATCTCGGATGGTCTCACCTCCAGTTCAGGGAGGAGACGGCTCTCGGGTGTTTCTTTGATGATCAGATCAGACCACCATTGGCCGAGCATCCCCTGAGGCTCGCTCGATTCATGGCCGTGCTGGGTGAAGATGAGAGGAATGCTTTTTTCTCTCGCCAAGGCCAAGAGGCTCTTGGTCTTTTCCAGGATAGGAAAAGCGATCTCTCGAAAATATTCCTGAAGATCGATGACCAGGATACCCGTTTTTCCTCTCTCCGGCCGCCAATCATGGGTGTTTAGCTCCTGAACGACATCTTCCATTGTTTTCATGGTTTCACCTGTTATCCGAAAATTTTCTCCGTAATACGGGTTTGTTCTCTACTTGGCCCGTCTTCTCACTTGACCCATACCCATCTCTGTTTTTATTCCCACCCCAGAGTACAGAGCAAAGTTGGCCAGGGCATTGATGGCTACTCTCTTGTCTTTCTCTGTCGATGACAGGAGTTCGTAGGCCACGGTTCCGATAAACCCGAGAGTTTTTACTTGGTTGTACAGGACTGATTCGGTCTTGAGGTTGAATCGCTCTATTCTCACCTTTTCAAATTCATTCCTAAGGTCTGACGACATTTTCTTGGAAGAGAACGTGTTCCATTTTTTAAGCAGAGATGCAAAGACGAGTCTTGGAAGAGGAAAGGATTGTTCCCCAGTCAAACCTCCAAAAAATGTGGGGGAGCAGTACTCGAGGATGATCGCGGATTGAGGTAGGGCCTCTGTCAGCAGCTGCTCGTAGGAGACGAAATGAGCCGGAACGGATTTTTGCATATCCACTTTCTCGATGATAATTCTTGTTTCGGCAAGACGAATCGCCGTTTCGGTCCCGGATAGATGAAACAAGCAACCCACAACAGGCTCCAGGACATCTTTATGGAGGCAGGTGATTCGGAAAGAGACACTCTCCTTAGGAGAAAGATAAGAATGTTTTCCTTTATGCTTCGCCCCCTTGAGGAACGGAGAGAGGGTTAAAGGCGTTTCACCTGTTCCGTTTTGGATGGCTCGAGCTAGGGCGGGATGTTCAGGATTTAAAACTTCGAGCAGGAGTTGGAAAAGTGCTTCTTCGCCCCGACCCTCGATGTTCGATTCCTGCAGGGGTTTGAATTTGATCAGGATGCTGGCCAGCATGGCCTTTTGAATATAATACCTGATGTGAACACCGTCAAGCCATGATTAGGAACTGTCCTCACTTATCCCTCTTCTCGAGCGAGGGGGATGCCGTATGGTCCGTCAAGAAGAACAGCCGCTCGCGGTACTCTCCCTAACCGAGGCTGGAGCTTGGTGCGGGCCCAGGCAAAAACGGTCTCCACCAGTTCTTGGAGGGTCGGCGATCGAGGGGCGATCGACCTGGCATCCAGGCCAGGAAGCCAAGAAAAGGATTCTTCAGGAATGTCCAATGTACAGTAGACAAGATGTTCGGGCGGAATTTTATGGAAAAGGCGCGTCCACATCTGGGCCTCCCACTGCTCGGGAACAAAATCCCAGCCGGGATCAAGGATGCTGGCCAGGAATTTATCCCTTCCTACCTTGTTTAGGAATCGCATCATCTTCTTGTAATTCGGACCACCCACCGGATCTGGATCGGTGTGGTGGGCGGCCAGAAGACATATTCCCCCTTCTTTTACAACAGGAACGCACGTCAAAGCTCCTTTGGCGGCCTGATAATGGTTAACACCCACATAGCCCGTATGACTGAGGACGATGTCGTATTCTTTAGCGACTGGGATAGCTGCGTAGCTCATGAGTTTCTCGTAGGCTGCTTGGAACGCTTGTTCCATGTCTCCGGCAAAAATACCCGTCAACCTAAAATCGGAATCCAGGGTGACGTTGAGTATCATATCGCAGCCGGCCATCCTGGCCACTTTGGAGGCTTCCTCGTGGACCGGGTTTCGATCGAGAATCAGATCTCGAGCGTGAGGAGAAGCGAGCACCGGACCGCTGTGGAGGATATGCGTGGACGGCTCGGCCATGAGACCCGGGCAGATGGATTTTCTGCCTCCAGACACACCAGCCATGAAGTGGCTCTCCACCAGACCCGTCAGGATTTTTATGTCGCTTTCTACATAATATCGATTGATGAAAATATCCCCTCCCCAGTCTGTCTGTCCCACAGAGACCATTTCCTTCTGGCTGCGGCTGTCGTGGTTGATGATCCGAAGACCCAGCGAGAAGAGGCGAGGATCGAGCATACCGCGGAGCTCCTTCGCATCCATCGCTCTGTGGGTTCCAGTGGCCACGAGAAGAAGAATGCGGGAAGCATCCAGTCCGGCTTTAATCATTTCATCGACAACAGGAAACAGGATTCCCGATTCTCCCGAGTAGGGAACAGGACGAGTATGGTCTGAGATGACCACGACGGCCTGGGCTTTGGGCTTGACCCGGAGTTTTTCGAAGATCAGAGTCTTGAGAGGAGGAGAATCGATGGGGTCAGCCAGAGAACGGCGGATGGTCTTTTCAGGATGAGGGAGGGGTGGGGCTATGTTCATCGAGAGGACATCCGTTTTTCCGGGCACTTTGAGGGGTAAACGAAGGCGGCCGAGGTCGAGAATAACATTTTTCACAAGATTTCTCTTTCCTTTGTCACTTTTTTCTTCCATCTCCTGACGCAATAATATACCATATAAGTCAAACTTTGAGTTAAATTCAAGGACCTCTCCAAGAAATGAGCGATAAATTTGGGCTGGTCGGATCGGTGACCTTCGACTGGATAAGCCAGGTCAACCAGCCGGCATGGAAGGGGTTGGGCGGAGTCCTGTATCAGGGTGCTGTCCTGTGTGCTGCAGGCAAGGATGTCTATCTTTATACCAACCTTGGTTCTCTCCTTGTCTCCGAAATGAACAGGATCACCAAAGATTGGAAAACTTTATACAAACGGGGCATTAATCAGGTCACAGGGCCTGGAAATCAGGTTGAACTCCATTATCCGCAGGAAGGAGAGAGGAAGGAAGTCCTCAAATCTGTGGTCCCTCCGATCCCACCTTACCAAATCATCGAAGACCTTCCCGAGTTGAAGATGCTTATCTTGGTCATCAATTCTGGCTTTGACATCGAGCTTAGAGATTGGCAAACCATCGTCCAGGCAGCATCGTGTCCGATCTGGGTGGATATTCATTCTCTGGCGCTTTCCAAGGAGCTGGGTCGACCGCGTCGGTATCGCCCGTTGCCCGAATGGACGAATTGGACGGAGGGGGTGGATTTTCTCCAAGCAAATGCCAAGGAGATGGCCGCTATGCTCGGGCATCCCGATCAGGAACCAACGGCCGAAGAGATGTTGAATCTAGCCAAAAAAGCCTTCGAGCTCGGGTCTAAAGCGATTTTCGTTACCCACGGCAAAGCGGGTGTCTTAGTGATGACGCCGGGAGAGTCGAAGAAAATTCCTTCTCCAGCCGAGGGAGAGGTCGTAGATTCGACAGGATGCGGTGACGTCTTTTGTGCAGGAACTGCGGTTAAGCTCACCGAAGGGAATGATCCTTTTGAAGCAGCAGAGTTTGGACTGAGGCTGGCCTCTAAAGCGACCACAGCCAGAGGTGTCGAAGAAATATACAACAGGATTCGACTCTGAAAAATGGATTTTAATTCCTGAAGAAGATGAGGAGTCAACCCATGAGAACGGCGAAATCGGGGCTAGCGTTTTTCCTGGTCGTCATCCTCCTGCCCAGCTGCAAAAAATCGGAAACTCCTATCCAACCGATCACTCCGCAGGAGATAGAAGCCCACATCCGGTTTCTTTCTGACGATTTGCTCGAGGGTCGAGCAGTTGGCAGTCGAGGTTTGGACGTCGCCGCTCTTTATCAGGAGAATGTTTTCCGGAGTCTGGGCCTGGAACCTCTGTTCGGAGAAAGCTATTGTCAACCGTTTGAACTCGAAGGCAGCCGGCCAGACGCGGAGGCCACTGTTGAGTTTTTCAGGGATGAGGTCGCTCTTCCGTTGAAGATCTCTGATGAATTCGTCGTAAACTCCTACCGAGAGGATTCCCCTGAAGGTGTCGAAGGAGAGCTCGTTTACTGCGGTTATCTCATCCAGGCACCTGAAAGATCATGGGATGATATCAAGAAAACAGACCTAGAGGGAAAGGTCCTTCTGGTGGAAATCAACGAGCCCGGGAATCGTCCTGGTGGAATTTTTGATGGGGAGGATATGACTTACTACGGACATTGGATGTATAAATTCGAAAAAGCAGCCGAGCTGGGGGCAACAGGAATTTTCATCATCCACGACACCAAAGGAGCGGCTTACGGTTGGGAGGTTGTACGTAACTCCTGGTCGGAAGAGAGCTTTTTCCTCCCTGATGTCGAAAAGAGACTTTTCTTCCAAGGATGGCTCCACCAAGACACAGTGAAGGTGGCACTCGAAGCGGTTGAGTTGGACCGGGAAGAGCTTCTCGGTCGAGCCGAGGAGAAGAGCTTTAAACCTTTTTCTCTCGGCCTTCATGTGCGCGTTCGTCAAAAGCCCGTCTTTCGCCGCGTGCCCACCGAGAATGTTGCGGCTCTTCTTAGGGGGAAGCACAAGAAGGCCAGAGATCGCACTGTCATCCTCTCGGCTCATTTTGACCATCTGGGAAAAGATCCAAACTTGGAGGGGGACCAGATCTACAACGGAGCCGTGGATAACTGCTCAGCATCGGGTTCTCTCCTGGCCTTAGCGCGATATTATTCTCAGCAACCTGAAAACCTGAAGCTGAACCTTGTTTTTTTGGCTGTTACGGCTGAGGAAGAAGGCCTGTTGGGTTCAGATTATTTTGTCCGCCATCTTCCCTTACCAAAGGCATCGGTCCTGGCTAACCTGAATTTTGAGATGACCAACGTCTGGGGAGAGACGGAAGATGTCTACGCGATTGGTGCGAAACAGTCGGATCTAGACAGTTTCTGCCGCCGGGGTGCTGAGAATTTAGACCTTGAGTACATTCCGGAAAGATTGGCCCATTTGGGAAACTTCTTTCACTCCGATCAACTGAGCTTTGCCCGGGCGGGTATCCCTGCTGTCTGGCTCCATGAAGGAGTTACTTCTAAGGGTAAGGAAAGGGATTACATAACCAAAAAAAACGATGCTTACCGAAGATATCAATACCACCAAGTAACAGACGAGATCGAGGAGGACTGGGATCTCAACGGGGCCGTCCAATTAGCCCGTTGGGCCCAAGAAATCATCACCCTTCTCGCCGAAACAGATACCCTCCCGCGGTTCGATGAGACGAGCTCTTTCCAGAGGAGAGAGCCGTAGGAAAAATGCGGTTTATCCCTGTGGTAAACTCGCATTTTTTGCCTTTGGGAAACTCCCTTTTTATGTTAAAATACAATTAACCGAAGATGAGAAGTTCTCACTTTTCAGATTACTTAAAATCCTCCCAGATCGTTTTCAGCCTCAAGGCCAAGGATAAAATCCGAGCCCTCGAGGAGCTCTTGGATGTTTTGGCCAAAAAAAAGCTCATCAAAAATAAAAAACTCATCCTGACTCGAATTATCGACAGGGAAAGACTCGAACCGACAGCTCTCGGCCACAACGTGGCCCTTCCTCATGCCCGAGTGGATACCGACGGTCAGATTGCTGTCGCTGTAGGCCGATCTAAAGCAGGAATCGATTTCGATTCCGTGGACCATAAAAAAGTCCATCTGATTATCCTTATTGTCTGGAATCCGACAATCCCAGGACTCTTCAACCACCTCTTCGCCGGGTTGGCTCAATTTCTGAGGAGAACGCATTTTCGCCAGAGAATCTTCGAGGCTAGGAATAGAGAAGAGCTCTACGGTGTCTTGTCTGAGGTCGAGCTGAGACTTCCCCAGGACGATAGGATCATCAACCGGGGCAGCCTTTTGAAGAAACTCCAAAACCTGGAAATTCGCAAGAAAAAGGCAGATAAGAAAAAGCGGAGTGATATCCAGAGAAAAGCCAACCTCATACGCGNNGAGATATGGATTTGCTGTTGCTGAGGTGGATGGTGGCGCATGTCAGGGCTGCAACATCAATATAGCCACTGGAATGAGTGCTGCAATTGAAGGGAGCAACGATATTTATATCTGTGAAAACTGCGGCAAGTTCTTGGTTGCCAAAAAAAAGAATAAAAAATAATTAATCGAGTTTTTCTTTTGCCAAATTGACCGGTTTCATCAACCTGAACACAGGGTAGGTTTGTGGTTGACGCCGCCACTGGGGGACAAGATACCGGTCGAAAAAATTCCAGACCAGCAGGCCGTCGTCAGACTCTGCCTCTAGCAGAGAAGCGGCCAATCGGCCTAAGGGTTGGGCGAGGGTGATGAAAAGCGTCCCAGCTGGAAATTCTCTTTGAAGGACCGTATATTCTCCGCAAACCCTGTTCAAATGATGCCCTTGGTAGAGTCTGGGTGCGGATTTGATCTCTTTAACTCGGAAAGCTTCAACCTCCAGAGTCACGTCCTCGTTCAGTCTCTCCACCAGCAGTCCATGGTTGAGAAGGTTCTGGGTGATCTTCGTGTCGGATAGGGGAATAAGGTAGGCGAAAGGAAGGGCGATGGTCCGTTTCGGGATAATATCCGCGTAATAAGGTACGGTGTATGTTTTTTTTCGGTCTGTCTTTTTGATCCGGGGCCAGCCTTGATCTCGAGGAATAACCTCCATCTCCCAGCCTTGGATGGTGATTTTAGCGGGGAGAGGCTTGATATCGAATTCAACAGCGAACGGCTTTCTATCTGCAGGACTTAGTCCTCTCTCTACTGTTTTTTGGTCGGCATCGGCCACAAGCTGGATGATGTCATCCTTATGGAGGTGGCAGTAATCCAGGATGGAGCGGAGAAAATTGTAGCAGCCGTAGACGCGGGTTTTGTAGTCAGCATAGGCATAGTTTTCGTCCAAAATGGCCAACCTGTTGCGAAGGCCCGTATAGTTCGTGACGAAGCGGGGGAGAGGACCGAAGGTTCGCCATCCCTTCTCGGGTTCTTTGAAGTCCATGAAATTGCCGTAAGGAATAGAGAGAATGCCGTATTCTTCCTTAAGTCTTTTGTTTATATCTGGGAGCATTTTTCCCCTCATGTACTCAATGATCGAGGGATCTCCGTTCGGATTGAGCGGCCATGAATAGGTGACTGGTTCCTCATGGTAGGAACCGTTTGTGGTGTGGCAATCCACGAGCAGCAGCGGATCCCAGCGGTTGAGGACGTTCTGGACCATTCCCTTAAGCTCAGGGCTCTCCAGTTTCATGCTGTCCCTGTTAAGGTCCAGGTTCTGTCCGTTGTACCGGAGACCCACGCCTTTTTCTGGACCGTTCTGGTTAGTGCGATTTTCCGGACGAATCTTGTCGTTACCGTCGGCATTGAATATCGGGGCCACGAGAAGGACTAACTTGTCAAGATAAGGAGGAGTGTCCGCCAGCACGATATCCCGGGCCAGCATCAGCGAAGCTTCTTTTCCTTCGATTTCTCCGGCGTGGATGTTGGCCTGAATGTAGACCACAGCTCTTTTTTCGGGTCGTAGGTCTAACGGCGAAGAGGGAACCGGGCTTCCGATAATAAGCAGCGGGACAGACCTTCCTTCGGTACTCATACAGAGAGTTTCTACCCGGATGAGCGGGCTTTTCTTCTGGAGATCCTTGATAAAACGGAGAACATCCTCGTATGTGGATGTGGCTTTAAACTGGCTGGCTTCCGCCTGGGTTAGCGGATGCGTTTCTGGAAATGAAAAGGAGAGGCCAGATNNTTCTCATAAAATTATCCTCTGGTTGGAAAGATTAGAATGTTTTTAGAGAAGAATGAGTTTATATGAATTGCACAGACAGGTCAATTTTGTCTTCAATTCCTCCTTTGAAATCATTAAAATGAAAAGAGAACATTCTGCTGATGATAAGAGACTAGAAAAAAAGACAAGTCAGACACCCTGCTTGTTATAGAGATATCGAGGGTAAAGGATGTTAAGTTCTTCAGTCAGTAAGGATAAACAAAAGGCTCTGCGCCAAAGGATGGAGGATTTAGGCATCTTCGAGAAGGACATCGTCGAGAAGTTTGTCCGTTCCAGCGGCCGAGGCGGTCAGAAGGTCAATAAGACATCCACCTGTGTTTACTTGAAGCACCTTCCCACCAAGGTTGAAGTGAAGTGTCAGAGGGAAAGGTCCCAAGCTCTGAATCGTTTTTTGGCCCGCAGGATCCTTGCTGATAAGATCGAGGAGATGATCCGGGGCAAGGAGAGTGAGGAGCGGCAGCGGATCGAGAAGATTCGTCGTCAGAAGAGAAAACGCTCCCGAAGAGCCAAGCAGAGGATGTTGGAAGAAAAAAGAAAACATTCAGAAAAGAAAAAAGCTCGGAGTTACCGGCCAAAAATAGACGACCTGGAAGAATAAGTCTTATTTTGCCAGCCTGATGAGGGAATGGAGAAGGAGGTTGGCACCCCTCTCCAAATCCTCCCACTCGATTTTTTCTTCTGGAGAGTGGCTGATTCCGTTTTCGCACGGGATGAAGATCATCCCTATCTCAGCCACCTCGGAGAGGATCTGAGAATCGTGACCGGCCCCGCTGGGCAGCATCAAAGAGGAGTACTCCAATTTTTGACATTCCTGTTTCAAAAGATCGATGATTCGCGGGGAAGGAAACACAGGATCTGTCCTGTCCATCAAGAGAGTCTGGAAACGGAGCCCGCGGGTAGACGCTATTTCTTCTCCAAGCTTTGTGATGCCATCTTCTATCTGCTGAAGAGTCTCTTGAGAGTCGCTCCTGAAATCTAGAGAAAAGTCCGCCCGTCCCGGGATAACAGTAAATCCCCCAGGGATGAGGGAGACTTTTCCGATGGTCAGACGACTCCCGTAATGCTGGGTGGCAACATACTGGGTGCTTTTCAGGGCAAAATCGGCCAGACCGAGGAAGGCATCATGACGGAGCTCGAAGGGAGTGCTGCCTGCATGACCCGCCTCCCCCAGGAACGAGCCCCACCGGTACTGTTTGCCGTATATAGTCTCAACGATTCCGATGGATTTACCCTCCATCTCCAGCTCACCTCCCTGCTCGATATGGAGCTCAAGAAAAGCCTCGATGTCTGGCTTTTGACGGTGAGCCTCGAGGATGGAATCGACACTGAACTCGGTTTCTTTGAGAATATCCTGGAAGGGGACTCCAAATTTGGTCAACTCCTTCTCCAGAGTCTCCCTCTGGATGTTCCCGAGGAAGGCTCGGGAGCCGAGATAGTCGCCGACAAGATTTCCTTCCTCATCGGTGAATGAGGCCACCTCAAGAGGACGGGAGACAACGATTTTTTCCTCTTGTATCCTCCTCAAACACTCGAGGGCGGAAAGCACACCGACAGATCCGTCGAACATACCGCCGTTGATCACGGTGTCGATATGAGATCCGGCCATGATCGTCTTCCCCTTACCTTCCTTACGGCCGAAAATGTTCCCGGCTCCATCTTGGCGCAGGACGAGATCGGCCTCTTCGATCCTTTTTTTCAGCCATTCTCGAGCTTTTAGATCAGGCTTAGAAAAGGAGGGGCGGCTGATGCCTCCTTTGGGATCCCGGCCGATCTCAGCCAAAGCCTGTATATCTTCTTTAAGTCTTTCTAGGCTGATTTCGATGTTCATCCAAAATCTCCCTTAAAGGAAAAGTTCCTTAACCAAGATTATTCAAAAAAATCTTTATCAGAAAAAAGATTTAATGTCAAAAAGAGGCCTTAACCGTCCTTTACAATCGGTTTATATGCCCCGCGGCTTGCCGCGGGTTCATGCCC
>JABAOC010001279.1_pt2 | contig 23374 bp, 15 predicted proteins | sample 7062161 | NCBI WGS metagenome assembly JABAOC01 (sample SAMN14538625, study PRJNA623070) | marine sediment metagenome | biome: marine biome [ENVO:00000428]; feature: marine pelagic biome [ENVO:01000023]; material: deep marine sediment [ENVO:00002113] | place: India: Gulf of Khambhat ... | reverse complement strand
CTCCTGTAGAAAAGTTCCTTCCCATTTTTGGCCCAAAGCGGTTCTTGACCGCCATCCGTTGACACCCATGCCTCCCTCGCCTAACTTCTGGAGAATTTTGTAATTGGATATGGTTTTGCCTATCATTTTCCCCGTCCTGAATGGTTGTTCCTTGACTTATAGCATGGGAAAAGTTCGATGTCAATTCCCAAGGAAAGACCACTCTCCACCTCACAATTAAACATTAAATAGACATCATGTTTCTGCTTTTAAATTGACATTGGCAGAGTGCTATTTGATAATGAAAGCGCTTGAGCGAAGCGATACGATAATGAAAAAGAAAAATCATCAATAAGGGGAACCAACATGGAAAGACATCCATTCGTCAATACAAATCTCATCCAGACAGTCGAGGAAGAGATCAAACTCCTCGAACAGGGAAAATCCAATGTTGAGCAGGCAAAATCCGTCGTCAAAGTCGCGCAGCGATTGATTTCCCTGAAGATGCTTGAGATTCAAGAAGAAGAGAAAGTTCTCCGAGAGCTCATAAGAAAGATAAGCGAATTCAAGAGCTAACGAGAGGAAACCAGCCGAGTCAATGATATTTATTTTTCTTTCGATTGTTAAGCCTATAAATAAAAGAGCTGCCTAAAGGAGGCGAGAAAGAAGACCTTAAAAGTTTATGACTGTCTCTTATCGTGTTTTGGGACCGAGATAATCCACGGAAATCTGGCCTTTTCTTTTCCTCAGTTCTTCATGGATCTTGCGCAGTAATTTTTTCATCTGAGCCACATTCGTGCATAAAATAGCGAACATGACAAAAACCGCGACTCCCACAAATATTGCTGCCGCAATAACAATTATGGAGAGAACGGTTATGTTTCCAACAAGTTCACTCATTGGCAGTCCTCCGTTTAGCCTCACTTATTTAGTCGCACGACAGGGAAAATTCTTGGTGGATTGGATGATACGATTTGACTCTTATCCTTCTAATTGATATTCTTTCGCCAGATAAGGGATAGAGGAAACTGGCGGAATTGAAGAACCAAAGGGTTAAGATTCCTGTTGAATAGGGGAGAAGCGAGGAATACGAAAATGTCGCAAAGGAAATTTTTCATTCCCTTTGTTCTTATACTCATCGCTCTGTGGTTTGGGGCGTGCCAGCAGGGAACACTTTCCGAGAAAGACGCTCCAGATTTCAGGTTTGTCTTTGCCACGGATGTCCATCTCATGCCGGATGAACGGGCTCTTGAAGGTTTCAACCAGGCCATCGCAGCCATCAACGGGTTGAATCCGAAGCCCGAATTCGTGGTTGTGGGAGGAGATTTAATCGAGGATAACTCCATACAAACGCTCGCACATGCGGAGAAGATGTTTGACCTTTATCAGGAAGCCAGCGGGAAACTTCAGATGCCGGTGCACAACGTTGTGGGGAATAATGACATCATCCGGTCTGGCAGAACTCGAATTGATTCCTCTCATCCGGATTATGGCAAAGGCCTTTTCCGGAGGCGGTTGGGAGGAGGAACGACATACCGCATTTTTGATCATGGAGGCTGGCATTTTGTTTTGCTGGATTCTCTCGGGCTCCCTGAAGGACTGAGATACAGGGGATACGTAGATGATGACCAGTTGAACTGGCTGGAAGATGAGCTTAATAAGGTTGGAACAGAGAGGCCAGTTTGTGTTGCGCTTCATGTCCCTCTTGTGACATCATTCATTCAACTCGAAAGAGATAGCATGATGGCCCCTCCGGGTTTTGCAGTCGTGAATAACGGGACGAAAGTCGTCAAGCTGTTGTCGAAGTACAATGTCAAGCTCGTCCTCCAGGGGCATCTGCATATCGTGGAGGAAATCAAGTATAAAAATACTTCCTACATTACCGGAGGAATGCTCAGTGGTGCGAAGTGGGATGCTCCGTCCTATCTGGGGCATTCGAACGGTTTCGTCGTCGTGGACGTGAAAGGGAATGAGTTTAGCTGGAAATACCATTCATATGAATGGACTCTACCTGAAAAAGAGTGATCATTTCACTCAAACAAAATAGCGAAAACAATTTAAGCGAAGTAGTAGTAATAGATCATATTCCCCGCAAAGTAGAGCACAGTCAAGCCTATAGCGAAAAACAGAATTCTCCCCACTTTGCCGCTCAGAATCTGTTGAATAAGAGGAAGATACATCAAGGCCAAGAGGAATGTGAACGCACAAATCACTGAAACGAATTCTAAAGCAGTGCCGAGATAAACGAGATACAGCAGTGGAACGATCAGAAGAAGAGAGAGCACAACTGCGGCAAGTCGCAGGATGTATGAAACAAAAGGTCCCCCATTCTGTTTTTTTGCGCGGTCCTGAACCAGTTCATCCGAGAACACAAATACTATGAAGAGAAGTAAAGGCCATGAGAATATATAGCTGGACTCAGGCAAGAGGATGCTGCTTACCCAAAGAGGGATAAGCCACGCATTCATTGCGGCAGCGAGGATGTTTTCGTAATCAGTCCTTTTCATGAAATAGGCGAGCAGAGACAGAGTGAGAGATATAGCCAGCAGAACAAAGACAAAAATTAAGAATTGGTCATTCTTGAAGTGTGGGCTGTAAGATGCGAAATTTTCACCCGGAATGATCAATTTCGTCATCTCACTCAATCTTGAAATCAGCAGCGAAAGGAAAAAAAGCCCCAGGAGGAAGAGGAGAGTACAGAAAACCACGAATCTGATGCGGAGTTTACGCTTGATGAGTCCATAAATTAGAAATCCCAGCACAAAGAGTGAGATTACGGAGGTCATCGGGATCACGAGACTTTGGGGATAATGAATGAAAACCGGTCCCCATAGGTTGAAGTTCACTCTGTTTTCTTCTTTGATGTCTGATAACTCAATCTGTGCGAGGTGTTTGAGAAAAGCCAGAGTCTGCTCCCCTTGATGTTGTATGCTTCTTATATCTGCGTTTGCCAGTGAGTCGCCCTTGGTGTGATACTCAGAAAAGACATGCACTGTGGAGAATCCGATTCCAGGGATATTCGCTCTGAGAAAAGGCATGAGGTCATCACCGTATCCAAGAAAGGAATGGACATTATAAAGGACTGAGCTGGCAAACGGACGGGTTGTCGAACGGGCGTATTGTCGGATGATCCATCCGTTATCAGATGAAATTTCCATGATAAAGACCGGAGTGGTTGTCGCCATTTCCAGGTTTATGGCGAATGCGACTTCCTTGAACCATGGATGATCTCTGGTGAAAGTGAATGCTCCTATAAGTCCGCGTTCCTCCGCATCCGTTAAGAGGAGGATGATGTCATTCTTATAGGGCCCGTTGACCTGTAAAGCTCTTGTGACTTCGAGCAGGGACACCACTCCGCTGCCGTTGTCTGTGGCTCCGGGCGCGTTTATCGCCGAGTCGTAGTGAGCTATCAATATGATCGCCCCATCCGAACTCTCTCCGTTGATTCTCGCGAGGATGTTCTTCAAGGCTGCATCGCCTGGCATATGCCGGGCTGAGGATTGTGTCTCCGGCTTCAATCCCATGGAGGTCAATGTCTCGACTAAATATTCATACACTTCCTGTTGTCTTGGGGAGCCTGAGGGATGAGGTTCCTTGGCGATGAATTCCAGGTGTTTCCATGCTCTGCGTGCAGAAAATGCATCCTCTGGCGCATTCTCTGGCTTAGGATTAGGAGGTGTAAATTGGATCAAAGAGAAGACAAAGAGAATGAGAGTGAAAATAAAGATGATTCCGCCTAATGCGGTGTTTTCAGAATAGATTATGGTGATTCTCTTCACTGCCCCTTTCCGTTGAGAAGCCTGACATAAAAAAGAATGGAGTATTCCGGACTTTTGATCACAGCGTTACAGGCTGAAGATGATCAGGAGAGTGGCGGCTATGATAAAGAAAGGAAGAAAAGTGTACCTGGAGGTGCGGTCGATTTTCTTGGCCTTTTTCAACTGGTCGGCTTTGAAATAGCGGCTGACAATAACGGTCTCCAACAGGGTGAAGAATATCATGGCGTAAGAGAGGATGAAAAACTTGTCCACGGTGATGACATATCCGACTTGAGGAAGTGTTTCTCCCTGCGTGATGTGGAAGGCGATGGCACTCAGTATCCCTGTGATGCCGATACCGCAGCGTGCTTCGAATTCGTCCGGGTGAATGTAAAAAACGAGATGGGAAATCACAACAACTATGATGAGGGGAATCAGGAATTTGATCAGGAAGGGGAGGGGCAACCGGTTGATCTCGACAGCCAAATTGTAGATCGAGTAGGATACCGAAGCTTTTTTTCCCAGAAGCCACGGATCACCGAGGCTGGTGATCGTCTTCAGTATGTCCGAGAATTGGAAGGATCTCCGGAACTTCCAGTCTGATATTTCGACCTCCCTCCCTTCCTTCTCGATCCCGCGCACATCCACGACGTACACAAGATTCTCGATAGGGAGGTCTTTGTGCTTTAACCGGACTCGTAAAATCTGAGAATCGAAGGGGTATTTCTGCATCGGGAACTCCCCTCGGAAGTTCCCTTTTATGCGAAAGCAGATGTACCGCAGGCCGTTCTCGAAGCTCTCCTTGACCTCCTCACGGAAAAACGTACTCCCGTTGATGAATTCAAAATTGGTGGGATCGATATCGCCTTTCCACCTGAACCAGAGATAAAAGTCCAGGTCGAAACTGGATTCCTTCTGGTCGAAATTTTGGAGCTCGATGATATCCATCCCGGTGTAGATCACGTGAGTGAGGAACAGATGAAGGTTGCCGATCCTGAACATTTTAACATCCCTCAAAGCTCTCTCAATCTCGGATTCGGTCAGGAAAGAGGTCGGGGTCTGCAGTTGCAGATGGTAGGAGATGAGTTTTCCTCTTTCAAACTCCCCGAGAGATATGGCCTTTGAGCAGTCTCCATTCACATCAAAATAAGTCAATCCTGTGGCTGTGAGTATGCTGTTCGCGATACTGTTCCGGCTGAGGAGGAAGTCTTTTATGGCTTCCCGGTCTGTGCCCACGGTTTTAATGGCTTCGACCACGACCATGGCGGCGTCGTATGAAAAAATATCCACCCAGTCCGGTTCTTCGTTATACAGCTTTATATACTTTTCTCTGAAGATCTGGGCCTCCTTGCCGCCGATGTCGAATATGAAGGGGGAACCCACGAAGAGATTGCTCGTGTCGTTCAAATCCTTGGCCACGGTCGCTCGCCCGAGTGAATCCGGACCCAGAATGGGGAGTGTCACACCGCTGTCCCTCAAAAGATTGACGAGTTCGGCGCCTTCCGGAGCGTGTGTTGCGAGAAAAATTATGTTAGTTTTAAGGCGCTTCAGTTCTTTCTCGATGAATGAATAGTCGGGATTCTGGTTATCGAAGGAGAAGGTTTTGGTGATTTTGAGATTGAGTCTTCGGGCCTCAGCCGCAAAAGAATTTCTCAGTCCACTCCCGTAGGCATCCCTGTCGTGGATAACGACCACATTTTGATACTGAAATATCTGCCTCGTGTAATAAGCGAGAAATTTACCCTGAAAGTCATCGTTAAATGTCACTCTGAACATCCAGGGGCTTCCTTTAGTGACCATGACATTGGTTGCACCGGGAGTTATGCTCGGAATCCCCGCATCCTTATAAACGGGCTGGGCTTCGATGCAGCACGAGCTGTAGTAATGACCGATGACAGCACTCACTAGATTTTCGCTGACAAACTCTTCTGCCTTGGCCCTGGCCAGGTCTTTATTATTCTGGTCATCCTTTGGGATCAGAATAATGCGGTTCCCGTCGATCCCTCCGTTGGCGTTAATCTCATCGATGTACATGCTGACTCCTCTGTACATCGATCTTCCGTAGGCTTCTCCGGATCCTGTCAGGGGGCCGACAAGGCCGATGTAGATTTCGCCCTCTTTTTTGCAGCTGAAAGAAAGACAGATGGTCAGGATAGTAAGTATGAGAGGAATAATTTTCCGGCAGCCCAGCATTTTCAAGAGAAATTATCTTAACTTCGAGAAAGATGTCAAGTGCTTTCTCTTGACATCTGAGTTTTATAAAATTATCATTTATCCGAAATCTAGGAAAATATGCGAATCCAGAGTTTCAAAAATTCATTAAAGAAGTATTTCTACTTATACACACGGATGTGTATAACCGCCTTGAATGCCGGTTATATTTCATCCTGAAATTGGATATTCCAATAATCACTATGAAAAAGAAGGAGGGAGGATGACTCGAGTAAAAAACTTTTCCAAGTCTGGAATCCTGAATGTCGGGTTCCAGGTCATTTTTCTTTTGGTCTTGTATTTGGTCGGAAGTCATGCTTATCTCAGTATGGGGGGTGTCTGGAGGAGTATTCTGCTCTTGGTCTTCGTTTTGATCCCGAGCATCATCTGGACATTGTTCTTCTATTTTCAGGACCGGATCGAGCCTGAGCCGGCATCGTATGTGATAGTTTCTTTTATAGCCGGAATGGCCGGAGCAGCTCTGTTGACTCTTCCCCTGGAGAAGTCCGTATTTGGGATAGGTTCCTGGATTTCCGATTCAATGGCAAGTCTGATTTTAGGCTCCATATTCGTCACCGGAATCGCGACCAGCTTCCTGTTTTATCTTGTCATACGCTACGGCTTTTACGGGACAGAAGAATTTGATGAACCGGTTGACGGGATGGTCTACGGAGCATTTATCGGATCCGGGTTCGCTCTCATCAAAAGCCTGACTTATCTTTCCGCTCATCCCGAATTCACGCTCTTCTCCATCGCCTACACAGCCACAACCAACATCTTGATCTATGCCAGCGTGGGGTCTCTTGTTGGATATATTATCGGACGCGTGAAGTTCCAGAAGAAAAAAGCCCAGCCCGCTTCTATTCTGGCCATAATTGTCGGGATGCTGCTCATCGGACTCTATCACATCCTGAATGAGTTCGTTTTTCTGACCGGCGTCAGCAGCGCTATCTGGCTCTCTTTTCTCCTGACCATCGTCTTTGCTGTCGTCATCCTCGTTTTCGTCTACGTGATGATGAGAAAACTGACCCAGAAGCCCCTGCACAAGGAAGTTAAAGTCAAGGTCAAGCCCGATTATTTGGTGTTTATCCTGGTCATAGTCTTTTTGATCGTCGGCGGGATAACCAGAAACATGGCCATGCAGGACGTTAATTTCGAGGATGAGGATTACGGGATCACCTTTAAATATAATCCTCATGATCTGTCTCTTCTGCCCTCGGCAGGCCTTTCCCCCATCGGCACAGACGCTCTGTTCAGTAAGACTATTTTTAGAGCAGTCGGGGATGATGAGGGTGAGTTCATTATTTCTGTCAAAGTGAAAGAGGAGACGGTCGACCCAGCCGACATCAACACGCTTCATTACACAGGTGATATAGATGCCAGCAGCTTTTATGTCGAGGAGAGTGAAGTCACGGGAAAGACGGGTTTACATTTGAGATACAGCTATGTGGATGAGACTCAGCTTGGGGCCAGGGAATTTCCGGATATTTACTGGGTCTGCACGGATATCATTCCTGTGAAGAACACTACGTATGTTTTCATTCTTCAGGCGAATCCGAAGAATTTTGACCGGACTGTGAAGATATACGAGGATATCCTGAAGACAATTCAATGGATGAACCAATAAGGAGGCAGCCATGAATAGGAAAATGAACGCGTTTAAACTGGTTTTTGTCCTTTTCCTGGTTGGGTTATACACTTTTATCGCGGCGCAGACAGTACCGGAAGATTTCAAGCCTTTTGTCCGCCTGGGATATGAGCTGATCGTTGAGTACTACCAGAATCCTGTTATTTCAGACAATACAGTCGTGAATCGCGGAAAGCTCGTAGACAGGAGAATGATGGAATTTCCACTGGGTTCGGGAACAGTCATCAGCCCAGAGGGGTTGATCATCACCAATTTTCATGTCTACAATTTTGAGGGTGCTCAGGAATATGACCAGAAGAATAATCAGCTCGTCGTTTACGGCCCGGCAAGCAAGGACATGCTGGTTTACGAGCTGGTCGATAATGATCCTCTTAAAGCGCCGGTGGCCAAATACATTGCCACGCCGCTGGCTTATGATTCTGGTCTGGATATATGTGTACTGAAGATCATTGCCAATTACAGGACAGGCGAAGAGGTGACACGGACGGATTTTTCGTACATCGAACTCGGCAATCCTTTTCAAATCTCATTCAATGCTGACCTGACGATTATCGGATATCCGGCCAAGGGCGGAGACACATTAACTCTGACCAAGGGGAAATTCTTAGGCTATACATCGAATGTGCCTTATGCGGTCGATGGATCCATCAAGACAGATGCCACCATGGCCGGAGGAAGCAGTGGAGGAACGGCTCTTTACAGCAACAAATTGATCGGCCTTCCGACCAGGGGATCACCTAAGGAACAGAAGGGATTTGATTTTGGCTATGTCCATCCTGTGACCTGGGCTGCAGGTTCTTTTGCCATCGCTCAAATTGCATATGGGGAGAAAATTCCTGAAATTCCGATGGAATGGATCACAAGTGATTACAATGTCCAGGCGACAAAAACCTACATCTATGTCGGTGGCAAGGTCTACAACGCCCAGGCCAACTATCCAGTCGAAGGCGCGGCGGTTTTGATTTACCGGGCAGACCGCACCCTGAACCAGATCATCGAACTCGATAATGAAATCCAGCTCTTATCCTTGATTATCAATGTTCAGTCCCTTGCTCAAAAAGGAGTCAGCAAATCTGATATCGCCGCTTATTATAAAATGACTGCCGCAGAGGTGGATAAGATTCTCAGCATTAACCTGGATACCGTAGAAGTTTCCTCTGATGCTCAGAGAATGCTGTTCAAAAATGAGTTTTTCTATCAGCGCCAGGACACGAACAAATCCGGATTCTTTTTCACCAGCGTGCCCCGCGGTCAGAATCTCAATTTCTATGTCTATAAACAGGGTTTTCGAACACTGCAGAAAAGCATCAATTCGAGTGGCGGCCTGTACCAGAACCTCGGCCGCGTAAGAATCTTCCAGTATTGATACAGTCGAATTCAAAATTTCTGATGACGTGGCCTTGAATCCTTAAAGAGAAGGATTCTGCACAGAATAATCGTTGGAGAGCTGAAAGAGCAGGTTCGAAACTCACTTCTATAGATTTGCCTCATTAAAACCGTGATCGCAGCTTTTTTCAATGAGATTATCAATCTGCCATCGCATCCATTATCTTATTGAACAGGAATTATTCAACGTTTCTCTCTCTGTTCCGTTGTCCTGTTCAGTTTATTTTCCTCAGAAAAAAAGGAATTCGCGAACGGATTTTTTCTGCTTGGAAAAATAAGCATAAAACTCAATTTTAATCATACGAAACCGACTAATTTTATGGGTGAAAGGAATGCCAGGGTTGCTGAACTTGGAAGAGGAGGCAAGGATGGAAAAGAAATTTTTCCTCCGTGGCTACAACGAAGTGGCCAACTTACCCGTCTTTTATGACGACGAGACCTATTCCCTGGAAGAAGCAAGCCTCAAGGCAAAAGAATATTTACTCGAAAAGGGACTGCTTACGAAAATTATCATTTACGAACAGGATGAGGGAGAAGAGGAAAAAGCGACCAAATTCATCTGCAAGACCAAATACGGAAAGCTCGAAGAAATTGGCTATTTGAGGAAATAAATCTGAAGTCAGCGAAAGGCGATCGCAGCTCACATAGGATTTTATCTCCTAATGAGAGATGAATTCTATCCGTTTCCTTAAAAATCCCGCTTCAGAAATTTTTTCGATCCAAAGAAATCCATACTTTGAATGAATCTCACCCTGATTGAAATCTCTTTTTTAGATAATCTTCTGTATTAGAAGGTCAGATAGCGGTTGAAAGGTTTAATCCGCTTTTTTGATGTGTATGCTTCCTCCGGAAGTGTGCAGATACAGTTCCGGACCGCCTCCGTTAATTTTGGCCTTCAATGAACTCTTGTGGATTTCACCCTGGATGGTTACCGGAAAATCTGTGTAGACTCGGCCACCGCTTGCGCTGGCGTTCACATCCACTGCGATGTGATCAGCCAGATAAACGGTCACAGAGCCGCCGGACGTTTTCAGGCTGCAGTCTGAACCTGGTTGCTTGGCAATATACGCTTTCACACTGCCTCCCGAAGTTCTGGCTTGGATAGATCCCGCGACTTCCTCGACTGTAATTCCTCCTCCGGATGTGTGGACATCCACATTGCCCTTGGCCCTTTCGACTCGGATGCTACCGCCGGATGTGTGCGCAATGACATCTCCGCTGACTTCTCCGATCGTGATGCTCCCTCCGGAGGTTTTCACGTCTGCCGTGCCCGTGCAGCTCAACAGTTTTATGCTTCCTCCGGAAGTCTTTCCCCAGACAGGCCCCTGGATGCGGCTGAAACTCAAACTGCCGCCGGATGTATGGCTGCGGACTTCTCCTTCGAGGTTATCGACTGTTATTTTCCCGCCTCGGGTGGCCAGGTCGACGTTGAATTCCCGGGGGGCGGAAACAACGAATTTGATGCGGACATACTTTCCGATGTTGTTCCTGAATAATCCTAATCCTCTTCCCTTGTATTTCCCCGTGACTAAGACAGTGTTTCCTTCTTGTTGGAAGTTCACCTCAAAATCATCCAATATTCGTTCAGCTCTGCTCGAACTGAATGACTTGGCTTCTCTGAAGACTTCGATCTCCAGAGTGCTGGTGTTCGAAGTGTTGACCTCAACCGAACCATAGACCGTCTCCAGTTTCAGACTTCCTCCAGGCCTGACCTGGAATGACTTTTCGATGCTGTCTCCAGAAATGCCGTAAAGGCAGGCTGTTGAAGTCAAAGCAAACACAACGACAAATACCAGTGCGAATAGAGTTTTTGGGAATGCTTTGTTCATGGTATTATCCCTCCTGCAGTTTTGTATTCATTCTGTGTTCTTTTGTACAGACAGAATCCATCTTTTATTCATTATACGGGATTCATCTGTGAAAGGTTCGATGTCCTGAAAAATTTTCTTTGAAAAAGGGGCCAGGCCCCTTTTTTGTGGAGAACGCGGACGTTGAAGAAACCGCAGCAAAAACTGTAGAATGGGGAACACAGAAACGCCGATGAAGGAGGATTAAAGTGTCTAAGAAAATATATTTCCCTCTCTTTTTTTTGACCTCGGTCCTGACCATTCTGTTCGTTGTTATCATTCCCGTGTGTGCCGGACAATCCGTCAAAGCCTGGGAAGAGCCGTTGGTGATACCGACCTATCGTACAGGGAAGCCTGATGTGAATCCCATTTTTTATTCTGGCCGCGCCTACCAGGGGGCAAAAGGGGCGATCTATCCGTATCCGTTGCTGGATAAGCTGACGGATATCCGGGAACCGAAGACTTACAAAGCGGTTTATCTGGAGAACGACTACATCAAGGTCTGTGTACTGCCGGAGATCGGAGGCCGGATCTTCTCCGCTCAGGATAAGACTAACGGTTATGATTTTTTCTACCGGCAGCATGTCATCAAGCCAGCGCTCATCGGGATGCTCGGAGCCTGGATCTCGGGGGGTGTGGAGTGGAATTTCCCCCACCATCACAGGGCGACGGGTTTCATACCGGTTGACTACACACTCACCGAGAATTCGGATGGGAGCCAGACTATCTGGGTGGGAGAGATCGAGATCCGCCACCGGATGAAGTGGATTATCGGATTGACTCTCCGTCCGGACAGCTCTGTCCTCGAAGCCACGATCAGACTGTTCAACCGGACTCCTTTGGCTCATTCCTTCCTGTGCTGGGCCAACGTGGCTGTCCACACGAACGAAGATTATCAGATCATCTTCCCTCCGGGCACGGAGTTCGCCACATTCCACGGAAAAAACCAGTTTTCCCGCTGGCCGATTTCTTATGAAGAGTTCAATCGTGTGGATTATTCCAAAGGTGTGGATGTGAGCCGGTGGAAGAATCATCCGCGGCCCACCTCGTTTTTCGCCTGGAATTATGAGGAAAATTTTCTTGCAGGCTATGACCACGGAAAAGAAGCGGGCGTGGTTCATGTCGGTGATCATCATGTCGTTCCCGGAAAAAAGTTCTGGACCTGGGGGACCGGAGAGAGAGGCCGGATGTGGGAAAAGATTTTGACAGAGACCGATGGTCCCTACATCGAGCTGATGGTCGGCGCGTATTCGGACAATCAGCCGGATTACAGCTGGCTTCAGCCGTATGAAGTGAAGTCGTTCAAGCAGTACTGGTTTCCGGTCAAGCGCATAGGCGGAGTCAAGAGAGCGAACACACGGGCTGCAGTGAACTTGGAGATTATCCCGGAGAACACGGCTCGTGTGGGATTCTGCACGACGGGCGAACACAGAGGCGCTCGTGTGATCCTTGAAGCGGGGGACAAGGTGATTTTTGAAAAGAGAATAAACATATCGCCGCAAAAATCGTTCCTGGAAAGGATCAAACTCCCGCGAAGAACGAGTGAAGCAGAGCTTTGCGCCAAGTTGATATCTCCTGAGGGCCAAATCCTCCTTAGCTACCAGCCTCAAGAAAGAAAAGGGGCTCCGATGCCGGACCCGGTCATGCCTCCACCACTACCGGCAAAGATCAAGTCAAACGAGGAGCTGTATCTCACCGGGTTGCGGCTGGAGCAGTTTCATAACCCGGCTTTCGAACCGTATCCGTATTATGAAGAGGCGTTGAAAAGAGACCCGGGTGACTCCAGAGTCAACACCGCCCTGGGCATGCTGTATTTAAAAAGAGGGATGTTTAAAGAAGCTGAAGAGAAGCTGAAAACAGCAGTCCGACGGATCACCAAAGATTACACGAGCCCCAAAGACGGAGAGGCTTTGTACTATTCAGGAATCGCGCTGCGAGCCTTAGGAAAGAAAGGTGCGGCCTATGACGCGTTTGCCAAAGCCGCGTGGAGTCAGGCATGGGGGGCAGCGAGTTATTATTCGCTGGCTGAGCTGGAAAGCCAGGACGGGAATTATTCAAAGGCCCTGGAATTTTTAAGCCGTTCTCTTTTTCTGAATGGGCTGAACACGAAAGCGTTGAATATCAAAGCGGGATTACTCAGGAGACTGGATAGACCTGAGGATGCGGAAAGGACTGTGAGAAAAGTCCTGGATTTCGATCCCCTGGATTTCTGGGCTTGGAACGAGCTCTATCTGGCACTAACCGAGAGAGGATCCATAAAGAGCGCCCGGGCAGCAAAGAATACTCTGAAAATCAAAATGCGGGATGCGGTCCAGTCCTACCTCGAGCTGGCTGTGGATTACGGCAGCTGCGGGTTTGTGGAGGAAGCCGTTGAAGTTCTTTCCCGTCTTGTCGAGGTCAATCGGGAAGGGGCTTCGGGCTTCCCGATGCTGCACTATTACCTGGGATTTTATATCGAGAAAAAAGGCGATAAAGATGAGGCCCGGGAGTGCTACCTGCGTGCGTCCCGGATGCCCCCGGACTACTGCTTTCCGTTCCGGCTGGAATCCATTCAGGTGCTTCGAAGAGCTCAGGAGATCCATCTTGCGGATGCGCGGGCCCCTTATTATCTGGGGAACCTTCTTTATGACCTTCAACCCGAAAAGGCAATCCGGGAGTGGGAGAGATCTCGGAGCTTTGATGAGACATTCCCGATCGTTCACAGAAACCTCGGGCTGGCGTATGCGCGGGTGGAAGACGACGTGCCCAAAGCGACTGCCAGCCTGGAGAGGGCGGTGTCATTAAATAAAAAAGATGCGAGGTTCTTTTATGAGCTAGACCTTCTTTACGAGGCAGGCGGCGTATCTCCTGAGATAAGGCTGTCCCTTCTGGAGAAGAATCACGAGACCGTTCTCCAGCGGGATGATGCCCTTTCGCGCGAGATCATGCTTCTTGTTCAACTGGGAAAGTATCAACGTGCCGTGGATTTGTTGGCCGGTCATCATTTTCATGTCTGGGAAGGCGGCGGACGCATCCACAATGTCTATGTGGATGCGCATTTGCTGAAAGGCTGTGAGCACTTCTCCGCAGGCGAATACGCAGAGGCTCTCGGGTCGTTTGAAGCTGCCCTCGAGTATCCGGAAAACCTGGAAGTCGGAAGACCGTACAGTGGCGGGAGAACCGCACAGGTCTATTATTATATCGGATTAGCGTGCGAGGCCATGGACGATGTGGAAAAGGCCAAGGAGTATTACGAGGACATGGTAGCGATGAAACACGGCTGGTCAGAGATTTCTTACTATCAGGGTCTGGTGTTTCGAAAGTTCAGACAGGAAGAGAAGGCCGACCGGATGTTCGAAGGATTGATCGAATTCGGGAAAGAAAGGCTCCAATCAGCGCCTTCTATGGACTTCTTTGCCAAATTTGGAGAAAGGCAGTCTGCGATGCGGCGGCAGGCCGATGCCCATTACCTTATCGGACTGGGATACCTGGGCAAAGAGAATAAAGGCGAAGCTCGAGCGCAGTTTCAGAAAGCTGTGAAATTGGATATCAACCATCTCTGGGCAAAACAGCAGTTGTCTTGGCTGGAGACAGGCTTTGGGGATAGAAACTGATAAGCAACATTCTTTTTTCCACGATTCATTGGATTGAGTCTCCTGAGAAGTTCTTCTGAGTTTTTTCTGTAAGAGATTGCCGAGCAAGCTCGCAATGACAAAGAATATTTTTTATGAAATTACCACATCGCTGTGCTCCTCGCAATGACAATGCAAAGGATGTTATTGCGAGAGTTGAGAAGCAATTCTACCTCTATGACATTTCATTCGGAACACGAGGATCTAATCCAAGTGTCATTTCGAGTGAAGCCCGGCAATCCCATAAAAAGAATTGCATTTTTCTTTGAAGCGCATTGAATTGAAATAATTGTGTCAACATCCTTTGTGTTGAATGGGAGTAGTGTTTATGATAGAAATACCTTTATTTGCCGGATGAAAAAATCACTTTCTCTTTTTGTGTTTTTCGCGTTGTTCTCTTTTCCTTTAATCAGCCAGGTCGTACCAAAAAAGACNNCCTGCCTGGGATAGAGCTCCTGAAGCTGGAAATTTCATCCAGTTTCAGCCGCAGAGAGGAGAACCATCTCAGGTGAATACTCGCGTGAAAATCATGTATGACGAGCAGTTAATCTATTTTGGATTTGTATGTCATGATTCTCAACCTGAAAAGATAGTGTCACGAGTCGCAAAAAGAGATGATGATTTAAAAGCGGATGATGTGGTTTATGTCATGCTTGATACCTATCATGACAAAAGGAGTTGTTATTTTTTCTCGACGAATCTTCTCGGGACCCAACGGGACGGCAAGGTGACAGAAAACGGCAGAACAGCGGATATTACCTGGGATGGTATATGGAAGTCTGCGGCACAGAGGACTGATTTTGGCTGGACAGCGGAGATTGCGATAGCCCTGGTTAGCCTCAAATATGAGCCGGGTCAAAACCGGAGCTGGGGTTTGAGCTTGGGCAGAGTAGTGCCCAGACTTCTTGAGAACAGCTTATGGACAGGTCCGCTTGAATCCCCGCGCAAGGTTTCTCAGTTTGGGGAATTGAGTGGCCTGGACCTGAAAAAAACCGAGAGGAAAGCCCAGATCATCCCGCATATCATCTCTAAAGCAGAACAAGGCAAAAAATCCGATTTTTCGGGTGGCCTTGATTTGCGGTATGCGTTCAGCCAGATGGTCTCCGGAAATCTCACCATTAATCCCGATTTTGCCACTGTAGAGGCAGATGAAGAACAGATTAATCTGACCCGTTTTGAGCTGTTTCTTCCCGAGAAAAGAAATTTCTTTCTAGAAGAGGCCGAGATTTACCAACAGAGAATCCGGCTGTTCTATTCTAGGAGAGTTTCCGATATCTACGGAGGAGCGAAGGTTTATGGGAAGGCTGGGGGGTATGAGTTCGCGGCCTTGAGCACACAAACAAAAGCGGATGAATCGGCGGGCCTTGACTCGGCTAACTATACGGTTTTCCGTCTCAAGAAGAACGTTATGGAATCCTCCACTTTGGGTTTTATTGCCGCAAACAAGCTTGTGAACGGGATAAGCAGAGGTACGACCGGTATTGACACTTCGCTTTACTTCACGGATACATTCAAATTCACCGGTCAGTTTGCACTCAGCTACGGGGACAATGCCCGGAATATCGCCTTCTTTCTCCGTCCGAGTTACGATTCGGCAACTTTTCACATCCATCTTCGGTACACTCAGCTGGGGGAAGACTTTGCCGACAATGCGAATGAAGTCGGATTTATCCGGGACGACAACCGCAGGGAGCTGGATTCTGCGATTGAGAAAACATTCTGGATGAAAAAGGGAATGTTTGACCGGATCAAGTATGATTCGAACTATAATATTTACTGGGGAATAGACAGGAACTTGAGAAGCTGGAGGATTGATCAAGAGCTGACTTTTGACCTCCGGAATAAGTTTTCTCTGAGTGCCGAGTACCATTCGGATTTTAAAGCTCAGGACGATGTCCGGTTTGAAGAAGATTTCACGAATTATATTACTGAGTTCGAATTGGGATACAATACAAGAGAGTGGCAGCACGCCGCGGTCTCTTACGGGTTTGGAAGGAACTTCAACCTGGACTTCACGCTGATCGAGGGAAGCCTGAATTACCAATTTTCCAAGAGCCTATCCTTAGAGTATTCTTTGACCCGCTTGCTGTATGAACCTGATCCAGAGGGGGAGAACACCTGGATACACATTCTCCGGGCGACCCACTCCTTCACGAAAGACCTTTATCTTAGACTCTTTTACCAGGTGAACACATCCATCGATAAAGAGAATATCCAGGTTCTGTTCGTGTACAGGTTTCAACCCCCATTCGGATTGATCCAGCTGGTTTATCAAAAGGGAACTGCTGCGTTTGGGGAAGCGGGAACGCAGGGGCATACGCTCTTCTTGAAGATTGCGTACATGTTTTAACGGCCGCGAAACCAATCGGAAGGAAGCATTTTTATTTCTGCGATAAAGGAACAGCCAGGCAAACTGATTCGTCAGCCCGTGGATTTTCCCCAGCGACAGCTTGGAGGGGGAACAGCTGAAAGATGAGTTGAACTTTTTTTGAAATAATGGTAGATAATCTCATTCATGCCGAATAAAATCAAAAAGATTGTTCTCACAAGTCTTCTGCTCCAACTGCTGACCTTCCAGATCTTTGCCCAGAGAGAGTTCAAGCCGCAGTATGCTTTGAGGATAATCGAGCCGGTTGAAATTGACGGCCTTCTCAACGAGCCTGTCTGGGCCAAGGCACCAGAGGCCAGCGATCTGCTCCAGGTCAAGGGGCCCGAGGAAGTCAGGACTTCGATCAAAATCCTGTATGATGATAATTTCATTTACTTCGGTTTCCTCTGCTATGATCCCGAACCGGATAAGATCGAGTCAGTTGTAACAGAAAAGGATAAAGATCTGAGGGATGATGATTCTGTGTATGTCCTGATTGACACGATTCGGCAGCGAAATTTCTTTTATTACTTCGCAACAAACCTGAACGCTGTTCAGCTGGACGGGAGAGTCAGCCTGGATGGCCGTGTCGCGGACACCGCCTGGGATGGAGCCTGGACGCGCGCGGCTCAGAAAACGGATTTTGGATGGAGTGTGGAGTTCTCTATCGACCTTACTATCCTGGGTTATGAAGCCAAAAAAGACAAAGCCATGGGGATCAGTCTGTCCAGGATCGTGCCCCGAATGCTGGAGAGCAGCTTTTGGGCCGGAGCACTCGATCCCGCTTTCCAGGTCTCCCAGCTCGGCCAGCTTGAGGCCGTGGATCTTGCCAGGGCGGAGAGGAAAGCCAAAATCGCGCCTCATGTGATCATGTCCTACGAGCAGGGACAGGACGCAGAGTATGAAGCTGGACTCGATTTTCGTTATGATTTCAGCCGGAATGTGTATGGGCGCTTATCCGTCTATCCTGATTTTGCCACTGTTGAGGCCGACGAGGAGGTGATCAATCTCACGCGATATGAGCTCTTCATCCCGGAAAAGAGAGAATTCTTCCTTGAGGGATCGAGTGTTTATGACCAGGATATCAGGCTATTTTATTCCAAAAGAATTCACGATATTGACGGGAGTGTCAAACTCTACGGGAGGTCAGGGGCATTCGAATTTTCAGGGATGAGTGTCCAGGCGCAGGAGGATGTGCTGACAAATCAAGATCCTGCGAATTTTTCGGCAGTCCGTTTCAGGACCAATTTTCTCAAATCGTCATTCATCGGTATTCTGGCATCGAACAAATCGATTAACGGGACAAATATCGGGGCCGCTGGTGTGGATACCCTTATCCAATTCACGAAAGCGTTCAGCATTGCCGGCCAGTATGCGTACAGCTACGGAATCTCTGAGTCGAAAAATATCGGCTTTTTCGTTCGTCCGAGCTATCAGTCCAAGAACTTTCGCTTTCATATCGGATATTTTCATTTAGAGGAAAATTTCGGGAATAATGTGAATGAAGTCGGGTACATTAAGGATGATAACCGGAGGGAACTGGATTCCCGGTTAGGAATCACTATTTTGAGAGGCAAGGGAAACCTGGCAGAGTTCAGATACGACTCGAATTACAACGCTTTCTGGGGAATGGACAAGGAGTTGCGGAGCTGGCAGGTCGATCAAAGTTTAACGGTCGCGTTTAAAAGTAAATTCGCGCTTTCAGTCATTCACACCCAGGAATTCAAAGCCCAGGATGACCTTCTCTACGAGACGGATTTCAGGAATAGTCAAACCACGCTGGGAGTAACTCTTAACGCCAAGGAGTGGGAAAGCGCTTTCCTGGCGGTCACGATGGGGAAAAATTTTGGCTGGGATTTCAACATGCTGGAAGTGAGAAAAAATTTCCATGTGACACCAACATTGGACATGGAGCTGATGTTGGCGCGAACCTATTTCACATACGGACGTTCGGGCCGGAATGATTTCCTGCACTCTCTCAAGGCCATAAATTATTTTAACGAGAAACTTTTTGTGAAGCTTTTCTATCAGATTCATACACGGATAGATAAATTTAATGTGGAACTTCTCATCAATTATCACTTTTTGCCGCCTTCGGGGTATGCCCAGCTGGTTTATCAGATAGGCCGAGCCAGGTTCGGAGAAAGCTACGGCCCCGGGAATACGCTTTTTCTGAAGGTTGGCTACACGTTTTAAAGAAGCAAAAGGCAAAAGGGGCAAAAGCGGTCGCGTCTCAACATTCGACATTTACAATTTCATTGATTTTGGAAATAAAGTTGCCTGCTCTATATTTTAAGAAATTTGGAAACAATCATGTCTTGTTGGAATAAAAATAGTGTCATTGCGAGCTTGCGTGGCAATCTCATAAAAAGAAATTCATTTTTTCCTTAAGGGGTTTTAATGTATTCAATGATAAATATTCTCCATATGAGATTGCTTCACTGTGTTCGCAATGACAGAGAGTATTCCATACGGGATTGCCGCGCAAGCTCGCAATGACAGTAGCGGAAGTTTACCCGATCAATGCTCAAGCGCATCTGTCCATTTTTTTATTAATTTTAAGATTTGAATCCTGTTGTTGAGAACAAACAGGACAACGGGTAAAATGAGAGTTTCATGAAAGTCGAACGTATCCGAGAGTATAAAGAATTCAAAAAGATTCGAGACGCATGGAATCAGACTCTTTTTTCATCAGACCAAAACAGTCCCTTCTTGACCCATGAATGGCTATCGACCTGGTGGGAGTGTTTCTCTCAAGGCTGTTCTCTGGATGTGGTTCTTTGTAAAGATGAGGCGGGGAGCATATTGGGAATGGCTCCTTTCATGGTTCAAGAAAATATTCTCCGGTTTATGGCCAGCCAGGAGGTCAGTGATTATTGTGATGTTGCGGCCGTAAAAGGACACGAGCCAGAGCTGTACCGGTGCCTGGGAGATTATCTCGGAATGGTTCATCCCGAAGTGAGAAAGATCGATCTGATAAATATAGGGTTCACTTCTCCCACACTGGATTTTTTGCCTCGCCTGGCTTCAGAATACAAATACTCCAGTTCCTGCACGGACTTTGAAGTCGCTCCGGTTCTTGAGCTTCCGGCTTCTTATGAGAATTACCTGGAAAGCTTGAGCAAGAAAAATCGTCATGAGCTGCGTCGCAAGTTGAAAAGGATAGGTTCCCTTGAAGGAATCCGTGTGGAGAAAGTCACAGAGACGAAGGCTCTGGAATCCTCTCTTAATGAGTTTATCGCTCTTCATAAACAGGGGCATCCGTCCAAATACAAATTTTGGGAAGAGCCGCACATGGAGGAGTTTTTTCATCAAATCGCCCGCCGGTTTTCTTGCCAAAAATGGATCGAGTTGAATGTCTGTTTATACAAAAACAGGATCCTGGCGGCTCTGATTAGTTTTGATTATTCGGACCGGGTATATTTCTACAACGTGACCTTTGACAGGAACTTTGCCTGGTACAGCCCTGGAATATATCTTTTCAATCACTGCATCCAGGAAGCCATTTCAAACGGAAAGAAAGTTGCTGATTTTTTGCGTGGCAGAGAGGAATACAAGTATTATTTCGGTGCCGAAGATAGTAAAATATTCCGTCTGGTTTTGAACCCAGAAAAGAGCAGAACATGAATATCTGCACTGTCAGTTTTCACTGCTGTCCCTTCTCTCTTTTAGGGGGAGACGGCACTGGAGGGATGAATGTTTATTTGAGAGAGCTTTGCTCTGTTGCGGAGGATTTTCCTGGCACACGGATAGATATTTTTACGCGGATCCAGAATCCCAGGTTCAGGGGAATCAGGCATTTTTCGACTCACGCGCGGGTCATCCATTTGAAAGGGGGTCCGGAGCGTCCGGTGGACCGAACAAAACTCTATGATTATCTTCCTGAATTCATGAGGAATATGGAGTCCTTCATTCTCCAGAATCAGGAAGAATATGACGTCATCTACACGCATTACTGGCTGTCCGGGCTTGTGGGAGAAACAATGAAGAAGACATTCGGCCTTCCTCTCGTTCATATCTATCACACCCTGGCGTTCATGAAGAAAAAAGTACTGGAATCGGAAAACAGAGAACATTCCTGCCGTCTGAAGAGCGAGGCGCATTTGGCTCGTGTTTCGGACGCGATCATTTCTTCTTCGCGGCATGAAATGCAAAATCTGGATGACGAGTATAAAATCTCACCCTCAAAAATAGAGTTGATCTACCCCGGAGTCAACCCGACACTTTTCTTTCCTGTCGAACGCGGAAGAGCTCCTCATGATATCCAGCGTCAAAAAGGGGAAAGGATTCTCCTGTTTGTCGGGCGGATAGACCCGGTTAAGGGATTGGTGACGGTGATTGATGCGTTATTGCAGTTGAGGAAAGAAGAAGAATCACTGTACGATCGGATGAAGCTCATCGTTATTGGAGGAGGGAGGAAAGATAAGGATCTTCAACGGAATAAGGAATACAAACGTCTCGCAGGATCGGTCAGAAAGACAAAACTTGCGGAGAAGGTGATTTTTCTCGGGTCGAAAAAGCAAAGCCAACTGAGAAAGTACTATTCCGCCGCTGATGTCCTCGTCGTTCCCTCTTTGTATGAATCGTTTGGTCTTGTGGCGGTGGAGTCCCTTGCCTGCGGGACACCTGTGATCGCATCAAAGATTGGTGAGTTAGATTCTATAATTCAGGATGGGAAGAACGGTTTGTCTTTTCATCCAGAAGACCCCGCATCATTGGCGGACAGTTTGAAGCGTTTCTTTTCCGTTCAGGAGAGCTTTTGGGGGAAAGAAAGAATTCGCACGGATATTCTGAAAAGTTTTTCGTGGAAAAAAACGGCCGGAAAAACCTACGCCTTTCTTGAAAAGATCTCAGGGAAGAAAATCCCTCTCACCACCATATCTCAGCCCGGTGAAATCCCTCGGCAAGCTTAAAATTTTCTCCCTCAGCCATGTCTTTGGCCCGCTCACACAGCCACTTTTCCATTTCTGAGGCAAAGGATTCCTTGATCTGGCTCTTGTGGCAGCGCAGAGCCTCGAGCTTTATATCGAATGTCTCGGTGATGTCAGAACGGTGATTGATGTTTTCTGAGGCCCAGAACCAGATCTCTTTAACCTTATGCGGCTGGAGACCCTCTTCCAAGAGGTCCGGATAGGCCCAGACATCCCGTGCGTAGGGGAATACAGCATCCAGAGTGACCTGGCCGGCGACACGGTGGTCCCTGTGCCAGACATAGCGGCGGTAGGGGTCTGCAGTGACTGCGATCTCCGGCCTGTATGCACGGATCAACCGGACGATCTGTTTTCTGAAATCGGGAGTATCTTCCAGAGTCTGGTCAGGATGCCGGAGGAATATAACTTCCTTAACGCCCAATAGGTTGGCCGCAGCGAGCTGTTCTTTTTCTCTGATTTTAGCCAGTTTCTCCGGTTGGATGTGGATGTCGTCAGTTCCTTTATCGCCGTTGGTGCAGACAACATAGACCACCGTCTTTCCCTGGCGCACCCAGTGAACCACGGTTCCTGCGACGCCAAATTCTGCATCATCGGGATGGGGTGTCACCACCAGCACGTCCGCTTTTTTTTCAGCCATCAATCTATCCTCATATTGTGAAAGCTAATGGAGTCGGTTCTCTTTTCATATTATTTGCGTCGAGTCTAAAATTTCCATTCGTGTGATTTGCCATGTCAACACAAAGAATAGAATTATACATCTCTACAGAAAAAATGAAAAATGATAACCGGGCTCTTTTCTTATAAATAATTTCGTTTTTCAGTAATATTTTGTTGTTAAGCTTGGGTGAAGACGTTATAATAGTCCGTTCACTAAACACACGAATGGTTGAATTCGTGCACTTCAAAGAGAAAGCTCAACAAAAAATTCAAAATTTTCAGTTCCTGAGCTGCATATGCCGCGCGCCTTTGCATGGAATTGAAACAAGGAGGGGATATCTTGATGGATAAGAAAGTCGTTTTAAGTCAAATCGCCAAGAGATTGCGGATCCACTCTGTCAAAATGACAACAAAAGCCGCGTCAGGCCATCCGACCACCTGCCTCTCCATGGCTGACCTGATCGCCTGCCTGTTTTTCGATGAGATGAGGTTCAATCCCCAAGATCCTCATGATTGGGCCAATGATGAGTTTGTCCTTTCAAAGGGTCATGCCGCGCCGATTCTCTGGGCTGCGTATGCAGAAGCGGGGATTATCCCCGAAAAAAGCTTGATGACTCTCAGAAAGATCACCAGCGTGCTCGAAGGACATCCCACTCCCCGGATGAAATGGATTAAAGCGGCAACCGGTTCCCTCGGTCAAGGCCTGTCGGCTGGAGTCGGAATGGCTGCAGCCATGAAGCTGGGCCAATCGCCAGGAAGAGTCTATGTTCTGCAGGGAGATGCGGAGTGTGCGGAAGGCTCTGTATGGGAAGCCTGCAACACCGCTCGCTATCTCAAGCTCAGTAATCTCTGTGCTGTTGTGGATATAAACAGATTGGGCCAATCAGGGGAAACCATGCACGGCCATGACATCAAATCATACGAGAGGAAATTCAAGGCCTTTGGCTGGGATACCATCTCCATAGACGGACACAGGAT
>JABAOC010003800.1_pt8 | contig 23377 bp, 27 predicted proteins | sample 7062161 | NCBI WGS metagenome assembly JABAOC01 (sample SAMN14538625, study PRJNA623070) | marine sediment metagenome | biome: marine biome [ENVO:00000428]; feature: marine pelagic biome [ENVO:01000023]; material: deep marine sediment [ENVO:00002113] | place: India: Gulf of Khambhat ... | reverse complement strand
AGACAAGCGAACGAGGCGATGAGTGCCTTTCTCGCCCTTAAGGTGCCCATAAGCATAAGGGCCTTTGACGGTAATAGTAGTACTTTTGATGCCCGCTTCCTCACCAGGGGTCTCGTCAACCACTTCCCACTGCCAGCCTTTTTTATCAAAGTAGTGAGTGTACATTCTTTTTAAAATTTGGGCCCAATCCATGGCTTCAGTCCCTCCCTGGCCGGCATGAATAGAAAAAATGACATCTTGGGCGTCGTACTTGCCGGAGAGGAAGGTTTTTATTTTAAGCTTGTTGAGTTGTTTATTTAAACGGTTGAATTCTTTTTTTGTTTCTTTCTCTATCTCGTCTTGTTTCTTCCCCTCTTCCGCGAGCATTTGAGAAAGCTCTAAAAGCTCTCCAAGGCCTTTTTCAAGGTTTTTGACGGCTTCAGCTTCTTCCTGAAGCTGGGCAATTTTTTGCATTATCTTTTGGGCCATTTTTCTGTCTTGCCAAAAATTAGACTGCATGCTTTTCTTCTCAAGACTAGAGATCTCTTTTTTTATTTTTTTAAGATTAAGAGATTTTTTGATCGCCTTAAGGCTTTTTTGAAGTATTAGGATTTTTTGTTTCATACACTTGAATTATATCGAGTCTGACTCGATTATACCCGAATTTTGCTAATTCCAGAAGTGGTTGAGGTGTTTCTAAAATTTTTTTAAAACCGTTTTTCCACCAACTCCCCTAGTGATACCAATGACAAGATAGATAACATTTTTTTTGTCAATATTGGTCATCAGGTGAACTTTTCTTTCCGGAATAATCACCGCGTCGCCTTTTTTAAGAATTGCTTTCTTGTTTCCTACTCTAATTTTAGCTTTGCCAGAAAGGATTATGTAAATTTCCTTCATGGATTGGTGGAAATGGGGTCGAAAAGAATTTCCAGAGGGTAATTTGCACCAATTAACCATCTGGATTCGGCCTTTTGTGATGTCTTTTGCTTTTAAAAGAATTTTTTTTAAGACACCCGGATTGTTGGGGTCTTCGTGGGAAGCAGGTTCAAATTTGATATCTTTAAATCTGACAATTTTCATTAAGGCGAAATTTTTTAAACTTTCACTCTCTTAATTTCGAGCTTGCTTTGTCCAAAATTTAATAATAATCCTGGGATGCAACCCCGAATACCTTTTTTGAAACACTGAGACACTAAATATTCAGAGCGCACTGAGATACAATTTGTGTTAGTTTACCTCCCGTGGCATTTTTTGAATTTCTTCTCCGACCCGCACCAACAGGGTTCGTTGCGGCCGATTTTTTTGCCGGTTTTGGGATCGCGGTTCTTGGGGGGCGATGATTTTGAAGGTTGGGCTTGCTTTGGAACTTGGGGAAGTTGGCTTAATTTTTGAGCCATGAGGCCAATGCCGTCTTGGGTGTCAATGTTTTCCTGTTGTTGAGTAGGTACTGTTGGTGGAGGTTTGAATTCTTCCGTATCAACGGAAATTGGAGTCGGCCTTTGGGCAACTTGGACGCGGAAAATGCGGCGGACAACTTCGTAGTCGATATTTCCAAGAAGTCTTTCAAACATGGAGAAAGCTTCGTTTTTGTATTCAACTAAGGGATCACGCTGGGCATAGCCGCGAAGACCAATTCCTTCTCTTAGATCATCAATGGCGTCTAAATGATCCATCCAGAGTTTGTCAATAGTGGAAAGGGTGACAAAAACTTCAATTTCCCGCATGACTTGGGAGGTAACTTGTTTTTCCCGCTGTTGGTAAGTTTTTTGGGCGATTTTGGTTAGGAGGCTAATGATTTTTTCTGGGGTTTTTAGCTTTTCAGTCTCTTTTTTTAAACGGCCTTGTGAGGTGGTTTCAAAGGGGATAATTTGAACAAAGTCGTTGATAATTTTGTCTACCTCTGGTTGAGTAAAGCCTTCGGGGCTGTACATGTTAACAATGTCGGTAATTTCAGCAACAATTTTGTCTAAAATTTCTTGCTTTAAAGGAGAGTCTGTTTCTTTTTTCTCCTTTTTAAAGGCTTCTTTAAGATCAAGAATTTTTCTTCTTTTTTTGTAAATGATTTCTCTTTGCTTGTTTAAGACATCGTCATATTCAACAAGATGTTTGCGGGCATCAAAGTGGAAGCCTTCAACTTTGGATTGAGCCTGTTCGATGGCTTTGGAGACCATGTTGTGTTCGATGGGGATGTTTTCGGGCATTTTAAAAGCAGTCATGATTTTGGCGACTTGTTCACCGCCAAAAAGACGCATGATGTCATCATCAAGGGCAACAAAAAAGCGGGAGGAGCCAGGGTCACCTTGGCGGCCTGAGCGGCCACGCAGTTGATTATCAATTCGACGAGATTCGTGGCGCTCGGTCCCGACCACATGAAGACCGCCAAGTTTGACGACTTCTTTGTGTTCTTTTTGCCATTTGTCTTTATCTTGCTTTGTGGGATTATCGGGAGGAGCACCTCCTAGGATAATGTCGACTCCCCGACCGGCCATGTTGGTGGCAACAGTTACGGCACCCTTTTCGCCGGCCTGAGCGATAATGGCGGCTTCTCTTTGGTGATTTTTGGCATTTAAGATTTCATGAGGAACACCTTTTCTTTTTAGGAATTCGTCAATTATTTCGTTTTTTTCAATTGAGGTGGTGCCGACAAGAACCGGCTGGCCCTTCTTATGACAATGGGCAATTTCATCAACAACAGCGTTGTATTTGGCTCGGGTGGTTTTGTAGACGGCATCAGGATGGTTTTTTCGGATCATTGGTTCGTTGGTGGGAACAACGACGACCTCTAATTTGTAAATTTTTTCAAATTCTTCGGCCTCTGTAGCAGCAGTACCAGTCATGCCGGCAAGTTTTCCATAAAGCCTAAAGTAATTCTGAAAAGAGACGGTTGCTAAGGTGCGAGATTCTTGCTGGATTTGGACATTTTCTTTGGCTTCAATCGCCTGGTGGAGACCTTCAGAGTAGCGGCGACCAAACATGAGGCGACCGGTGAATTCGTCAACAATGATGACCTGATTTTCCTTGATGACATAGTCGCGGTCGCGTTTAAAAAGCGTTTTGGCCTTGAGGGCCTGTTCAATATGATGAAGGGTTTCAAAGTCTTTTTCGTATAAGTTTTTAACATTAAGACGCTTTTCAACCTTAAGAATTCCGTGTTCGGTAAGATTGGCGGTGCGCATCTTCTCATCAATGGCATAGTCAGTGTCGGGACTCAAGGTCTTGATGAGGCTGGCAAAGTCATAATATTTTTTGGTTGGTTCGGTGTCGGGAGCAGAGATGATTAGGGGGGTTCTGGCTTCATCAATGAGGATGGAGTCGACCTCGTCTACGATGGCAAAATGGTGGCCTCGTTGAACACAGCGGTCAATGTCCGGAACCATGTTGTCGCGAAGATAATCAAAGCCGAATTCATTGTTGGTGCCGTAGGTGACATCGGCAAGATAGGCTTCTTTTCTTTCGACCGGCCGGAGATGGGCTAATCTTTCGTCGTCTTGTTTTGGGTCGGTGAATTCGGGGTCCAAGAGAAAAGCTTGGTCGTGAATGATACAGCCAACCTTAAGACCAAGCTTGTGAAGAGCTTTGCCGTACCAACCAGTGTCCCGGCGAGCAAGATAGTCGTTGACGGTAACAATATGAACGCCTTTGCCGGCAAGGCCGTCGAGATAAGCGGTGATGACGGAAGCGTGGGTTTTGCCTTCGCCGGTTTTTTGCTCGGCAATTTTGCCTTGATGAAGAACAACGGCGGCCACAAGTTGGACATCAAAAGCCCGCTCGCCTACTGTTCGATGAATGGCTTCGCGACAAACGGCAAAAGCTTCGGGCAGGACATCATCTAGGGTTTCTTCTTTCTCAAGGCGGAGTTTAAACTCGTTGGTTTTGGCAGTAAGCTCTTTGTCCTTGAGTTTCTTAGTCTCTTCTTCCAAAGAGTTTATTTTCTCAACGATGGGTTTGAGCCTGTTGATTTGTTTTTCGTTTGAATCAAGAAGTTTACCTAAAAACTTGAACATATCACTTAATTATATCGTGTTTGGAGATGATTTTTAAGAGGCTAATATGAGAAGGTTGGAGGAGGTGCGGGAGAATTCGATTGAGTCGAAGTGTTTTTCTAATTTCTGGGTAAATTTTTTTGCTTTTTGTTTATGTTTTCCCCAAAAAAGGCGATTAAAAATAACGATTCCTTCTTCAGATAAAATTTTTTTAAGATTTTTTAAAAATTCTTTACTTTCTGAATGAGGAGGGAGTTTTTCGCCAAGAAACATGTCGACGAGGATGAGGTTGTGTTTTTGATTTAAGATTGAAGATTTAAGATTTAAGATTTCATTGATGGCGTTGGCTTGGATGATTTTTAAATTGGAAATTTGATCGATTTTAAAATGTTTTTTGGCCAGGCGGATGATAACCGGGTCGATTTCCACTCCTATAATTTGAGCTTGGGGCCAGAATTCGGAGACAATTTTGGCAGCAGTACCTCCGCCAAGTCCCAGGATGAGGACATTGGTGATTCTAATTTTTTGTTTTTTAACTTTTTTTAACGCCTTGCTCCAGATCCCCTTGACGACGCTGCCGGACTGAAGAAGGCCGGCGCAAATAATTCTTTTTTTACCTAAAAATTCAGAGACGATAATTTCACCATTGATTTGGGAGTGGGTTTTTTCAAGAACTTTTTCGCCAGATAAAAAGGTGAGGATTTTATCTATTTTTCCTTCGTGGAGTGATTTTGGTTTTGCCGACATAAGGTTGAAGAATTTTGGGAACAAGAACAGAGCCGTCTTTTTGCTGGTAGTTTTCCAAAATGGCCAAAATAGTCCGACCCATGGCGAAAGCGGTTGCATTTAAAACGTGGACAAATTCTGTTTTCCCCTTTTTATCTTTGTATTTTATGTTTAGTGCTCGGCTTTGAAAGTCTGTGCAAGTGCTGACGGAGTGTGTTTCTCGATAGCGGTTCTCTGAAGGAAACCAACATTCAATATCGTACTTTCGGGCAGCTGGATGGCCTAAATCGCCAGTGCACATTTGAACTACTCGGTAAGGTATTTTTAGCCCCTGAACCAGTTTTTCTTCTAAAGAAAGTAAATATTCATGTTCTTCTTTATCCGCTTCTGGTTGCGGCTTGATAAATGAAATCATTTCTAACTTGTCAAACTGGTGAACTCGGAAAATGCCGCGAGTGTCCCTGCCATAGCTTCCGGCCTCGCGACGGAAGGCGGTGGAAAAACCAATATATCGTTTAGGTAGTTCGCTAAAATTGAAGGTTTCATCCATGTGCATAGGCACCATGGAATGTTCGGCTGTACCCACTAAGTAATAGTCCGATTCTTCTTCAGGATTTTCCTTTTCAGGGTCATAAACTAAATAATATTCTTCATGCTCTCCGTGTTGAGAATAACCGAGTTTGTGAAAAATTGAAACTCGAGTTAAAACTGGAGGAAGTATGGGAATGAATCCTTTTTTTAGCAAAAATTTCAAGCCATACTGGATGAGTGCAAACTCTAATAAGGCCGCATCGTTTTTCAGATAACCAAAACGTGTTCCGGAAACTTTTGCTGCTGTTTTAACATCGATTAAATCTAACCTTTCTCCTAGTTCAAGATGGTTGCGAACTTTAAAGTTAAACTTGGGAAGCTTGCCCCATTTTTTAACTTCGACATTTTGAGATTCGTCTTTGCCAATGGGGACATCAGGAGCAGGGATATTAGGGACGGAAGGTAGTAATTTTTCATATAATTCCCGCTGAACAGCTGATAAAGCCCTTTCCTTTTTTCGCAAAGTTGTTTTTTTGAGGCGCATTTTTTTGAGAAGGGGAAGTCTTTTTTTCTCATCTTTGAGTGAGGCGATTTTTTCGGTAATTTTGTTTTTTTCGGCTCTTGCTGCCTCTACTTCTTTGATGAGTTTGCTGCGCTTTTTGTCCACCCGAAGAAGTCTTTTTAAATTAAGGGGAATATTTTTGTCACGAGCGGCTTTTTGAATAAGCTTTTGATTCTGGCGAATGAATTTGATGGATAACATTATTTTAAGAATAAAGAACTAAAAGAATACAGGGAAAAGGGTTACGGAATTGGCGATGAAGGAAAAGGGCAACGACAAATAATAATAAGAGGATTAATAAATATTCAGGCATATGGCTTCCTTGATTGTATCGTGCTTAAAAACCGAAATCAAATCACCAGCCTCCACTGGCGCCGCCGCCACCGCTTGAGCCGCCGCCAAAGCCGCCAAAACCCCCACTACTTGAACTGCTTTTACCTCCGCCAAAGAAGCCCCCACCGCTGCGCCGCCAAGAAGTCGGTAGTCCTTTCTTTTTTCTCTCCTTGTAGTTCTTGGAAAGAATGTAGTCAAAGACAAAGCCTAAAATTCCTAAAGAAGTCGCTGTTAAAAAAGCTTTTATTAAAGAAGTAAAAAGAACCACCCCCAAGATTGCTCCTAAGATTCCGCCAATAACTCCCCCTGGCCAAAAACGTTTAGATCGAGCTAAAAACGCTGAGATGTATAAGAGGAAAATTGACCCGATGACAAAAAGAACCCAAAAAGAGCCACCCAAAGATTTTGCCTTAAGAGATGATTCCTCGCCTAAATCAACATCTTCTGCTTTAACAACTTTAACAATGGCCATTAAGCCATTAACAACGCCGACATCATAATCCTCTTTTTTAAATTCAGGAGTGATAATATTTCTTATAATCCTGCCTGCTTTACTATCTGTTAATATCGGCTCTAAGCCATAGCCAACCTCTATCCGTAATTCTCGTTCCTCGGGAGCAATTAACAGCAAAACCCCGTTGTCTTTGCCTTTTTTACCAATCTTCCAATCCTCAAAAAGTCGAACTGCGTAGTCTTCGATTGTCGTTTCCTCAAGTGATTTGACGGTAACGATGGCAATTTCAATTGAAGATTCCTGATCAAGCTTGATTAGTTCCTGCTCAAGAGTTTGTTTAGTTTCAGGAGAAAGGATGCCGGCAAAATCATTCACATAGCCTTGGGGCGTGGGGAATTCCAAGGAATGGATTGAGGAAACTGTACTCCCCAAAACAAGAACAAACAAACTCAGAAATACAATGAGTCGTTTTATCATAACTTAAGCCAGTTTTAAAACTCAACCTCTGGTGCTTTTTCGGCTCCTTTGGCGGCTTCAAAGTAGGCGCGCTCAGAAAAGCCAAACANNTCGATTTTCTGTTCCCGCCAAGTCATCCATCAGTTGTTGGACGGCTTCGCTGGATCTTAACTCCGGATAATTTTCGATAATCACCAAAAGTCTTCCCAAAGCGCTTTCAAGTTCTCCGGCGGCGGCAACTTTTTCGTTAACCGTGGCCGCTCCTGAATACCGGGTTCGGGCCTCGGCAATATCACCGAAAACTTTTTGTTCTTGCTCGAAAATTCCTTTGACCGAGTTAACTAGATTGGGAATTAAGTCAAAACGCCTCTGATATTGGGTTTCTACCTGGGCCCATTGGTTGTCAATCCCTTGGGTTTTGGTGATTAAACTGTTGTAAAAACCAACAAGGAAAAAAGCGACTAAAACAACAATTATTCCAATGGCTCCAAGAATTTTACCTGGTTTTTTCAATCTTGACTCACCTCCTCTGATTTAATAACCGATATTTAATTTATAATCTTTTTTGTTTTTTTTTGTCAAACAACTCAGACTATTTGAACGCGGAAAAAGTAATGCTTAGACCGCGACCCTCTAAAAAAGACAGGGATTCGTTGTGAATTTTAATCTTATTAAATCCTGCCCTTTTTAAAAGCTTAAAGTATTCATCTTTCAAAATTGCCCCGCTCACACAACCAACCAGCGATTTCACATCTTCTTTGATTTCTTTGGGAAGAGGTCTGGTTAAGACGATATCGGCAATCATTAATCTCCCACCTTTCCTAAGCACTCTATGCGTTTCTTTAAAAACTTTTTCTTTTTGAGGAGCCAGGTTAATAACACAGTTGGAAATAACCACGTCAATTGAATTGTCTTCAACTGGTAAATTCTCAATGTCTCCTTTTCTAAACTCAACATTTTTATATTTCCCTTTTTTTGCGTTTTCTCTTGCCTTATCGATCATCTCCGGAGTCATGTCAACGCCAATAATTTTTCCACTTTTCCCCACTTTTTTGGCGGCCAAAAAGCAATCAAGGCCTGGTCCTGAACCCAAATCCAAAACCACCTCACCTTTTTTTAAAGAAGCAACCGCTACTGGATTGCCACAGCCAAGTCCAGGCTTGGAACTGCTTGGGACCTTACAACCACAACTTGTTGAGTTTGACGGACCACAACAGGAACTGTTTTGTTTGGCAATTTTTCCGTAACTTTCTCTGACTGCTTTTTTAATGTTTATGCTTTTCATTAATTATCTTCGGGGTCTATTTTGTCGTTCTTTTAATCGTTGGGCCAAGTAAGTCCTTGGCTGTCTCGTTTAACTCGTCGGCCTTAACTAAACAGATCCCACCCATTTTCTCTGTCGATTCCCAAGTAATTATTGCCAGCTTGTCACCAGCTTTGATTTTTGCTTTATTCCTTATTTCCTTGGGAAGCACCATCTGACCTCGAGCATCTATAGTTACTAACGCTGCCACCTTGCAGCATCCTGGTGAACATCTACTTTTCTTGGTCATATTGACTCCTTTCATGTTTCTGATTATTCTGAAAAGTCAGAATATGCTGAAAAGCAGTGTAGGTCATTCAATTGAAGAAGTCAAGGGTTGTTTTTCTGAACTACGTGTGAGTTTAACCGAGGGCGTAAGCGCCTCTCCTCTCTTGAGGTAAAAGATCAGCTAGGATCTTCATCAGTCCATCAGCAATTTCTTGTCCATTTCTTCCTATTCTAACCACATCTTCAAGCGGAATCGGTTCTCCCATGTTTAAGCTAAACATTTCTCCAACGTAGAAGCTCCGTCCAGGGCTAGGCTTGTCCACAGGAAACACTCCCTCAGAAGGAATAATTGCCAAGGGGACAAACCATATGGGAGTCAGTATCCTCCCAAGCTTTTTTTCCCTCATACACAACTTAGCTAGGGCACCTATTCCTTTTTGAGCCCTTTGCAGTCTTCCATCAGGGCTAAACCTTCCGCCAGGAGGAATGGGTACTACCCCTCCTGGTTGACTTAATATTTCTAATGAACCATGTAGGAATTTGTTCAGAGCGACTTGTTCTTCTTCTTTGCCAAACATATCTTTGCCATAGTGTTGAACAACAGGAAAACCTTCTATTCCAAAAAGAGGATGGGCTGATCTCATTACTAGGCCATGGACGGTGTTTTTCCAGTCTTCACGCCATTTACGAAACTGATAATGCTTTAGGGACATCGGAGCGCCGAGTCTTTTGATAAAATCACTAAACTCGTTCGTTAAAAATACAGGAACAATAAATTGATCGGGAAAACCAAAATGATTCATATAAGGCACGATCGAGCCTCTTTTAAGGCATTCTCTCAGTAATTCTTTGTTCTTGTTGGTTGTGGGCGTCAGCTCAATATTATATAGGTGGCCAGTGATCAACCATGCCGCCCTTCTTGATAATCGGCGTCTGTTTTTATAATGAACATCTCTAAGACTAAATCGACCTGTCTCTTTCATGCCAAGTATTATAAACTCAAAGACAAAAAAACCCAATAAATAACGCTCTTTGTTAACAATGGTGAAGATTAAACTTGGGGTATTTTTTGATGAGAGGAAGGGCGGCATTAACGATGCTGTAAAGTTGAGGAAGTCTTCTTAGGTTTTTAATTTGTCTGGGATAAAACCAGTCAAGATGGTAGGTTTCGAAATGTTTAGTGTTTGGGGTCCCCTTAGAAATCTTGGTAAGGTAGCTTAAGAAAACACAGTGATGTTGGGATTTTGGGTGTTTCCAGGTGTTGGTCCCAATATAAGGAATCAGCTCAAAAATTTTGACCTCAACGCCAAGTTCTTCTTTCATTTCTCTTTTTAAGGCTTTTTCAGGGGTTTCGCCAAACTCGAGCTCGCCGCCAGGAAGTTGCCATTTTTTGTGAACTCTTGAATAACCTGGCTGGTTTCTTTGGGTTAAAAGGACTTGGCCTTTTTTGTTGATACAAACGCCGATGACAACAATCATGGTTTTTTTCTTCATAGTCCTAGTTCTGGGGCGATTTTTTGCATGGCTTTAAGAGAAAGGGTAATAAATTCATCAAGAGGAATACCGAGTTTTTCTTCACAAAGCTTAATGTCTTCTCGACGAGTGCCGGCAGCAAAATGGCGATCTTTAAACTTTTTCTTAACTGATTTGAGTTTAACGGAGGTAAGTCTTTTGTCGGGCCGCACCAGAGCAGTGGCAACAATAAGGCCAGTGAGAGTATCGCAAATAAAAAGACTCCAGTCCATTTTTGACTCGGGTTTAACTTGAGTTTTCTCCCAGTTGTGGGCGGCCATGGCATGAGCGACTTCGTCGGGAATTTCAAAACCTTTTTTTCTTAAAGTTTCGGTTACCTTCACTCCTTGTTTATTTGAAGGGACATCATTACAGTAGTCTCCGTCATGAAGTAGTCCGGCTATCCCCCATGCTTCGACATTTTCGGACTCAAGGCGCTTGGCCAAAGCACGCATAATTGCTTCGGTAGCAAGCATGTGTTTGATGATGTTTTTATTTTTTATTTGTTCGTTTAAAAATTTTAGAGCCTTTTTTCTAGTAATCATAGGAATTAGGAATAAAGATTAGGAGTAAATGATTAGTCTTTGTTCTTTGTTCTTAAACTCTTTAGTGAGCTTGCTAGCATTTTAATTGTTTGATTATTAATGTCAATAATTTCATCTATCTTTGGTTGAAATCTTGGATATGAAGCTTTTAAAACCATCAGCCAGTATTCTACTTCATTAGCAGAACCTAAGGAAATTTGTAAAAATCTTTCGTATTCTTTTCCTTTATACCTGCCGAAACCTTCAGCAATATTGGCCCCTACCGAGGAGGAGGCGCGAATCAGTTGTTTGATAATGATTGAAAATGCAAAACTTCTAGGTAGTCTTCTGGTTAATTTAATAATCTTTGTTGTTGTCTTAAAAGCTGTTTGAAAAAACTTTAGGTCTTTATAATTTTTTACTTGACTTTTCATTAATTCCTCTGACTTATCACTTATTCTTTTAGTTCTTATTCTTTATTCTTAGTTCACAAAAGGTTTGGAATATCGATGAATTTGATCTGAAGTGAGGGGAATTTTTTGGCTAAGAATTTGCCAAGAGCAAGGATGCCGAATTTTTCGCAATTGTAGTGACCAAGAGAAAAAAAGTGAATGCCAGCTTCTTTGGCTAGGGCCTCGGTTGATTCTCGAGCTTCACCGGTAAGGTAGGCGTCTAATTTTTTATCAATCGCTTCTGGCAAAAGATAGGGGCCGCCGCCGGAAAGAACAGCGATTCTTTTAATCATCTTGGGGCCGTATTTAAAGACTTTTACACTGGATCCACATAATCTTTTGCTTCTTCTTATTAACTCCCCAATGGTGATGGGCTTTGAGAACACAGCTTCATAGCCCCAGGTGACTCCTTCTAAAATACCGAATTCTTTACCCATTTTGGCATCTAGAAGTTTTATGATTTGAGCGTTGTTGCCCAAAGTAGGATGCTTGTCTAAAAAGTAATGATAGCCCAAAAGAGTGACGTCGTGATTAAATAAAATCTTGAGACGATTTTTTATTACTTTAGTGATGGGGGTATTCTTTTTTGGTCCGAACATACCGTGATGGAGAATAATCATATCGGCACCCCATTGGGTTGCTTTTTTGAAAAATTCAAGATTGGCAGAAACGCCGATGGCAATCTTTTTGATATCTTCTTTACCGGTGACCTGAAGGCCAGTAAAAAGATAAGGATCTTTGTCCGGTAATTCGACTTCTAATGTTTTATTGATAAGGTCAATTAATTTGTCTCTTTTCATGGTTTTACTACTCCTGCTAATTTTACCTTGCCACCGCAATATTTTGTAATAATTTCGATAACTTCTTTAAGTGATTGCTCTACTTGCTCTCGGGAGATTTCATAAACTCCCTCAACATTAATAAGAAGGTTTTTGGTTTTTTCGGTGATTTTGGTTCTTTCAGAATCAAGATAATTAAAATCAATATTATAGCCACTGATTTGATCGAAATAGGCAACTTCTCCTTTTTTGTATTTGGTTGGTTTGCTGTCGCCCAGTAAAAGAATTTTTTCGCCTCTCTTGGTAAGGCGGAGAACAGTTGGAAACTTTATCTTGTTCAAATCAAAAGCACCGGCGGAAACTCTGTTTCTCATGACAATTAAGTTGTAGGCATCAACGCAAGTATTAATAGTATAGAGTGCTTTTCCTTGGGCAACTCGCCGAAGAAGGGCTTCGGGAGAGGGTCTTTTGGAATGCCAATCAACACCGGTCTCTTTGTAAATTCTCCGATAGCTTTTAGTTTCAGGATACTCCCCTATTTTAGCTGTGGTTAGGCCTTGTTGAGATTGTAAAAACTGATCGATTTCTTCTTGAAGCTTGGAGTCCTGTTTTTTTATATTGACGCCTTTGATAATAGCAATGCCGACAGTAACCGANNATGTCAGGTTTTTTAAGAATTTTAAATAAATATTTTTTGACAACTTTTTTAATTTCTTGAACATCTTGAAATCTTTTTTGAATAAAGTTTTTGTCTTGGTCGAGGAGAAACCAGGCGGCTTTGGGGCCGTGAGTTTTGCCAATGAGGGTAAGATAAATGGCTTTGAAGGCATTGGACGGTTTTAAACTCTCATTTTTAGCAGTCTCATAGAGCTTGGTTTGTAAGTCTTCCGGAGACCAATCTTTTTTTAAAAGTTCGGCAACTTTTTTAAGATATTTTTTTTGCTCGGGGGTAAGACTTTTGACTTCTTTGGGGATTTTCTTGGCGATTTGATATACGAGTTTCCTGGGAGCATGGTCGGCAAGCCAGATTTTTGCGTATTTTATTCGCTCGTTGAGAATATTTTTTTCTTCGCCGGTGAGGCTTGCTCCTTTAATTCCCGAAAACTTATCGAAGACATTAATGGAGGGTAATTGGATATAGTTTGCGACATCTCTAAATCGAGGAAAAAATGGTTCTTTTTTGGGAATTGGCTTGATTTGAGAAAGTTGCCAAACTCGGCCAAGATCGTTCTTTTTGCCTTTGGTATAAAACTCGTGGGCACAATGATCATATTCATCAAAAAGATCTGGAATTGTATTTCCGCCGGGGTCAAAGTTGATGGTTTGATTGAATTTGGGACGAGAAATTAGGAAACGTAAGATTTGGGGAGGAAGTAAATTGTACATCTCTTGGGCAGAACTTCCTACTCCTTTTGATGAGGACATTTTTTTGCCGCCAATTAGGAAAAATTCGTGGGAGAAGGCAAAAGGAACGGGATAGTTAATAGTTTCTTTACAAATAGCGGCGGCAATATCGTGAGAACCGCCTTCGGTCATATGGTCTTTACCCGCTCCTTCAATGGTAATTCCGATGGCCTGCCATTTTACAGCCCACTCAATTTTCCAGGGTATTTTACCGGTGCCATTGAGGGGTGAAATTTTACCTTCATTACCACAGCCGGTGGCCCAATCAACCAAATGAGGTAAACATTTGAAAGTGACTTTTTCCCCATCCCAACCAGTAACTTTTGTAGTGCCGACTTTGCCGCATTTGGGACAAATTACTTGAAAAGGATACCAGTCGGCTGGTTTTTCGCTGCCGGCAATTTTTTTGTAGATTTTTCTGATTTTAGGAGCATCATCAAGTACTTTTTTAATACCTTTATTCATTTTGCCAGACTTATAAAGCTGGGAAGCCCAGATGATTTTGGGCTTGGCGTCAAGAGCATTGAAAACTTCAATAAAGTCTTTGGCAAAATATTCGCCGTAGGACTTGAAGCCGGGCTCCGGCGAGGGAATGGTATTTAGAGGCTGGCCCATGTATTTTTGGTATTTTTTCTTATCAAGATAAGTGGGCAGGGCATCCATTGGGTCGTGATCGTCAATGACGTAACTTAAGATAGCTTTTTTACCCGCGTCTAAAAGGGCTTTATAAATGAGGTCATGAGTAATAACACCACGAAGAGAACCAACATGAATTCTCCCTGATGGAGTTTTCATGTCATCGGCCCAATAGGGTTTGTATTTACCAGAGGCAATAATTTTTTTGGCTAGTTTGTCTGCCCAGTACATATTCCTTTTTAGGATATCACAAGTACGCTTTAAAATGAATCTTTTGGAACCCGCTTCAAGATTGTCTGGAGAAGTTATTCAATCTTGACAACTTTATAGGTAATCTTGCCAACTGGAGCTTCTATCTTTACTTTTTCCCCTACTTTTTTGCCCAAAAGAGCTTTGCCTAAAGGAGATGAGGCGGAGATTTTTTGGGCGGTGGGATCGGCTTCGAATTCACCTACTAAATGATAAGTGGCGATAGTTCTGTTGCCCTTGATGGTTACTTTACAGCCCAATTTGACTTCATCTGTTGATTTACTTCCTCTAATCAACTTGGCGTTTTTGATGATGTTTTTTAACTCAGCGATGCGGCCGTCGACAAAGGAGAGCTCTTCGCGAGCGGCGGCATATTCTGAATTTTCAGTAAGATCTCCCATATTGCGAGCAGTAGAAACCCGCTCGACAGCCTTGGGACGTTTTTTTTGCTCCAATATGTCAAGTTCTTCTTTGAGTTCTTGAATTCCTTCTTTGGTAAGTGGAATTTTGTCGTTATTCATACATAAAAAAAGATTTGCCCTGGAAGGTAAATCTGAGGCTAAAAAAGATCTTGTAGTGAGGCTGGATAGTACTAAATTGACGAGGTTTTGTCAATGCTCATTTTGTGTGTAACGGCCTCGACAAAAAGAGGTGTTTTTTGATAAAATATGCTTGTTAGACACGGCCCCATCGTCTAATGGCTTAGGACACTAGGTTCTCATCCTAGAAATCGGGGTTCGAATCCCCGTGGGGTCACCCTTCGACAGGCTCAGGGTTTTACGGTAATATGAGTTAGGATGTGGAAAGTATACATTTTTCTTTGCGATCAGAAAACTTATTATATAGGTTTAACAAGCAATCTTAATAAGAGAATCCGATCTCATAAATTGGGCCAGAATCTCTCGACAAAAAGGTTTTCTGATATCCGGCTTGTTTACTGGGAAACGTATTCTTCAAGAAAATTGGCAGAGTATCGAGAACGACAACTTAAAGGCTGGTCTGCAGCAAAGAAGAAAGCGCTCGTTGAAGGAAACAAGAATCTTCTTAAGAGGTTAAGTAAAAACCTTGAGTTTTGTCAAGGGAGGCACGACGGGGAAAAATGGTGAGCAGTGTCGAACCATCCCCGTGGGGTCACCGCATTAAAAAAGCCCTTTAAATAGGGCTTAAGTAAGCCAGCTCGGGAAGAAGTTTTTACTTAGTTACGCCCTCAGCAGCTGGTTCCCATAATTCTATTGTATCTCTAACCTCTTTTTCGGTTGCTTTCTGACTACTTTCTCCAGCAATATCAAGTATTCTCTGTGTTACTAAAGTTGCGAGTCTGTTTCTATCAGGATGGTCTTCTGATAGGCCTCTAAATGCTTCTCCAATAGGACTTTTTCTAACCACCTGGACTAGTTTTCTTTTCATCATGCGAAATTCTTGTTCTGGGAAAAACCCTGATGCAGTTCCTTCTCCCCATGGGGTTCGTCTAACAGGTGGCACCAGAGCGAGAGCTGCCTTATTTATTTCACCGATGTTACCTTCAAACACCGCCCTTATCTCTACTCCAAGTTCATCAACTGATACTGGTTGTACCTCGTTTCCAGTCCTCATAAAATTGTTTTAAAATTAAAACTTTTTCACGGAATTGTCAAGTTTTCCAAGTAACAACTACCTTGAGCCCCCTTTGGAGCTTTTTGTAATTTGTTCCCTGCTGTTATACTCTTTATCAAAAATGGAAAGAGTAAAATTATTAACTCATCACGTCGCTCTTATTAAAAGAGCGATTGAGGAAGGTCGTTCTCCAGAAGAAGAAGTTCAAAGACAACAAAAAAATCCAAATTATATAACTGAAGATGCTGAAGAAATAAGGACTCTTGTAATAGCACATCAGCGTGCTTATGGTGCCATACAGCGTGGTGATTTTATTGAGATAGACGAAACAAAACGAAATACGGAGTATGTTTCTGATATTATATGTAAGGCTTGTCCTCCAAGTAGTAAAGCAGCTCGGGCGTGTAAGAAAAAGGTTATGGTTCAGGCCTTGTCAGCTCTAGATGAAGCCTTGGGGGGTCGTGACAATTTAACCAGAGAAGAAGTTACCGATGCCCATGTTCAATCGGCAAAAATTTTTTTTAAAGGATGCCTAAGATTTGAGCTAAGACGAAGAGGTTTGGCTTAGTGGGTCTCTAAAAACACCACAAACCCTCATTAAATACGAAGCAAAAGTGTTCCATTCTGGAGATCCTTCGACAAATTCGACAAGCTCACATCTTCTCCGCCAGCTGGCGAATTCGGCGATCAGTTTGTGCGCTTTGTCTTATAATCTCAGATTCTATTTCCACAACCTAGACAAATTTCGCTGTTTGGGAGGGTGCGACTTCCGCAATAAGAACACGTCCTTTCGTCCCCGCACCGAGGGCAGCGTTCTGCTTCTTTTTTAAGAGGATATTTGCATTTTTCGCATTTCATTTATTCTAAAATGCTATTATCTTTCGATTATAAAGTCAATATCGTTTCGAGTTTGATAAACGATTTACTAATCAAACTGGAGGAGAGCTTCAATCTGTCGGTCTTAATGTTTCCAAAACTGTTTTTGCATGAGCCATTTTTGTTTATTTTTATTAATTGAAGTTAAAGACAAGAAGACTCAATAATCCTGGTAAGGGCTCTTTTGTTATAATCTTTACAAGAAAGGTGGTGATGAGTGGTGAAAAAATGTGATAGCTGTGGGATGCCACTTGATGAGAATACCACTTCAAAATTTGATGTGGGCGCTTAAAGGAAAACTTNNAAAACTTAAAGGTTCAAAGAAAAAATTTTTTGACTACATTGTCGTCTGCTTGGATGAGGATATAGAACGTTTGGTTGGGGCAAGGGTGTTTTCTGCAAAAACAGCGAGAAGGGTGAGAAAACTATTTGATAAGTACAAACCAGTAATCAATATCAAGAGAGGTTGTCTTGTTCAGCATGATTTAGCCGATCACAATATTATGTTTAGAGGAAAAAGAATAACGGGGATTTTTGATTGGGAAGCTTGCGTAGTGGGCGATCCAGTGCTGGACTTGGCTTCTTGTCCGACATGGAAAACTCATTATCCAAGAGAAGAAAAATTAATTGAGGGGTACACTTCGGTAACGAGCCTGCCTGATCATTTTGAAGAAAAGAGAAATATTTATCGGCTAAGAACAATGTTTTGGAAAATGGTTTATGCAATTAGAGCTAACATTTTGACGAAGAGGAGAATAGAGAGATTTTCGACTGCCTTGGAACCTTTTGGGATTAAGTAGGTTTACTTCTCGCCGAGGATGAAGACGAAGTCAAAATCAGCGCTGTCGGTGGCGGTTTTGGTACCGATTTCATAATCTTTAAGGTCGTTTTCGAACATAGAAAGGAATTCTTCTTTGGCCTCAAGGTAAGTGATTTCTGATTTTTCGTAGTCAAAATTGTCAGCGTTGCCGGTGCGAACGTTTTCATAACCTAATTTCTCAAGGGCGGTGGCAACTTTGCCGGCAGCACCGGCTACTCCCCCGCCGTTTAAGACTTTAACTTTTAAATCTTCTCTTTTGCTTTCCTCTTCCTCAGCTGAGGGGGTGGCTGACTCGGTGCTTTCGAGACCTGGAGATATTTCAGGAGAGGGAAGAGTTGTTTCTTGAGGGAGGGGTGAGGGGGAGGGGGTGGCTTCGGCTTGTTTTTTGACTGCTTTTTGATAAACCTGAACAGCGCCAAAAACAACTCCGCCTAAAAGAAGGATGAGAATAACAACAATGACGATTGTTTTTAAAGGGAATTTTTTTTCAGGATATTGGGGAATTTCAGGCTGACCAAAGGGGGGTTCTTCCTGGGGTGGGGCTGGTGGTTGCTGGACAGGAGGTGTTGGGGGAAAATCTTGAGCTTGAGATTGAGTTTCGGGTTGGTATGTGGTCTGGGGCGCGGGTTCAACTAGACTTTCATCTTGAGGAGGAGTGACTACATCAGGAGAGATTTCTTCTTTTGGTTCAGGAGTTGTTTCTTCTTCTTTGTCAGTAATTTCTTCTACCTGAAACTTGGCAGCCATTTTTTCCTCCTTTGATTTTTTTGATTTTGGAGTTTTTTCCTGCTCGGTTTTTGCTTTTACAGATTTTGCGGCTTTTTTTGTTTTTTTGGAAACTGGTTTTTTGGGCATAGGTTATTAATAATCACATCACACGTGATTTACATAATACATTAGAAGATTTTTTTTGACAAGAGGTCTGTTCTTCTACTCCTCTGCCACTTTCTTTATCATGAACTCTAAGACGTCGCTGCGGGAGAGAATGTAAATACCATACTTGCCGGCTAATTTCTTGGCAGGAAGTTTTCTCTGGCGGATGAATTTACGAATAGTCGCCGGGTGTCTTTTTAGGATTTTGGCGGTTTCTTTAACGGTAAGAAAATCTGTCATATAACTATTTTACCAAATTACTGGGCTTTTTAAAGGTGTTTTTTGAAAAAGTTAAGGTCGCGGAGACGAGCGGTCTGGTCTGAGCCACGGGTAAAATTGTGGTTTTCTCCAGGATATTTATAGTAAACAATGTCTTTGCCTAAATCTTTTAGAGTTTGGTAAAGATTATTTGACCACTTAAGCGGGATAGCTTCATCGGCGGCGCCTTGGTGGAGGATAAGGGGGGCGGTGATTTGGTCAAAAAAGGTGATAATGGAATAGTCTTTGGAGTCGTATTTTTTTTGAAATTCGTCGATTAACTTTTTTAAAGCTTCTCCCTCGTCTTCCAGCTCATTGGCAAAATGAAGGACGGATTCAGGAAAGGGAGCAGAAACCGGAGCCCAAAGACTGGTGGGAATGGGTCTGCCAGTGATCTCTAGAACTGAGAGGGCAATTTGGCCGCCGTTTGAATGGCCCCAGAAGACAATTTTTTCAAGGTCGACAAGAGCAAGGTTCTTTTTTTGAAGGGTTTGATTTAAATCGTCAAGTGAGTTTAGGAGAACAATGATATTGATGGGGCGGGAGAAGCGGGCCAAAAGCGGATAGGGAAAGTCGGGGTCAGAGCCGCCGTAGCCTTGAAAGTCGGGAGCGAGGGTGATGAAGTCGTTTTGAGCCAAAAAATTGGCCATGTTGCGAGTACCAAGACCGGTATCGTAAATTTGAGGATCAACAAAGCCGCGCATAAGGATGGCTAAAGGACATTTTGTCTTTCTTTTGGGGATGTTGGCCATGCCAGTGATTTTTCTTCCTTCTGAGGAGTAAGAAAAAAGAAAAGAAGTAAAGAGAGGATAATCTTCTATTATCTTTTTAAGTTCAACATCGGCAGGGAGATAGTTTCTTTTGGCGAGATTTTCAAAGGTGTAAAGCTTAAGGTCGGGTGGTTTTTTTCTAAATTCCAATGAAGAAAGAGGGGAGGTAAAGATTGATGAGGGGATGAAAAGCAAAAAGTAGATGAGAGAACTTGTGGTAAGAAAAATAAAGAAGAAACAAGCGATAAGGGTAATTTTTTTCACTTTTTTAGCGGAGAGTTAGTTTTAAAACTTCATCCATGTGACCTACGAAGTGGAATTTGATGTCTTTTTTAACTTTTTTGGGTACTTCTTCCATGTCTTTTTTATTGTTTTTGGGTAAGATAACGTTTTTTAAACCAGCTCGGTGGGCGGCGATGGCTTTTTCTTTAATACCGCCAATCTCTAAGACCCGACCGCGGAGGGTAATTTCGCCAGTCATACCAACATCTTTTCTTGCCTTTCTCTTGGTAAAGGCAGAGACAAGGGCAGTGGCGATAGCACAGCCAGCAGAAGGGCCGTCTTTGGGAACGGCACCTTCGGGAACGTGGACATGGATATCGATATTTTTTGAAAAGCCTTGAGGGAGATTTAAATTGCGCCAGCGAGTACGGACATAGGAGAGGGCAGCCTTGCAGGATTCTTTCATGACTTCACCTAATTGGCCGGTGAGGGTAAGACGGCCTTTGCCGGGCATAAGAGCAACTTCGATAAATAAGATCTCTCCCCCGCTTTGAGTCCAGGCAAGAGCGGTGGCCATGCCGGCTTCGTCTTTTTTCTCGGCCAAAGGAGAGGTAAATTTTTGAGGCCCCAAGAATCCGTGAAGGTCTTTTTTTTTAATTTTTTGGGGAACTTTTTTGCCGGCGGCAATTTTAGTGGCGACCTTGCGGCAAATTTGAGCTAGATTTCGCTCTAGCTCTCTGACGCCGGCTTCTTTGGTGTAGCGGCGGATGATTTCATAGAAAGCTGAGTCGATGGGCTCAAGTTTGACGCCGTTTCCTGAAAGACCGTGGGCAATGAGTTGTTTTTCCCAAAGAAATTTTTTGGCAATGTGGTATTTTTCCTCTTCGGTATAGCCGGCAAAGCGAATGGTTTCAAGGCGGTCTTTGAGGGCAGGGGGAATGGTGTCAAGGACATTGCAGGTGGTAATAAACATAACCTTGGATAGATCAAAGGGGACTTCCAGATAGTGGTCGGAGAATTCGGAATTTTGTTCAGGATCAAGAGCTTCAAGGAGAGCAGCTGAGGGATCGCCACGAAAATCTGTTCCCACCTTGTCAATTTCATCGAGCATAAAGATAGGATTGTTGGTACCAGCGTTTTTGATGCCCTGAATAATTCTGCCGGGCAGAGCACCAACATAGGTGCGACGATGGCCGCGGATTTCAGCTTCATCTCGGATGCCGCCCAATGATATGCGGATGAATTTTCTTTCGAGAGCGCGGGCAATGGATTTGCCGATTGATGTCTTGCCAACACCGGGGGCGCCAACAAAACAGAGGATGGTGGGGCCCTTGACGTCTTCGAGTTTTGTATATTTAGTCTTTTTTTTGGATAATTTGTTTTGTTTTTCTCTTAATTTCATCACTGCTAAGTATTCAACAATTCTTTCTTTGGCTTTTTTGAGACCATAGTGGTCTTCGTCAAGGATTTTAGTGGCTTTGGCAAGAGTGGTTTTATTAGGAGTTGAGATCGACCAAGGAAGATCGGTTAACCATTCAAGATAGGTGGTAAGGTAGCCGCGCTCAGGATTGATAGGGCTCATTTTTTTAAGTCGCTTGAGTTCCTTTTTGGCTTTTTCATCAACTTTGGAAGGCATTTTGGCTTTTTTAATTTTTCGGGCAAGTTCTTTCATCTCAGGATCCTCTTCTACATCCTCTTTGCCAAGTTTAAATAACTCTTTTTCGATCATTTTTTTGCGCTCACGCAAAACCGTTTCTTTCATTGATTTATCAAATTTTTCTTTAGTTTTGGTATCGATACTCTTTTCAATCTCTAAGACTTTTATCTCACGGCCCAGAAACTTGAGGACTTTTTCTAGTCTCTTTTTAACCTCAAGGGTTTCTAAAAGTTCCTGTTTTTGAGGGGTGGGGATGTCAAGAACATAAGACACCTGATCGGCCAGCTCTTGAGGGGAAACGCCTGACATAAGACGCATAAAAATCAAGAAATCTACAGATTTGCCTACGTTGACTGCTTTTTTAAATTGACTGGTCAAATGTTTACTTAGAGCTTTTATCTCATTGGATTCCTCGACTTTTTCTGGAATCTCAACCACTTGAGCAACCATAAAGGGATCTCGGCTTTGGATTTTTTGGAGACGGACTCTTTTTAAGCCTTTGACCATGGCATGAACTTCGCCATTGGTCTCAAGGACTCTTTCTAGAGTGGCAAAAGTGCCGACGGAAAAAAGGTCTTGTTTGAAGGGATCAGCAATTTTGGGATCTTTTTGAGAAACAAAGCAGATGAGGCGGTCGGAGCGAAAAGCAGATTTGACAGCGGCGGTTGATCTTGGGCGACCAAAGGTTAAAACAGCCTCGGTATGAGGGAAAACAACTCCCTCCCTGATGGCAACAAGAGGAATAGCCTTGAGAGGTGTTTTTTTGTCTTGATTGCTTAAAAGAATAGGCATTGGAATAAAAAATTATGGTTTTCTTATTAGCAGTCTATCATAGAGTCTGCTAAATGTCAACGGCTTGGGGGTCTACTAGTGAACAACAACTTTGGTGCCCATCGGGGCCCAGTCAAAAAGTTTACAGGCATCAGGAGTTCTCATATTAACACAGCCGTGGCTCATGGGATGGCCGAAATTGTTATGCCAATAAGTGCCGTGAAGACCAATGGCGCCGTCAAAATACATGATACAGGGAACATTGGGAAGATAATAATAGTTTCTGCCTCGACCACCGCTCATTTTGGCGGAGCGGAATTTGGCCCAGACTCTGAAGGTGCCTTTTCTGGTGCGACCGTATTTTCCTGAGGAAATTAGGGTATTCATGAAAATTGAGTCCCTTTCATGGGCAATTAGTCTTTGTTGGCTTAAGATGACTTCGACCCATTTTTCGCCAGAGGCAGCGGAGAGAATATTGGTCTGTGTTTCGGATAGATGAGCAGAGGCAAGGTCGAAACTGGGAGCTTTTATTTTTTTTCCTTGAAAATAGGCAACTTTGGCTGTGGGGTCAAATTGGCCGCTTTGATTTTTTACAGCTTCAGCGTATTTTTTTTGATAAAGCTCGCTTACCTTACCAGGTTGTCTTTTTAAGAAATCAAGGTTGAAGATGGAGAGATTCAAGACAAAAAAAGCAAAGACAATGGCCAGAGAGGAAAAAGTGAGAAAGATGAGCAGGCTTTTTTTCATGAAATCATCGTATCACAGTGAGAAGAAACTTGGCAAGTGTTAGGCAGAGTCAATGATAATGGTAACCGGACCGGAATTTATGAGAGCAATGTCCATCATGGCGGCAAATTGTCCGGATTTGACCTTTAAACCTTGCTGTTTTGCTTTTTTGATAAAAAGTTGGTAAAGTTTTTTGGCCTTTTTTGGACTGGCGGCTTGGATGAAACTGGGACGGTTGCCTTTTTTAGTGTCTCCATAGAGGGTAAATTGGGAGATGATGAGTAGTTCGCCGTTGGTGTCTTTTGGTGATAAATTCATTTTGTCTTGGGAGTCGGCCATAATCCGAAGATTGACAATTTTTTTGACAAGATAATTAACGTCTTTTTCGGTGTCGTTCTCCCCTACACCTAAAAAAACTAAAAAGCCGGGACCGATTTGAGAGGTAACTTTCTTGTTAATTTTGACTGAAGCTTGGGAAACGCGTTGAATGACGGCTTTCATAAGGATTACACTTGGAATTCGCGAGCCACCCGTCGCCAGGATTGTGTGGTTTATCACAAGCCCTACTTGTCTTTCTTTTGGGTGTGGATGCGGGAGCAGAGTTTGGCCCAGTGGCGGATAACAGGTTCGCGGCGTTTTTCAAGGGGAACTTGAGAGTGAATGCCGGGACCAGAAACACAACCGCCGGGGCAAAAGA
>JABAOC010009673.1_pt1 | contig 23460 bp, 14 predicted proteins | sample 7062161 | NCBI WGS metagenome assembly JABAOC01 (sample SAMN14538625, study PRJNA623070) | marine sediment metagenome | biome: marine biome [ENVO:00000428]; feature: marine pelagic biome [ENVO:01000023]; material: deep marine sediment [ENVO:00002113] | place: India: Gulf of Khambhat ... | reverse complement strand
CGAAGGTACCCTGTTGGCCTTGGAAGGGTTCATCATTGACATCACCGAGCGGGTGCTGACCCATCAGATATTGGAACACCGGGTGGCCGACCGAACGCGGGAGCTGTCGGCCCTGTACGACGTGACGGCGGTTGCCACTTCGTCCCTGGACTTAGAGATGGTTTTGGACCGTTCTCTGGACCGCGTGCTGGCGGTGATGGAGACTGATCTAGGGACCGTCCACTTCCTTGACGAGACGGAGGGGATTCTTAACTTAGTTGCTTCGCGTGGGATCCCGCCCGGCGATGTCAACCAGGTAATTTCCGTGCCGGTGGATGATGGTCTGGTGGGCTCGGTAGTTGAGCAGGGCAAACCTCTGGTTGTATCCAACATCGCGACCGGCCCTCGTCCGCTTCTGGCCATCCCCAATGGAGACTCTCGGGCTTACCTCGGCGTGCCGATGCGGGTCAGAGGACGGGTACTGGGAGTGCTCAGCGTGGTCGGAGCAGTAGGGCAACAATTCGACGCAGAAGAGGTGGCCCTGCTGGATACTATCGCCGACCAAATAGGTGTGGCCGTGGATAATGCCAAGCTGTACCAACAGGCCGAGCAACTAGCAGTTATGAAAGAGCGAAGCCGGCTGGCGCGAGAGCTTCACGACTCGGTAACCCAGGCTCTGTACAGTATGACCTTGCTGGCCGAAGCCGCAGGGCGCCAGGTTGGGGCCGGGAATCTGGAACGGGTGGAGAATTACCTGGCGCGGCTGGGTGAGGCAGCCCAGCAGTCTCTCAAGGAGATGCGGCTGTTGGTTCACGAGCTGCGGCCGCCAGTTCTGGAGCGAGAGGGACTGGTGGGTGCTTTACAGCAGCGGCTGGACGCGGTCGAGGGGCGATTAGACGTGGAGACGCGTCTGCGGGTGGAAGGGACGTTGGAACTGCCGGCGCCGGTGGAGGAAGAACTGTACCGTATTGCGCAACAGGCCTTGAACAATGCCCTGAAACACGCGGCAGCGACGCTGGTGATGGTACATATCCGCGCCGATAACGAAAGTGTGGAGCTTGAAGTAGTGGATAATGGCATTGGTTTCAATCCCGATGCGGTGAGTGACCGGGGTGGTGTGGGATTGGTCAGCATGCGTGAACGCGCGGACCGATTGGATGGCTCGTTGATCATCGTCTCAGCACCGGGAGAGGGAACGCGGGTAAAGATAGCCGTACCAGTGAAAGGGGATGTCCCGGTCTTTTCTCGGTCTCTGGTAAGTCCTCTCAAAAACGTGGAAGTGTCACAGTGACCGAAATGATTCGCATTCTGATTGCTGATGATTATCCTCTCGTCCGGGACAGCCTGCGAGCGCTGATCGAGACCGAGCCAGGGATGGATGTCGTGGGTGAAGCAGCAGATGGGATTGAGGTCGTGCTCAAAGCGCGTTCGCTGCAGCCTGACATTATCTTGCTGGATCTGGTGATGCCTCGTCAGGACGGTATTGCGGCCATCGCCGAGATTAAACGCGAGAATCCTGAGGCGCGTATCCTGGTCCTCACCAGCTTTGCGGAGGACGAAAAGGTCTTTCCTGCGATCAAGGCTGGCGCGCTGGGCTACCTGCTCAAGGTTTCATCGCCCGACGAGTTACTGGCGGCGATCCGCGACGTTCATCGTGGCCAGTCATCTTTACATCCCAGCATCGCCCGCAAACTGATTGGCGAGCTCCAGCAGCCAACAAAAGGTCTGCCACCGACCAAAGATCCGCTATCGGAGCGCGAAATGGAGGTGTTGAGACTGATCGCGCAAGGTCTAACCAACTCTGAGATTGCCGAGCAGTTGGTAATCGGTGAGAAGACGGTGCGCACCCACGTCAGCCATATTCTGGAGAAACTGCATTTGGCTAATCGCACTCAGGCGGCGCTTTATGCGCTTCGCAAGGGATTGGCCAACCCCACGTCAGACTGAAGGTGCGCTTCTTGCGAGATAATGGTGCGGCCTGGCAAGCGCCAGGCCGCTGTGTCTTCATCTATTGGGGGATTGTGACTACCTACGTTGCATGTCCGTTGTTTGCGGCTAGAATCTTTCCCGCTCTTTCCATTCTAGGTAGACGGACTCGTCGAATGAGGGATCGCAGGCGGCAATATGTCCCGGCAAGCCGTGCCCGTTTCTGTAGGGTCCCTGATCCCTGGCCGTCCAGACCAATTTGTCGGCGGCCATCAGTTGCATAGCCTCGTCAAGGCTCAGGCTAAACACCTCCTCACCTGCCCGCTTGTCACCGACGTCCATCGGCACCATAATTCTCTGCCCTTGCACGCGTGGGATAAAGGTGATCTCCCCGTCGGGGCTCAACTTGATGGACACGTTGGATCCGCCCGCTGACAGGTCGCCGGCATTGGGGATCAGGATCATCGGGCCCTCGGACAGGGGTCGGATGTTGTCCAGCCCATTTCCGGCACATTCGGTCTTGGCATAGCCGGTCTTCTCCCAAAGCAACTGGACGAGCGTCATTTCCTGGAGCAGGACCTGCATGTTGTGATCATATGGAACGCGACGGGCCGGCCTATTCTGATCTGGGGTTGCTCTCCGTATCAGGTCCGCTACTGAACTAGCACCGCCCTCGTCCACTTCTCGTCGACCTGGCTCTGCCTCTTCCCCCAAAGTGAGCACTGGTTTGACGCTGACCGCTTCCGCAGGAGATGCAATGACCGAGGCGCTCAGTATAAGGGTAGTGACAAATAGCCCGGTCAAACCTAATAGGGAGACGGTTCTTGATTTTCTTCTAAACATTGTTTTTCTCCTTTCTACTCGACTTATTGATCGAGTCACACAGTGAATTAGTATCCGTCTTCGCTCGGTAGTAAGGGCTGTGCAGTCTATTGAGAGGCAACCTGGACCACGTCACAGCCCCTGCAATTTTCTTTTCACTCCACGATATTCAGCTAACAGTCTACCATACTCCCGCTCGCTTTACATCGGCAGAGAGACCGATTTGCGGCTCAAGCAAAATGCCACCCTGGAGCGCAGGTTCTACGCCGTGCGCCCGATGTGGAACGGGACAGAACGCGTAATAGCTTTCCGGATACGACATTTGTTGTAGCACCCGTAGGACCAAATGCGGACAAAGACCTCTGCCGAAGGAACGCTTTTCCACATAGGCTTAATCCTCTTTCTGGCTGATCACAAAACGGGCATTCACTGCTATACTGAGGATGGAAATGAACGAGAAGAGTGCCTGACTGAGAGACAGAGAAAGTCAGGGTTACAAGTGAGGATCGAGAGTGAGGGTCACTATGAAGATGATTAATTTAATGGCAAGGATCGGATTGTTTGCTCTTATACTCGGCCTGGGCACATTTAGCGCATTGATCGCCGGCGAGACGAAAGGGCTGGCACTGGCCGATCTATCGGGCTTACCGGTGCGAGCACTGGCGGCTACCGCTGGCGGCGATGTTCTTTATGCGGCGCTGGACGGCGAACGGCAAGGGGCCGGTATCTACCGCGCCGGTATCTACCGCAGTGAAGACAACGGCAACACCTGGTTGCGGATGGGCTCCGGGCCTGGCGTAGCCGTCAACGCGCTGGCTACGCATCCTAGCAAGAATACCCTGCTTTACGCCGGCGCGGCCGGTGGCCCGGCTGCTACCGCGGACAGTTTGTGGCTCAGCCAAGATGGTGGTCGGACCTGGCGCCCGTCTAGACTGGGCCTGCCGACCGGCCCGGATGGCTTTCTACCCGCTGTCAGCACGCTGGCCGTGGATCCGCAGCAGCCGGGGATACTTTACGTGGGCACTGATGGTCACGGCGTGTACCGGTTTGACTTCGAACCCAGTCGCTATGGCTATGAGCTGATGGGTGGCGTCTCGCAGTATCGGGCGCACGTCAACAGCCTGGTAGTGGGACCAGGGGGCCGGGTGTATGCGCTTACCAACGATGGTCTCTTCGTGGCCAAAGGCAATGCCTGGCAGCAACTATCGCTCCCCGAAATGGCTGCCAGCGTAGCTGTCGCTCCTGTGGCGGCTCCTGATGATGCTCAAACCCTCTACGTGGGAAGCGTCTCTACCGGTATCTATCGCTCCACCGACGGCGGGAAGACCTGGGGGGCTGTCAACAACGGTATGGAGATAGTCCCTGGCGCGGCCCTGAGGGTCACCGCGCTGGTTGTGGATGATGGGAACCCCAATCGCGTGATAGCGGCCACGAGCTATGGGGTCGGAACACGATTTGCGCCAGACGGCATCTATGAAAGCTCGGACGGCGGTCAAAACTGGACCAGGCTGGCGGACGCTGAAGACGTGGTGACACGGCTCACCCTCAACCAGGCGGCGATCTACGCAACGACGATGCAGGGTGGGCTGGCGCACTTCGGAGAACCGGGCAAGCCCTCACAAGGCACAGCATTCCCTCGATTGCGGTCGTTGGCTAACCCGAATGGGGTCCAGGTACTCATCCTGGCGCTGACGGTTTCCCTGGCTGCGTTAGCCCTGGTGGGGCGGACGGAATGGGTGTTGCACAGGAAGGCACAGGCGGCCTCAATTTGAGGATGCACAACAAGCAGTTGGATTTACTTACTAGGAGGATCTAAACAATGATAAAGCATCTACTTAATAAACTTGCTCAAAATTCGTCACGTAACAAGATTTCGATACCTGCTATGATCGCGACTTGGGTGTTGGTCTCGGTCGCGCTCGTGGCTGGCTGTAGGTTTGAGATACCGGGCCAGGCTCAATCGCCCGCGACGGGTGCGGGCGTACCCGAGATCGTCCTGGAACCAAGCGCCGGTTCAGTGGGCACGGATGTGACTGTGCGTGGTGAGGGATGGAACGCCGGAAGCATTGTCCTGATCTATCTGGTAGCTCCCGGGGAAACAGAGATCCCGAGCTACGCGATGGCTGGCGCTACCGTAGACGCGGACGGTGGCTTTGTCACTGAGTTCGTTGTTCCCTCGGAGCCCGGCTGGGAAAAACAGGGGCTGGCAATGGTCATCGCTCGGGTGGCTGAGGGTGGTGCAACGGCCCGGGCGCTCTTCAGCACCGTAGGCTCGGACGCTCAGCCTGGGGATACACCGCAGCCAGCGAACACTCCGGTGGTGGTACCAACTGAGCCGACGGCCGCACCTGAGACCCCGGCCGTAACTCCGCAGCCTGGCACTCCAACGCTGGCCGCCACCACCGATCTTAACATCCGGGCTGGTCCCGGGATAGACTACGCCGTGCTGGGGTTGCTGCGGGCCGGTCAGAGTGCTGAAGTCACCGGCGTCAGCGCCGATCGGGGATGGTGGCAGATCAGGTTCACGGGGGCGGCGGATGAGCGGGGATGGGTGTCGGCTCGATACGTCAGCACCGAGAATATAGGGAGCGTGCCGGTGGTCCAGCCAACCTCTCGCCCGCCGACACCTGTGCCGGCCACGATCAGCGATTGGCGTGGCGAGTACTACAACAACCGAAACCTGAGCGGTGCCCCGGCCCTGGTTCGCAACGACGTCAATGTTCATTTCGACTGGGGAGCGGGCGCGCCGGCGGCCGGTTTGTTGGCGGACAACTTCTCTGCTCGCTGGAGCCGTAATGTGAGCTTTGTGGGTGGTACCTACCGCTTTTACGCGCATGTGGATGACGGGGTACGCCTGTGGGTGGATGGATCCCTGGTCATCGATCAATGGCACGACAGCGCGCCAACCACCTACAGCGCCGACGTGTCCTTGACAGATGGCGCGCACAGTCTAAAAATGGAGTATTACGAGCACACGGGCAATGCACTGGCACAACTGGCGTGGGAACGGCTGGTAACGTACCCGGACTGGAAGGGAGAGTACTTCAACAATCCTGGCCTGAGCGGCCTGCCGGTCCTGGTCCGCAACGATGCCGGCGTCGCCTTCGGCTGGGGGCCTAATTCACCAGGGCCGGGCGTGGCGGCCGACAATTTTTCGGCTCGCTGGAGCCGCACTATGCACTTCTCGGCTGGCACCTATCGCTTCAGGGTACTGGTGGACGATGGGGCGCGGCTGTGGGTAGATGATAGGCTGATCATCGACAACTGGCGGGCCGGTGATCCGAAGGAGTACACGGCCGAGGTAACGCTGACCGAAGGAACCCATAGCTTGCGGTTGGAATATTTCGAGTTCCGGTACGATGCCCAGGTGCATCTGCGGTGGGAGCGGGTGGAGAGTTTCACCGACTGGAAAGGGGAATACTACGCCAATCGCAAATTGCAGGGGAATCCGGCCCTGTCGCGCAATGACCACTCGATCAATTTCAACTGGGAGACTGGCTCACCGGGGCCGGGTGTGCCGGCTGACGATTTCTCCGCTCGCTGGACGCGCAAGGTTGATTTCAAGAATGGGGTCTATGTCTTCAGCGTATGGGTGGACGACGGAGTCCGGCTGTGGATTGACGATAGCCTGGTGATTGACGACTGGCAGGATGGTAGCATGCGCCTGCTTCAGGCAGAGCGGGGAATCAGCGGTGGACAACACCGGATCAAGGTGGAGTATTACGAGCGCAGCGGGGCTGCCCAGATTGCAGTCAACTGGAGTCGCAAGCAGGAGCCTGCTAACCAGCCGCCTGAGGCGGTACCCGGCGGGCCATATAAGGTGGACGAGGGGGAACTGGTGACTTTTGATGGAGATAAGTCGACGGATCCGGACGGGCGCATCGTCAAGTATGAATGGGACTTCGATTACAAGGATAGAGCTTTCACCACGGACGCTGAGGGGAAGACGGTGAGTACACGCTACCCTGATGGTCCGGCTACCATCGTCATTGCGCTGCGGGTGACGGACGACAAGGGAGCCAACCACGTGGCCAGGGCTCAGGTTAAGGTCAAGAACGTCGGGCCAACGGTTGAGGCAGGCGGTCCTTACGGAGGCCAGGTAGAAGTTCCAGTCACTATGATGGGCACTGCCACCGACCCAGGCTCCATAGACCAGACAGGCCTGGTCTATGTATGGGACTTTGGCGACGGCACACAGAGCAGCGGCCCCATTGTCAGCCATAGCTATGTAACACCGGGTGATTATGTGGCGAAACTGACGGTCACCGACAAAGACGGCGCCCAAGGCAGTGACACGGCGGCGGTGCAGGTAATCACCGCCAAGCAGCCGCCGAAGGCGATCATTAACGGCCCCACGAGCGGCATTGCGGGGGAGACGATCAACTTCGACGGGAATGCTTCCGGCGACCCTGACGGCACCATCGTGAGGTACGCGTGGAACTTCGGTGACACAAATCGCGATAATGGCCCCAAGGTCAGCCACGCCTACGACTTGCCTGGCGATTACAGGGTGACTCTGACCGTGACCGATGACGCCGGGTTGAGCGATCGGGCTACGCTGTCGGTACACATTGGGCGACCTGCCCCGGTCAATCAGCCGCCGACGGCGGTCATCAACGGCCCGGCGCAGGGACTGGTAGGCGAGCGCCTCGGCTTCAGCGGGGGCGGGTCCGTTGATAGTGACGGGCACATCGTAGACTATGTCTGGAACTTCGGAGATGGGACGAGGAGCCGTGGCGTTGACGTGTCCCACAGCTTCGGCGCGGCCGGGACTTACCCGGTGACGCTGACGGTAACGGACAACGGTGGGCTGACGGCCAAAGCCAGGCACACGCTTCAAATAACCGAGCCAACGCCTATCAACCAACCCCCCACGGCCGTTATCAGCGGCCCGGCAACGGTGGCGGTGAGCCAAACCGTCCAGTTCGACGGGAGTGGCTCGTTTGATAGCGACGGGACTATTGTAAACTACGCCTGGGACTTCGGGGATGGGAATACGGGAAGTGGGATCACGGTCACCCATGCCTACAGCCAAGCCGGGAACTACAAGGTGACCCTGACAGTGACCGACGACGGAGGGCTGACCGCCAGCGCAACCTACGATGTTCAGATTGAAATGGCACCGGTGGTTGAGACCGAGGAGCGTCTGCCCAAGTGAGCCAGGTCATGACTCGGATCTGAACGAAGGGTCGTGGCCTGTTACGGCTAGCCTGCGGTTCGGCGAGGCAAGAACTCGCAGTAGTCGCGGGCTAGCCACCAAACAACACCATCCTGTACGAAGCCTGCCAAGCTGGGGTGACGTGAGTTGGTGCAACAGGTGACAAACAGGGAGGTAAGATATATGTCTCTTTTAGATCGTATCGCTCGTAGTCGTGGAAATCCGGAGCGAACACTTATGGCTTTGCATTTCCTGCGCCTTAAGAATGGCGATAAAAAGCCCAAACTTGGTGAGCAGCCACCATACCTAGAGGCGGCCCTGGCTAACGGGAGTTTATGGGCACGTTTGCACCAAGCCGAGCCTGCAAGAAAAACATTGTCCGCAGCAGATGAAATAGCTTCAAGACCGATAGCAGCTCAAGCTACGTATCAGTAGAAAACTTCTCGTCACCTGGCTTGTTACTGTGTAACCAGTATTCTCGGAACTTCCCTGCACAAGGGAGACTGAATGATGATGTATCCTAGCCTGAAAAAGTTCCTAACTAGTGTCTTGATGGTCGCTGTCCTATCAGTCGGAGTTTTGTCGATCTCACACGCAACTCCAGTGCAGGCCACTTCAAGCGAACAAGTCCTTGATTCTAAGCCTATCAGCCTTGAACAAGGCCAGCCCGACAATGACCACACTCCTGTTTATGGCCCTGACGGGCAACTGTTGTACCCTATCTATTACCAGCAGCGGCCCTTTCTAGCAGGAGCCTTGGCCAAGACTGGGGATGATCTTTCTTGTGGCCTGCCCAGACCTGTCGCCGACGGTCGTTACGGCGATGTGCTCCGAACGGACAACTGGTCGCGGGTCGCGGTAGAAGCCTGCGAAGGTAGGCTTATCGGCGTGGCTTGGTCTGCCTGGCCGGGTCGTGATCCGATTCACACAGGTCACGAGCAACAGGATTTGTGGGTAAAGGCTGAAGTCATCGACCTTACCACCGGCGAAATCGTGGATAGCCTTGATCTCAATCTGAGAAATAACCCTCGTGAACAAGGGATGTTGTTCTACGTCTACGAATTTGAAATGCCAAGCGACGGCCATCAATACCGGCTCTGGATGTGGACCAATATGAGGCAGCATCGTTGCGGCAATGGCAGCGGCGAGACCGAGGCTGAGATCGAAGCGGTCGCCCCCCTGCCCGAACGAGAGGCCATCGCTGGCTTGCTCAAGGTCGACGGGGATAAACAACCGCTAGCTGGCGCCACCTTCGAGTTGCGCAACCTGCCTGAATTCGTTCGGGTTACCGAGGCTAGTCTGATCTCTGACGCAGACGGTAAGGTCTGGGCGAGAGTCCATTGGAGTGGAGGGCCTGATCAAGTGGAAGGTGAATTCTGTGAGATCCAGGCCCCCGCTGGCTACACCTTACCCGATGAGCGATGCGTTCCTGTTCAATTCGTGAGTGGCCGCCTTGGCTTTCCAGATGATCCAATCCGGTTCGTGAACGTCCTTAGCGCAGTGCCGGCCTGCGAGAACCTGGAATTGAGCATCCCTACCGGAAGTGAGATACCAGAAGATGGGACGACCGTCGACGTGGTGGTCCATGCGGTCAACGGCGAGCTCTATCGGTTGGTTCGGCAGGACGATGACGACTGGGTAGTGATCGCTGGTCCTCAAACCGGAAACCAGTTCGAGGAAATCCTTGTCTTACCCAATGTGCTTTACCAGGTCCAGATGCGGAGTAGCGGTTCAGAGTGGACCACCGCTGGCTGTGAGTTCAAATACCGGAGTGCCCTCAGCCCGGCTGGGGCCGCGAGTTGTGTGCTCACAACCAACCAGACTGCTGAAGGTCATACCATGGTCAACCTGGGTGCCATTGACGAAGCTGGACGTCGCGTGCCTATAGATGCCTGGCGTGCGGAGAGTAATCTTGGTTTTGCCTACAATCCACGGAGTTCTCCCGACCTCTTACCGGTGCCCGTCAAGTTTCCTCGCGATTCGGGAGCTTATTGGGTGCAATTTATGGTCCTTTTGGATAAAAATTGGCTCGGTGGCCAAGCCTGCAGGATTGATCATAGAGTCAGGGCGCGCGATAAAGCCGCTCAAGGCCAGTATCAAGGTTTCGTCGGTGCCGTGGCGTTTGGCACTTTTACGCCCAATCTGGAGCCTGATAAAGAATACTTCGATGGAACCCGATCCCTGATGTACAACGTCGAGTATATAAACGACGAGAGACAGGGCGATATTGTGTTCCGTTTCAACGGTCAGGAAGTCTCCGGCGTCACTTCGAGCATCTTCAATGCTGGGACCTTCAGACAAATCGAAAGTACCGATGGTCGTGCTATTACCACCTTAAGCGAAGGAGTGACTAAGTTGATTAGCTACCACTATGGGGTTGAGCAAGCCAGGATCTTCCAGGCTATGCCCCCAGAAGTTGTTGGCTGGGTCCACCCATTGGACCAACCGTTCGAGCACAAGTACGGGTTTGACCTGGAAATCCATGGCTCGCCCGGCGTGACTGATATGCTTATCTATAACGACTATCAGCGTGACATACACTACGATGATAACGGTCGTGCGGTCGTGCACCTCAACTTCACCGAGCCCGGTCTGGTCGCCATCTATCAAAACGCACATGCGCCAAAGGACATCAACTGGGTCACGGTAGATTTGATTACCTTCCCGATCACCACAAGTCAGACTATCCACTACAGTTTTAACGAAGTCGGCTTGTATCATTATCGTATCGTGGACAACCTGGACCAAGTTGTCGCCGGACCGCACTCCAGCCCACACCTGGAATTTATCGCCTACGCCGGTATAGCCTATCAAGCTCAACTGGTTTACCCCAAAACGTCTCTGTTTGTCGGTCTATACGACGATATGAAGTTCGAGCACCCTCCCTATTGGGTAATGCCAGTCGATGCCGAAACCGAGCACGTGTTCGAGTTTCACCTCGATTACGATCGCAACACCCAGGGTGATGTTGTTGTTGACCAGTTGTACTTGCTGAACGCCGGTATAAGCGCCGCCCAAGCATTTCCTTACGGTCGACACGATGCCGTTCTGCCAGGCGTCAAGATTGTGGGGATACCAGACGTAAATATGGTTGCGTTCTGCCAGCCATCTGGGGTGCACGCCGTGGCTTATTGGGGCGACTGGGAGGGAGGAAGTTACACGCTTCCAGAACGATACGTCATATTTGACCAGGATCTCTACAATGAGTGGAGTGAGGGCCAACGTGATGATTGTTTTGATGCGGCACATCGGGTCAATATGGTGCTGGCTCGCCAGGGCCTGCGCACGGATTACACCTACCGCCACCACGGCGAGAGGAGCCAAGGATACCAGATGTCTCAGCAACACATCTGGTCTCCCTACAATTTGGTTGGTATGCGCCCTCCTCACGTGGGAAGAATCCTGAAGCCAGGGACAGTCCTACCCTATTACACAGCTTCTGAGGATCTGCTTTTCTGGGGTTGGGATCTGGAAAAAGCAGACTTGGCCGATGGTTTGGGCGCAGCCGAGTTACAGCAGTACATCGAGGCGCTGGGCCCAACTGAGTATGTGGACCAAACAGGTCTTCACCCACCGGGGGCTTAGAGCCTGGAAAAGAACAACCTCCCGCTTTCAGGCGGACTTCCGGGCGAAACGGAAAGCTACGCAAGAAGTTATTCCTTTACGGCCCTTTAGTTCGAACTTACACCGGGATGGCGAAGAGATGCACGAGTTGGAGGCCGAGTTTCTCCGCAAACGTATCTGCGAAGTGCAAAGGGATCTGGAAGCGGATTAGATCAAACTTGGCGATGGGATTTTCAGCTAGGACCAACCAACCGGACTAAAAAGGATGGCAGGCGATGCGACGTCTATGTGGGGCGCAGACGTTGTTGGAATTGGCTGAGACTCAGAGTCGCTACAATCTGGCCGACCAGTTGGGCAGACAGTTACGAAATGTTGACCGGCAGATCGTGCGATATCGGAGTTATCGGATGGTAGTCGGCTAGCGCTCCTCGGCACTGGGCGGTGCACAGCGCCGGGGAACCGCAATAGAAATACGGGGGAAACATCTGTGAGCACAAGCAAACGCAAAGGCAAGAGCAAAAGGATAAACGACGACCCCAAATGGTGGGACGAGCTATTGGTCAAAACCGGGATCACTCATTCCTTTATCCTTCATTTCAATACGAGCGACTACGCCAGCCCGGACGCACCAACCCGGTTACCCTCTTATCTGGCAAAGAAACTGAAGCAATGCGAGATTGTGGCGATCTACAGTCTTGATCGTGGCATCACATTTCCCTTTGAGCCTATGAAGCAGAAGGCTTTAGACATCTTGGGACTTGCGAACAAGGGCCAGGGAGACAATGCCCCCGCCTTTGATGCGCTGCGGCTCGTTGGCGCTGCCGCCACTGCTGATGTTCATGGGGGGCAGCATTCGCCTGTTGATAAATTGCTGTTGCTGGATAAGCTTCTCCGCACTCCCAGACCTAACGGAGATGGCGACCGCTCTCCTCCAATGGTTGCTGTTATCATTGAGCGGGCTGAACTGATTGTCCCAGACGCTGGCCTGGCGACGATGAGCCTGGAGGACCGGGTGGCCCTGGCGACAATCGTCAGGTGGGGGACTGACTCAGAGATTGAGAAAGCCGGAAATCCTGTCATCCTTATCGTCGGAACCCTGGCAGACCTGCACAGGGAACTACGGGCAGCGCGGAACAAATTTGAGGCCATCGAGGTCCCGTTACCGGACTTTGACGCTCGTCGTCGCTACATTGAGCGATATATTAACGAGCGGGGGCGGTTTGTTCTGGATAATGGCCTCACGGTTGAGGCCGTTGCCAATGCAGCGGCCGGGTTGAGCCTAGTCCAAGTTGAGGATATCCTGTTGCGGGCCGAGGGAGCTGGCTCGTTGACTGGCAATCTGATTGGGGATCGGAAAAAAAGTATCATCAAAACCGAGTTCGGCGATGTCCTAGAGATTCTCGATCCACGATTCGGATTTGATGACGTCGGTGGTTTTGAGTACATCAAGGAGTTCTTCTTGCGTAACATCATTCGTCCTGTCCGTGAGGGTCGCAAGTGTCGAGTCCCAATGGGAGTCCTAATGACCGGCCCGGCAGGTACAGGAAAGAGCATAATGGCCGAGGCTGTGGCCAAGGAAGCTGGTGTCAGTGCTGTACGGCTGCGCATCGGCGGGCAAATCAGCTCCAAATGGCAGGGCGAAGGCGAGCGCAATTTGGAGAAAGCCCTGCGCGCTATCACCAGCCTGGCACCTACCATCGTGGTCATTGATGAAATCGACCAGGCCGTGACGCGTGGCCGTGATGGGGGCAGCAACCAGCAGGATCAGCGAATCTTCCAACGCCTGCTAGAGTTTATGGCGGATACCAGCCATCGGGGCGAAATTGTGTTCCTGGCAGCTACTAATCGTCCAGATCTTATGGATGCTGCCCTTCGCCGGCCAGGCCGGTTCGATAAAAAAATCCCTTTTCTGATATTGGATCGGGACGAGCGGAGCACGGTTTTTAAAGTGATGGCCCGTCGTTATCTGGAACAAGAGGTGGAAGCTCCCGATGACGTACTGGACAGCACTGAAGGGTGGACGGGTGCTGAAATCGAGGCGGCAGTGGTGAAGGCAGCCGAAATTGTGGATGATGAGAATGTCGAGCCTGCCTCGGCGCTGTCTCAGGCTGTGAAGCGTCTTAGCCCGTCCACGGCAGACCTTCAGCTAATGACCTTGCTGGCTGTGGCGGAATGCAATGATCGCGACGTGCTTCCGCCGAAATATCGGGAGATGCTCGATGACCGGGCAGCGCTGGCCAACAAGTTGCACGCAGCACGCGAGGCCGAAGGCCACCTGGGGCGCCGTCGCGTTAATTTGTGAATATATCACACACAAGGAGACACAGTATATGTTCCGAGTAAATTCGTTTGCGAGACGTTCTTATGAAGCTCGTAGCATTTAGCCCGTTACTGCTGACATCCTGGCTTGTAGCTTGCGCTGCGCCGCCACCAGTTGATGTCCGGTGGAACCACAACCCGGAGGCGCGAGTTGTGTTAGCTACGTACTGTTGCGACAGCCCTATCACCCAGGAGTTGGTGCGCCCCTATATTCCAGAAGCCCAGCTTTGGGGCGACGGTCGTCTTCTGTGGATCGAGCATCAGGCCGATGGTGAACGTCAGGTGTTTATGCGGCAGTTGTCCGCCAGTGAAATGGCTGCTTCGCTGCAAGAGATGATAGCCGCCGGCTTCTTTGGTTGGGACGAACAGTATGTGGGTGAACCGGTCGTCGATTCTGCCAGCAAGTGCCTGACCGTTACCCTGACAGACCAGACCAAGACAGTATGCGAGACTCACGGTGGCGCGCCTGGCGCGTTTGACACCTTGTTTGATTGGCTGTCCCAGGGAGCCGGGGCCAACGGCACTCTTTATCTGCCCGAGACGGCCTATCTTACCGGGTTCCGGCTGGAGGACACGGGTGTGCCACTGCCGGAACCGGAAGTGGCCTGGCCCCGGACACTCTCCCACATTCCTGTCGGGGATGCTATCAGCGGCCTCTGGATTGAAGGAGAGGATTTGCTCCCCTTGTGGGAGGCGGCCAATCAGAATCCCTATCATATGCCCGTAGTCGAAGATAATAACGATCGTTACCGTGTCATTCTTCAGGTGCCAGGTGTGAGTTGGCTTGAGCCGGACACAACAGCATTAGATACTGGCGGCCGTTTCGACTGCGCTGGCGTGAGCGAAATACCAGCCAGCGAGTGTCAGGCGCTGGTAGCACTCTATAGCAGTACCGATGGACCTAATTGGGCTGATAACACGGGTTGGCTGGTTACGAATTCCCCCTGTACATGGTCGGGCATCATCTGCACCGATGGTCACGTCACCCATATCGACTTGCTTTACAATCAGCTAACGGGAACGCTACCACATGAGCTGGGTAATCTGGCACATTTGCGTGCGCTCGGATTGTGGGTCAACCAGTTGAGCGGACCTATCCCGGCGGAGTTGGGTAACCTATCTGAGTTGATTTTTCTGGACCTGTCAGGCAACCAGATCAGCGGGGGCATCCCGGATGAATTGGGCGATATGACTAACCTGCAAACCCTTTCTCTGATCCACAATCGTCTCAGCGGGCCGCTTCCAGCGGAGCTGGGCAGACTGGAAAAACTTGAGACGCTTAACCTCTCATATAACCAGTTCAGCGGCCCCATTCCGGCTGAATGGGGCGACTTGGCCAATCTAAACGTTCTTCGCCTGTCGCGTAACCAGTTGAGCGGAACGATTCCAGCCTCGCTGGGTAGCTTGAACAAGCTTAACGAACTCGATCTGAGCTATAACCAGTTGCGCGGCTCCGTGCCGGAATCCTTTGCCCAGATAGCCCGGCGCAGTCTATGGGGCAATGGATTAGAAGGAACCGTGACCAGCGCCGGAACGATGCCGATCGCCGTAGATTACGAGAAGGTTCACTTTACCTACGATCCTACCCTGGCCACAAGCGTCTGGCCCGAAACCATACCGGCAACACCCGTCATTGAAGGTGAACCTCTCTGGTACGCCGGCCCGGAGCACGTGCGCTTCACGTTCGACAACCCGCACCTGCCGCCAGGACGGTTTCCAATGGGGATAAACTTGGCGGCCGAGCCGCAGATTCTCGTTTACCCTCTGGCCGAGCTTGCCGCGCTCGACCCCTCCATCCAGGCGCAGATTGAAACGCTGCAAAGCTTGCTGGCGGACTGGGACACCGAACCACAGGGTGATTTGCCGCTTTTGCCCGTTACCAACGCCAGTCAGATGTTCCACGCGCAGGTTCAGTATCTTGTTTTCGGCAACATCCATGGGCTTCGCTTTGTGACGCAATATGCCCAGGAATCACGCCCCGTCAACAACCAGGAACTATTCTATACATTCCAGGGTCTCACCAATGACGGCGCCTACTACGTAGCCGTATTCTTCCCGGTGACTGCATCTATCTTGCCGGACACACCTAGGGTGGCTGACGACAACGCTCTCAACGCCAATTTTGTTGCGTACCTGGCAGAGACAACGGCCGCTTTGGACAAACTCTCCCCGGCCGACTTCGCGCCGGACCTGGCGTTGTTGGACGCAGTCGTGACCTCGCTACGGGTGGAACGGGACGTGGAACTGAGCAGCGGAGAAACGGCCTTGCTCAGCAGCGAGACAGCCTCTTCACCACCGGTAGCGCCACCTGCTGGTCTCGTCGTGACTGCTTCTCTCGCGCGAACCCAACCCATGGCAGTCGCACGCCCCGTCGGTTTAGGCCCCGTCCTCGCGTCTGCCGACGGTCAAGCTTCTTGTTTCATTATGATGTATAATGATGTCTATATTGATTGAACGAAGAAGGATGTGCAGACTGGCGGTAAGGAGCGCCAGTCGGTGATGAATAAAACCATAACGAATAAAAAACAGGAGAATAAACCGTGAAAAACAAATATCAATGGTTAGTCAGGGTTGCTCTGACAGTCAACTTTCTGCTGGCGGGCGTGCTCATCCTGACACTGGTCAATCCCCAGTTGCCTGGGGCGCTCGCTCGCTCACAAGTGTCTTCCACCCAGTATGTGACCGGGAAGGCATTATCTCCCGGGTTACAGGCCGAGCCAGCACTACCGCGCACAATAACGGTCGTCGGGGAAGGAAAGGTGAACATCAAGCCCGACATCGCCCAGATTAACATCGGTATTGAGATTGTAGGCGACACAGTCCAAGAGGCCAGTAGCCAGGCAGCGGATACCATGGATGCGGTCTTGGCCACCCTCACAAGTCAGGGCATTGACCAGAAAGACATTCAGACCTCCGGCTACAACGTCTGGGTCGAGCGCCCTTATGGTCCCGAAGGGCCTACCGGAGATGCGCTTTATCACGTCAACAATACCGTTTCGGTCATCATTCGTGACCCGGACACCGTGGGGACCATCCTGGACGCCGCCATCGAAGCCGGGGCCAACAGCATCTACGGCGTCACCTTCAACGTGGCTGATCCCAGCAAACTGATGTCCGAGGGTCGGGAGAAGGCTGTGGCCGATGCCCGCTCCAAGGCCGAAGAGCTGGCCCAATTGAACAACGTCACAGTTGGCGAGGTGATCAGCATCAGCGAAGTGGTCGGCGGCGCCGGAGGTTACTATGCGGGCGGTTTTAGGGGCCTACCCGTCGTCGAAGGAGTGGGCGGCGGTGATGCTGGTCCTATCTCGCCTGGTGAATTGGAGATGCAAGTGCAGTTACAGATTACCTATGGCATTCAATAGCCTCAACTTAACACGGACATAGTGCGAGTCTTTATCAAGCGTTCCCCTACCGGAAGCGAGCATCCGCTTCCGGTAGGGGATGTGTTGAGCAGAACTTATGAGGACAGACAGAATGACCCAAAGGCTTTTTATGCTTGCAGTGGGGCCATTGTTACTGTTGCTGACTTTCTGCATTCCGCCCTCATCAACCGCACCTGCGCTGATGACGACGCTAACACCACTTGTGGATCCAAATAGCACCGTCGCAGCGACGGTGAGATCCAACCCGACAGAGGCTTCAGCGCCTGTGGCGTCGCCCCAGAACGTTGAGACACCCGTAGCGACTTCGGACGATCTATCTGACCCAGCAACCACGACATCACCGGCGACTTCTGCTGAGTTACCTGAAATCCAAATCAAGCCCCTGGCGACTGCTGGCCGGATCAGCTTTCTGGGTTGGTCCCCCGATGGCGAGTCCATAGCCTATCTGGAGCACAGGCCGGAAGACCTGGCTGCCATGTCTCCCTTTCCCCCGGGCGCGTTGAAATTCCTGAACGCATCCATCGGCCAGGTGTGCGACTCTAACCTCGTATTTCCTGAGGGTGGCTATAATCGCGCGGGTCAGATCAACTGGACCTCAGACGGCGGACTTTTGGTCAGGACAAGCGATTCGCTTATGCAGGGGAAACCGTGCGGCAGGTTCAGCTCGGTCACAGATCAGCCATTCGCGACCGTGACTGCGCCTGACCTCTCTCTATCCCCGGGTGGTGGCTATCGGGCGCGGACGGAGGTGGACGGCAGCGGGGGGATCCTCAACCTGACGACTACGATTCTTAACGTGCAGACAGGCCAGGCGCTAAACAGAGTCGAGTGGTGTATTGACGAGCGACTGGGGGACTTGGGTCTAGGTGGGGAATGGCTGACCGAGGAACTGTTCCTGATCTATGAGACCTTGGACCAGGGACCATTGTTGGTCATGGCTGGACAGGGTGTGAGCCCCATCGCACTCGAGCTGTTCGGATTAACAGATATACCTAGTATGCTGGGGCCAGAGGAGTTCAACTTGAGCGCGAGAGGGTCTGTCGTGACCGGCACCCAGACCTATCATCTCATTTTGGCCGGGGTCGGCATTGAGTCGAACTTTCCTCCTATCAAGCTTTATCATTCCGAGACAGGTCAGGTCGAAGAGTTGCCGTTCAAATATACCGGTTGGCCGGTGTTCTCTCCCGACGGCCGCTGGTTGGTTCTGGATGCACGGCCCATCAGGGACGGTTACGAAAGCTCCGAGCTACGGCTGCGGCCAGTGGACCCGGTTGGGAGCGACGCGCGCCGCCTGACCAGCGGTGATTCCTCTGTATACAGTGTCCCATCCCATTATCAAAACATCTTCTACGACCAGTGCAGAAAGGCACAAGATCCTAAAATAAAGTATAAGATGGCAGATCGTTGGCTGATTGTAAGCTGACTGTTGGTTTAGCGGCATCCGTTTTTGGTCCAGATCAGCTAGAATAGGAGTTGCCAAAAATACAGCAAAGGTGACAAACCATGTTACGTTATCTTACCCTATTCTGCGTGGTTTTCGGGTTCCTCGTTTCCGCCCCTTTTTGTGCCTTTGAGCCTGCCCAGGCTACGCCTGCCTCCACAGCGACGCCGGTAATAACTCCCACTCCGGTTGCGCCGACGGCCACCCCAACCGCCAGCGAAACCGGCAGCGCCTTTGCCATGTTTGAGGAGCCGGCCGTCAAGGCCGTCCCGGCTATCTATCACGAGCCGATCGCTCCCGATTTGGGTAATGTCCTGGTTCCTTCGGTTCTCTCGGAGGATCAGTTGGCTCGGCTGGCTAAAGAGGGGGTGGTGGTCAGCCCGGGTATGGAAAAAGAATTTTTTACGGTCTACGAACAGGCCCGTTACGCCAATGTGCCTATCTTTATCACCAGCGACTCGGTGCTACACGTCTATCACTTGCTGTTTGACAAAACGCTGCGCACCAGTGAGGCGCTTTACTTCTCCCCCCGTCTGCGTGGTCTGAACCAGGCTCTCTTAGCCCAGGCCGACAAACAGTACCGGGCTATCTCGCCCGGTCCCTGGAAAGAGGCAGCGCTACGTACCGTTGCCTTTATCGGCGTGGCCGGCCGGCTAACAGACCCTGAGTTGGCAATACCCGCTTATGCGGTTGACCTGGTCGAGGCCGAGTTGGACCTGATCGAGGCGGCGGATGGCATTCATCCCTCGCCAATTTTTCCCGGACTGGAATATGGCGAGGATTATACCCAGTACATCCCACGTGGCCATTATGCGGGCAGTGAAGAACTCCAGACCTACTTTAAGAGTATGATGTGGTACGGCCGGATGACCTTCCGGCTAAAAACCAAAGACCCGGAGGTGGGCCGCGCCGAAACGAGGTCAGCGCTTCTTCTGACCCACGTCCTCCGCACCGCCAAAGCTTTTGGTCAACCGGCCGAAAACACCTGGGCTGACTTGTACAACCCCACCGCTTTTTTGGTCGGCCAGAGTGACGACTTAACCGTGCAGCAGTACGGCGAGATGATGGCGACGGTTTACGGGCCGAAGACCAGCCTCGATAACCTGACCGACGAGACGCTGCTTGATCCGTTTATCGCCGAGATGTCTAAGCTGCCTCCCCCTCGTATCCTGGGCCTGGTGATTTCTCAAGAAGACGATGAAATTGAAGCTACCCAGGGCCTGCGCTTTATGGGCCAACGGTTCGTGCCCGATGCTTACATCTTCCGTCAACTGGTTTACCGCAACGTGGGCGATGCTACCCAAAACCGGCGCGGCCTGCCCAACGGACTGGACCTGCTGGCTGCTTTCGGCTCGGAGCGAGCTTACCAGATTTTGGACGAGCAGGGTCAGACGGCTTACAAAAATTATCCGGCCCAAATGGAAAAAATGCAGGGGTGGGTGGCCGAACTGACGCCGGCCGAGTGGACCTCCACCCTGTATAATACCTGGCTATATTCCTTCCGGCCGCTCATAGAACCACGGGGGGACGGCTACCCGGCCTTTATGCAATCGACCGCCTGGCAGGACAAGCAGCTTCACACCGCTCTGGGCAGTTGGTCGGAATTGAAGCACGACACGGTGCTCTACGCCAAACAAATCTATGCCGAGATGGGGGGCGGCGGCCCGGCGCCTCCCCCTCCCTTGCTGGCGCGGGGGTACGTCGAGCCAATTCCCGAGTTTTATGCCCGGTTGAGGGGCCTGGTTAAGATGACCTATGAGGGACTGGATCAGCGGGGCATGCTATCCAACCGAGACACCGCCAGTCTGAAACAGCTAGAAACGCTGCTTGATAACTTGCAAAGGTTGGCTGAAAAGGAGTTACGCGGCGAACCGCTGACCGACGAGGAGTACGCCTTTATCCGTTATTACGGCGGCGAGCTGGAGCACCTGGTTATGGCTTCCGCCGACACTCCGGAGGACGATCCTAACGCACTACCCGTGTTGGACGAAGACCCGCAGGCTGCTGTTATCGCCGATGTGGCCACCGATCCTGACCCCGATGGGGATGGCGCGCCAAATCCGGTGGTGCTGCAGGTTGGCGTGGGGCGGATCAACGAGCTTCACGTCGTCGTGCCGCTGATTGAGGCAGATGGGGGTATCTTCCTCCAGGTAGCCAAGGGCGGCGCCTTCTCTTATTATGAGTTTCCCTGGCCGGCCGATGACCGGCTGACCGACCAAAAGTGGCGAGCCATGCTGGACACCGGCGATGCTCCCGCGCCCCCGGCCTGGGTTGGCAGCTTTTTTACGCCGGAAGGAGAGTTCAGCGATTTGCAGGACGCCATTTACACATTCCAAATTTCCCTGGTTGAGGCGTTTTTTTCTCTCGACCTCAACCGTGAGTGGTCTGCGTTGGGCCGGGGTCAAGCCATGGTGGACATAGCCAAGGGTGAGGCCCTCAAGCAGGTTAGCGCCGAAATCGAAAGCCTGCGAGCCCAAAAGCAGTACGAAGGTCGCCAGTGGATGCGCACCAACTATCGCTCTTTTGACCGGCAGTCCGACACCCTGGCCGTGGTAACGGTGCGAGAAACCTGGCGAGATGACCTGCACCAGTACCAAAAAGAAATGTTTGAGACGGGCGATGTTGATCCCATTATTGCCAAGCGCGGCCCATACGATCTGGATGTCACCTATACCTTGGAGAAAAACAAGGAGGGTCAGTGGCAGATGACCCGCATGGTCTTTGCCAATGAAAGACCGGCCTGGCAAAAATGCACGCAGGATTGTGTGCAATGGCACTGATACCGGCCGGGATACGCTCAGCCCTCTCCCTGGTGGGGAGGATAGCCTGCCTGGGCGGATTGCTGTTAGGGTTGGGGCTGCTGGTCGAGACCGGCAAACCGGCCCGTGCCGGTCCTCCTCCCGACCTGGCGGCTTACCCCTGGCTCTATCAGCGGGATAACCGGCCGCTCGACCCAGCCGAAGAGGTGGTCGAACTCATCGCTGTGGGTGATGTGATGCTGGGGCGAGATGTAGCCGCCGAGCCGGAACCTCTGGCCGAAGTTGCCCCCTGGCTCAGTGCGGCTGACCTGGCGCTGGGCAACCTGGAGGCAATGATAGTGACCTCAGGAATGCCGCAACCCGGCGTCTATGACAATCCGGATCTGTCGCCTCACCGGCTGCGGGCTGTGCCCTCGGCGATTGATCACCTCCAGGGGGCCGGCTTTGACCTGCTGGGAGTGGCCAATAATCACGCTTATGATTTTGGCCCCTCGGGCTTGGGTCAGACCGTGGCCACCCTGGAATCGGCCACGATTACGACTGCGGGGTTGAGCCCCGACTCCAAAACGACCCGTATTGAGCCGGTTCTTCGCCAGGTGGGGCCAGTTCGATTGGCTCTTTTGGCTTTTAATGCCGTGCCTGATCCGGCCGGTGAACCAGGCGAGTCTGACTGGCATCTGGTTCACTGGGATAAGGATGAGGCCGTTACCGCCATCGCCGCGGCCAAAGCTCAAGCTGATGCTGTAATTGTCTCCATCCATTGGGGGCAAGAGTATAGCCTATGGGCCAATCCCGCCCAGGTAGATGCGGCCCAGGCGATGTTCGCCGCCGGGGTTGATGTCATCGTCGGGCACCATCCCCATGTAGCTCAGGAAGCCGTTGTGCTCAATTCTGGCCAGCTGGCGCTGTACAGTCTGGGTAACTTTGTCTTCGACCAGGGCTTTGATGAAACGGACCAGGGTCTGGTCTTACGAGCCTTCTTCGATCAAGACGGCCTGCGAGCCGCCCAACTATTGCCGGTGTGGGCCGGCCCTCGCCCCCAGCTAATGATCCTCGACGAGGCCGAATCACTCCTGGCGCGAGTGCAGTCATCCCGCCGGTTAAGTTTTACCTGCGACCTCAAAGCCTGTCAGCCAGTTGACCTCACCCCTTCGTCGACCTCCAGTGGGATATTCTGGGGTGGTGAGATCGACATGACCGGCGATGGTGTCCCGGAGAAGGTGCGTCGTTTGCAGGAGCAGATCGTCATTTACCGAGATCGCGCCGAAGTCTGGCGGGGCGATGCCGATTGGCGGGTGGCCGACCTGGCCTTGGGCGACCCCAACGACGATGGCCGCTGGGAAGCTATTCTAGCCCTGTGGAAACCGGATGAGACCGGTGCCATGCGTAGCCACCCTTTTATCATCGGTTATCGCACAGGTATCTATCGCGACATCTGGGGCGGCTCGGCCGTGGCCGATCCCATCTATGAGCTTGAATTGGGAGATGTCGATGGCGATGGGACACAGGAGTTGATCGTGTTGGAGGCGACTGATGTGGCGGGACCAAGGGCCGTGTCCGTGTGGGACTGGCACGGCTGGGGGTTCAGTTTACGCTGGCGTAGCGATCCGGGATATTATCGGGATTTAATTTTTACCGCCGCTGCTGCCACCCATCCTCCACTTATTAGTGTTTCTGTGCTGAGGGAATCGTAGAGGCGCTAAGACACGACCACCGGCATTCCCACCACCGGAGCTGTGCAGCAACGAGGGCAATAGATCGATCATCCGGGATTCTGGAACTAGCCTTTCCCCTGGTAACACGTTTGCTAAACACCCCCTAAGACCCGCGCTTCGGTCCGCTCGCCGGCTCTTTTCAGCATTTAACAAGCACAGCCACCCAAGTCACAAGGGCGGCTTCTCTGTTTGAGAGAACTCCTCAGATAAGACGCCTAATCTCATGAGATTATGGCAAGGGTTGCGGCAGTGAGCAAGGGAAATGTCATACGACTACTTAGTTCCACAGCGGCCGAGTCTCACGCAAAGAGGGTAGGGTCGAAGGGGCTTAAAAGGTAAATGAAAGTGGTTTTAGTTCACAATATGATCAAGTCACAGACATAACCGCTGAGCG
>JABAOC010025928.1_pt2 | contig 23493 bp, 19 predicted proteins | sample 7062161 | NCBI WGS metagenome assembly JABAOC01 (sample SAMN14538625, study PRJNA623070) | marine sediment metagenome | biome: marine biome [ENVO:00000428]; feature: marine pelagic biome [ENVO:01000023]; material: deep marine sediment [ENVO:00002113] | place: India: Gulf of Khambhat ... | reverse complement strand
CACTCTTCTCGCGCATCCAATAGAATGGCTGCATTAATATAATATTTGTTAATGTTATTCGATCCTCAAGAATTGCTAAGGATCTTTAAATAGTATGTAACAGATTTCACAGTTTGATACAATTATTATACTGTGGTTGTGCCCTTAGCTGTTGTGGGAAATTTAAAATCTAGAATCCCGCATACACATTCTTTACTAAAGCTATAGCTAAGATATAATTTGAAAAACTTCTTCGAAAGTATTTCAAGTAGATTATCTCTTTTTGGAGAGAAAAAGGAACCGTCTCAAGGAGATTACTATTTTTAAAACGGGAGATGATTTATGGGTTATAAAAAAGGTTTTTATTACTGTTAATTATAATACCCGATACAGTTTCACATGGAATCACTTGGAATGCCCCAAGCGACTTAATATGGATAAAGTATGGAGGTTCGATAAGACATCGATTTAATCGAAAACTAACTAGTAGCTAGCCAGATATCCGATATAGGGGATTTTACGTGAATGAATCCAAATAAAGTCAGAATGTCAATAAATAACTATTCAGATTTCAATCTCTATAGTGGAAAAGCATCAGTATTAAAAGAGGAATGTCTGCTAAACCGTTGTAAATTTACTATCCAGATGCGAAAAAGCAGGGGCATCCCATGATAAAGATGAATAAGCTTGTACTGACTCGATTGTTCATCTTGATCCTATTTTGTACTCTATTTGCTAGTACTACAATTCAAAGGGCGTATATTAGTAATTTTGAGATTTCTCCATCTTTAGAGAATACTATTAAGGTCAATCTAACCCACGGGATGTACTACTCAACTGTTTCTTCTCAAGTTCTAGGGTTACAAGAGCTTCACGGTCCACAATGGTGGACGATTCGAATGCACAATGAAAAAGATGAAACTGGAGGGCTGATACGCTCACCTAAAATCAGCGTTCAGACCCCAATGAACTGGAATGGATTAAGACCCATTAACCCTGCTAATGAAACAATAGATGCGGGGACTGAACGCGTATACACTTGGACACGAGATTATCTCGTTCAGGGCAATACCCTAAACGCGAAGCTTTCTTCAAAAGAAGAAACGGAATTTACAGTTCCTTTTGATTCCTCTAGAAGTTTTTCACTAGAAACTATCTCGAAAAAATATGTTATCGGGATATTAACTGTAAAAGTTGTACCGCAACTCGAGACGCTTCCTAACTCCATTTTGACAATCATAATTGATGCATGGGAAACCATTGAAGTATACCCAGAAATTTTGGGACATACACTCGTCTTACTAGGTGTAAACCATATTAAACCTTCTAGTGTCGTAGTTGGCACGAACCACCTCCAACTCGAACTAGAAAAATGGAAAAAAGGACAAGAAATTTGCCTTCAGGTAGATTTACGTATTAAAAACCGATTATACAAACCGGATAATAACATAAAGAGCTCGATTCGATATATTCCAGGTGTATATATCGCCTATACAGAGAATGAAGAGAATAAAATTGAATATATTGGAAATAGTGGGATGTTTAGAACCACTGGACTTGGACAATTGGATTTCTCAGCGAATGGAACATTTCAGTGGATAACCGAAGGTCCTTATCCCCATACAACGAGAGTAGTACGGTACCAGCAGATATCATCTCCAACAGAGTTATTGGTCGAAATAGGAATTGGAAAATACTATCTGAAGAAGGATATGGATCCTGGTGCGAGAATTGGCGAAGTTTATTTTGAAATTAATACGGGAAACATGACACACCCCTTTCGCGCCCCAGAGCCTGGATATGAAGAGAGCCTTTACCAAACGTACAATTCGAGACCAGGTCCGGTATTTATCCCAGATCAGCCGCAAACTCTCCCGATTATTGCTACAATTCAAGCCTTTGATCGTGATTATTCTACAGCTGAGAACCTCACAGAGGAACCTCAAATCATAAAGATTGAATCTTTTGAGGAATTGTTTTCTAATCGCCTTCACATATTTAACCTTTCAGACATATATTTTGAGGTTTTTATACGACCTACCACTCGAATTAGAGATCCTTTCAGTAGATATCAGGATCCAGGAGCAGCACAACTCACTAATTCCTTGCCAAATGATGAATTACTTTTAAACCAGTGGTATTGGTTTGAAATAGGAACCGACCGGATTTGGGAAGTTTATGAGCAGAGTAACTTTGAAGAGGTTATAGTGGCCATTATCGATACTGGTGTCGACTTTACACACCCTGATCTTCAGATAAGTTTTCTAAGGGACGCTATAGGAAGAATTATTGGACGAAATACCATTAACAACGATGATAACGTGATGGATGACAGCCCGTCGGGCCATGGAACAATGATGGCTGGAATTATAGCCTCTGAAATCAATAATAGCAAATTTTTTGCAGGAATTGCACCGAATGTTCGAATCATGCCAATCAAGGTTGTTAATAAGTATGGCATCTCTTTAGCCTCAGACATTGCTGAAGGTATTACTTTTGCGGTGGATCACGGGGCGGACATCATTAGTGTAAGTATAGGTAGTTATTTGTCATCTTATATGGTGGAAACTGCGATTCAAAACGCTTATGACAATGATATTATTGTGATCACCGCAGTAGGTAATGAACGCACACAGAAAGCAACAATTCCTGCTGTCTATCAGGAGACCCTTTCTGTGTCAGGTATACATAGGATTGAAGATAACTTAGTTTTTGCAGACGAGTTCAGCAATTATGGGCCGAATCTTACGAGTTCAATGAGGTCTCCCTGGGTATCAGCACCAGCAATAAATATTTGGTCAACAAACTCAACAAACCTTGGAAATGGGACAGGGATTGCTTATGGGACCTCATTTGCCACCCCAATTGTGAGTGCTTCCGTAGCACTCATCTTGGGTTATGCAACTCATAAAAAGATAGACATCTCCCCAGATTTAATTTGGTGGCTTCTTCAAGCAAGTGCAACAGATTTAGGTCCAAGTAACTGGGATCCCTATTATGGATTTGGCCTTGTGAATGTCTCTGGTGCGATTGAATTACTAAAATTGCTGGGAAATGTCTCCATTCCATCAAAAAGCCCTTTCCCCGTTGCAAATATTCAACAAACTACCAATTCTCAGCGTTATATGAGTTTGGATTTAAAAACCTCTGAAATTGAGCTTGAAATAACTTGGGCAAGTAATCTAAAAAAAATCCTTAAAAAGATCGAATAACGCTGAGGAAAGTATTTCGTTAAGTTAAAACTCAAGAGATCACCTCATCAGAGTGTGAGCCTCTGAAGTCCTGTAAGAAGAATGTGATCCATCTACGGCTCAAGAACAAACTTTAAAGGATCAATCATAGTGAAAAGAATGACAATATGCGAAACCATTCGAAGTCAAGGAGTCTAGTACAGTTAGGAACTCGAATTTCCTGATAAAAGCCGGGGTCTCCTAGTGGTATGGAGCAGACCTTAAACAAGGGCTCAAGCCTGCTAAGCCTGTGACCCGTGTGGTCACGCGGGTTCGAATCCCGTCCCCGGCGCCATCTCATTTTAATTATATGGGAATGGCGGTTTCACAAGGATCTTATTGCGAAACCGACATCCCAATCCCTCTCCACTGAAGTATCACGACCAACTGCGAGCAAGTCAAATCATTTCGTTCCAATATCACCGATCGCTGAAAAATTCTTCCATTTAATTAGCTAAACCTCTTCTGTAATCAGAGTAACAAATCTATCAGCTCGCATCTCAAAGCCGAGTTTGTAAAATTAATACTATCCTTAAAGACGGTATGGAACTTGAAACCCCTTTGGAAAGATGTTGGGACAAGCGTAGTAGTTTCATTTGTTGGCTCTTCTCATTCTGATCTTTATTATAAGAGCCCTGTAAAGGATGAGTAGGTTATACAAGTTTTGGTATCGTGTCTCTACGAAGGATCGCTGTTTTTTGAAATCTGCTTCTTAATACTGTGTGGAGAATAATGCTTTTAAGCAGATAGAAGTGAATATTATTTTGCGATGAGGCTAGGTGGGGGGCTCGGGCTCCCTTGAATCGCAAACGCTCGATAAGGCGAACCGAAAGCCGATATTGAGGTGTCACAAACGGCCAAACGCTCCTCGTGTGAGGGCTGCGAAGCCACCGTCCCTTGGGATCGGCGTTGACAGAACCCCTTTCGGAGGAAAGAGGTGAACTGTTGTACCAGGCGAACCAGGCCAGTCAGCTTGGCCATATAGCTGGGCTGGGCTAAGCCCGGAAGGGAGCAACCTAAGTCTGGGCGTCCGATGCTCTTGGAAAACGGGGTGGAGCCTGATCCTTGGAAGACGCGGTTTGTTTGTGATATCGAAGATCGGGCCTCATCGCACTTTCTTTGCGAACAAGGTATTTATTAAGTAAAGTTCTCTTTTTCAATAATCTTGCACGCTTTGCAAATTTCACTTACACTGGGTTCTAAGCAGATTTTGCATAATCGAATCCCATCAGATCCCATACTCTTCTGAAGCACAGGTTGAATTTTCTCAAAGGAGCGAAGGATACTATGCAACGTCCCAGGGTGTTTTTGTTCCTGTCGGTATAAAAATTGCCGAATATCTGTTCGCATTGCATCCTCGGCATAAGGGCAGCTGAAAGTATGATACTGGATTTTATTGACATACAAATAGAGTGGTATTTCAGGTTCTGGAATATTCTCAAGTGGCTTTACTCTTGGAATTAACTTTTCATGTTTTTGAATAGGTGTATTGAGTCTTGCTAAGTGAAGGATGTCACCACGCAGGAGGTTTAGTAAAACAGTTTGCGCTTCATCATCCAAATTGTGTCCTGTCGCCACTCGATCAGCACCAAGTTCTCGCGCGGCAATATTAATTGCTTTCCGTCGTAGAACACCACAGATGGAACATGGTTTGAGGACACCTTTTTCACCAGCGGTATTTGCAACAATTTCATCTAACGAAGCCCCATAGAGTTCCTTAAAGGAAACCACTGAAAATTCTACTCCTGCTCGTTCTGAATTCTCCTGAGCAAGTTTTAGCGCGCCATCACGGTATCCAACAATCCCCTCATCAATGGTCATAGCAATTAGCTCAACTTTCGGAAATTTGGTCTCAATATTTTTTAGAACATGAAGCAAACAGACGCTATCCGCGCCTCCTGAAACTGCAATCATTATCCGGTCATTTGTGGTGAACATCTTCTTACGAGAGATAGTTCTCCTAACCTTATTAATAAAAAAGGCCGTAAAGCATTCTTGACAAAAACTCCGTCCGTTTAATGGGCTTACATAAAAAGCCCAATTTTTACAGTTGGATTTTGAACATTTACGCATCTTTAGAACTCCCCGTCTATCCCAAGAGTGTATGGTTTTGATGTTTTGCGTATTATCCTTACTTTTTAGGTTCGGATTTCACTACAAAATAGGGAACCTTTTCTTCAGCTTATTATCGCGCGTAAGAGATAGTAGAGGAATGTTATGGCACTTCCACCAAATATTAAGAGATACCAAAGCCATCTATAACTTGGCTGCTCTCCCGTCCGCTTCATCGTTCGTTTGGCTTCACTAAGCACCTTTTTCACAGTTTTAATTTGCTTTTCATAAGTTTTCTGATCAACTGCAACCACAGCCAGGGGAGCGACCGCTTTGAAGCTGCAAGAGGGACATTCAACACTAACCAATGTTATATGCTCTCGATCCCCGGATTCTAGGAGTTTTCGGGCAAGGTCCTTTGCTCCCTTTACTTGCTCAGGATCAAGTTTTCCAACAGCTTCCGCATTGGCAATAGCAACATCCAATACATCTAAATGTACCTCAAACTGCCCTCCTATCTCCCCCCGGGTCACTTCTGTCATCTGGCTTCCATCTTTGGGGCAAAACCAATAAGTCGCGAAATCTTCGGTCGTATCTGCCACCTCGCTTGGTCACATCAGTTACAGGTTCTTGATTTTCTTTAAACTTTGTTGATGTGTTTTAGATATATATTGAATGATATTATGATTTGCACGTAATAGAGCTTTTGTGTCTTTTCTAATTCTATCGTTTTGGCTAGTCCATTCACTATGACCTTTAAAGTTTGGGAGATAGCAAAAATCATACATCATAATGCAAATATCAGGTAATTCCTCCCCCATGATGGCGTAGACTACTACTTTTCGTAGCCCTGTATTAGAAAGCCTCGCTTATTTCATCGTGCTCCTTCAATACACCTTGCTGAATTTTTATGGTTAACAGGTCAAATGGAGGGCTGCTATCACATTTTTTTCCTTCAAAAGCTTGTTATAAATCCTGCACGCTTCCTCTGTCGGTTTGACAATCAATTGAATCCCTTCGGATTTGAACCGCACTTCCGTCTCAGGGAGGACTTTCATTAAACCGGGGTTCCCCATCCCGACAACCAATACGTCTGGTTTCTCTTGGATCACGTCCGTTAGATCCTCTATACAGAGTTCGTGGCCCTTTTGTCTCCACCATGTGCTATCGACTCGGTCAGGATAAATGATCACGTCTGACATGTATTCTTTGCCATTTATTACGACACAGCCGAAGCGGTAATTGTCTATCATTGTTTCATCATATCAAGATTGCATCGTGGGCTATACTAAAGTCTTAGGATTCACAACGTTTGAAAATAACGATATCAAGGAACTAAAATCAATAAATTCGCTGAAAAATCTGTAGTAGGAAGCCAACAAAAGTGCTCTAAATCTTTTGGAGTAGATTGAATATACGTCACCTTAGCACACGCGCTTGTGAACGTTCGTGCGCAACCTAATAAACCATCTAAACAGCTTTTAAAGTAAAGTTATTATGGTCAAAAGATGATTAGTTCGATATGTCATCACGTAAAAAGGAAAAATCAATATTTATTTTGGGTGACTTATTGATCTATGATCGGATAAGCCCTGATAGCAATAATGTAATCTCTCTACTTAAAGAGGGTGACGCAGTACTAGGAAATCTTGAAACAACATTAGCAACAAAGGGATATCCAGCTGCAAAAAGCGTCATTCTGCGAACGAGGGATGATTCAATCATTGAAGATTTTAAACAAATGAATTTAAAGATATTATCTTTAGCTAATAATCACACAATGGATTTCGGTTTCGAGGGACTTTTTGAAACCATACAAGTATTAGATAAGCATAATATTGCGCACACGGGAGCAGGGAAAAATTTAGAAAAGGCTTTGAAACCAGTAATTCTTCAAGTAGGTGATCTTAACATTGCTTTTATCGCTTGCTCATCACACTTGATAAGTCACTCCATAGCAAGAGATGATAGACCTGGCATAGTACCGCTAAGATTTAACATTAAAGTGGAGGTATATGGGAGAGATCAACAAGAATCTGTTGTTCAAGCTGTTAATATTATGACAGAAGCGGATAAGGAGGATCTCAACAATCTTATCATGGTAATAGATGAATTACGTAATAAAACCGACTTAATTATTGCAAGTACTCACTGGAACAGTCCGATTCAGCCCCTGTTGCCGCCACGCCGTCCTTGGGGTGACTTTCAATGTGAAGTTGCACACAAGTTGATCGATAGTGGGGTTGATGTGATAATGGGCCATGGGCCACATGTATTACAAGGAATTGAAGTATATAAAAAACGGTTCATATTCTATAGTCTCGGGCATTTCATCTATCACACCAATAGATCTAAAAGGAAACGCCTGGGCACCGCTAATTCTGCTTGGAGTAAAACCGTGGCCGATCCTCGCGCTAGATGGAGGTTTAAAGAGACTGCGATAGGTAAGATTGTATTTTCTGAATCAGGAATTGAAAGAGTAGAAGTAATACCTATTATGATTAACGATAACGGAAACCCCCAAATAACTTACAATGAATCGGCCATGTCAATATTGAATTTTCTAACTTCAGAGTCCAGGTTTCTTGGTACCTCTTTAAAAATAAAAGATAACAGAGGAATTGTTGTAACCTAAATGCATACGCTCATATATTCAACCTATTTTTGGAATATTTATCTAATCAAAAAGCCAAGAAAACCAATGATATCTATTTGTGCTGTAATGATGGATTCTTATTCGATCTTTAAGGTTTTTGTCGTTTTTATATTGTTTATGGACCAATTTATACTTATTATAAATGCGACCCATATGATTTCCTCAGAATAACTGGCATTCTTGGATGATGTTATTCTTTTGATTTCATTTTCCAAGATAGTATGGGACGTCTTGCAGCAGTGACTTCATCAATCCTCCTAGCTGCTGTATTTTGAGGCATCGATTTGAAGTCTTTAGGGCGCTCTTTTGCGATTGCCACGATTTTCTCCATGGTTTCAACAATAAGGTCCAGAGTCTGTTTTGATTCCGTTTCAGTAGGCTCAAACATCAACGCTTCTGGTACAATCGGTGGGAAGTATATTGTGGGTGCATGAATCCCGAAATGTATTAACCCCTTAGCAATATCAAGTGCTGAAATCCCGGTTTCATCTTTCAATGGCTTAGAACTAATAGTGAATTCGTGTTTTCGTAGAAGGTTACTATCAGTTGTAAGTTGTAAACCATTGATTTTTTCCAATTTGCGCATTAGGTAGTTTGCGTTTAAAACCGCCGTTTCACTAACCTTCTCTAGGCCTTTCGGTCCTAAAGCGAAAATGTATGCAAGAGCTTTTGCTAAAACTGCAAAGTTTCCGTAATAACCATGAATTTTGCCAATTGAATGCGGTCGATCATAATCGAGGATGTATCCACCCATAGATTCATCATAGGTCACTACAGGAACGGGGAGGAATTTAACTAACTTTTTAACCACTCCAACTGGTCCGGCTCCGGGACCACCTCCCCCGTGGGGAGTACTGAAGGTTTTATGAAGATTAAAATGAACAATGTCGAACCCCATATCACCCGGTCGTGCCTTACCTAGGATCGCATTTAAATTGGCGCCGTCATAATATAGAAGTCCTCCTATATCATGAATGATATTGGCGATCTTTTCAATTTCAGATTCAAAGATTCCCAAGGTATTTGGATTTGTGATCATCATTCCAGCGGTTTTTTCAGATGCGATCGATTTAAGAGCCTCAAGATCTACTTGGCCTGCTGGATTCGAGGGAATCACAATCACCTTAAATCCAGCCATGGCTGCACTTGAGAAGTTTGTACCGTGAGCAGAGTCTGGGATGAATATTTCAGTCCGCTGTTCCAGCTCTCCTTGTGCCTCATGATAAGCTCGAATAAGCAACACTCCTGTAAATTCCCCATGGGCACCTGCTGCCGGTTGTAAAGTTACAGCAGCTACTCCAACTATCTCAGCAAGGGCTTGTTGGAGGCGATACATTAACTCTAAAGCACCTTGTGCTGTCTTTTGAGGCTGTAAGGGATGGATGTCTGTTAATACAGAGAAATTTGCGATTTTTTCGTTAATCTTAGGGTTTAACTTCATCGTGCACGAACCCAAGAGATAAGACCCACTATCCACACCAAAGTTCATCTGGGAGAGCCGGACAAAGTGTCTAACGACATCTATCTCTGACAGGGCAGGAATTTTGGGGGGGTTCTTTCTTCTAAGCTTTTCTGGAATTAACTCTTCAACCTCAATCTCTTCAGTAAAATTAGGGGCTGGTATATACCCTCTTCGCCCTTTTGAGCCCATCTCGAACAGAATTGGTTCATCCCATCTAGCTTGCTGAGTTCCCATATTAGGTACCTCCAATATACCCTGCTAGTGTTTTCACAAACAGATTGAGGTCGACTTTACTATGCTTCTCACTCACCGAGATTAGTAATGCATCAGGTTTTGTGTGGAATCCTTTGGACGAAACAGGAATGCCTCCAAGAATATTGTGTTCTAACATGTAATTTTCGAACTTATCTGGCATAAATAGTGATGGATCTTCAAATCCAATACAAAATTCCCTGAAAAAGGGGGCTTTGAAATAAGGAGAAATTATTTGATCGATCAGGTCAAGTTGTTTCACAAGATAGTGAGCCCGCCTCAATAATCCACGTCCAAGTTCTTTAAGACCATCAACACCTAGAAGTGAGAGGTAAACTGCCGATGCAACAGCATTTAGGGCTTGATTTGTGCAAATATTACTTGTTGCTCTTTCCCGACGGATGTGCTGTTCCCTTGTTTGAAGTGTCATACAAAATGCTGGCTGGTCTGATGCTTCTTCAGATGTGAGTCCAATTATTCTTCCTGGAAATTGTGTCACCTGCCGACGATCAAATCGTATTGCAAAAATCCCCAGAAGTGGTCCACCAAAGTTCATCTTGTTTCCAAGAGCTTGGCCTTCACCTATTACAATATCAGCACCGTAAGCTCCTGGAGGCTCTATAATTCCCAAGCTTAATGGATCAACTCCCACAACTGCCAGTGCACCAACACGATGAATTTCATCAATGATGGTGTAAATATCTTCTTCAATTACTCCGTAGAAATTTGGATTTTCAATATACACGCCTGCGGTGTCGTCATTTAGAATTGTCTTTAGAGATGTGAGATCAAGCATTCCTGTTTGAGGATCAAAATCAATCTCGACTAACTTGATTCCGGGCCCTAATGCATAATTTTTCAGTACAGCTAGTCGATTGGGGGCAATAGATTTCGCAAAAGCAAATATATTCCGTTTGGTGATACGTGCAGTCATTGTGCATGCTTCACCTAATGCAGTAGCCCAGTCGTACATAGAGGAGTTCACAACCTCCATCTCTGTTAGTTCTGCGATAAGGCTCTGATATTCAAACAAAGCCTGAAGCATGCCCTGCGAAATTTCTGCCTGATATGGAGTATAGGAAGTGTAGAATTCTCCTCGCCCCAGAATTTCCTCGACAACTGCTGGTACATGGAGATCTGTGATTCCTCCCCCCCCAAGGAACGAAATACAATCAGTTGTTGTCATATTTTTCTTCAAAAGGTTATTAAACTCCTTCAAGAGTTCGTATTCAGTCAAAGGGCCCGGGAGATCAAGATTTCTGTTCAATGCAACTGATTGAGGGATATCGACAAATAACTCTTCCATGGAAGTTAAACCTATTTCTTTCAGCATTTCGCGTTTTTCTAGAGGAGATGTTCCAATATAAGGGTGTTGTAAATCCTCATTCATCGTTACATCCCAACAAAGCAAGTAGTTTACATTCTTGCACGCTTTGACACCTTTCCAACAATAAACTTTATTATGTTTTTGCTCAATCATCAGAGGACATCATTGAGTATACTTACAATCTTGAGGAGTTTAACATTGAAAAGAACACAACTTTATGATTGGCATAAAAAACATGCTGATATGACCGAATTTGTAGGTTGGGACATGCCTATTCAATATGAAGGGCTCGTTAAAGAGCATATGGCGGTACGGGAAGGTGTGGGGCTTTTCGATATTAGTCATATGGGACGTTGCTATGTGCGTGGGGAAGGAGCCACCATCTTTCTTGATAGTATTCTCCCACGGGACATATCGGTCTTAGAAAACAAGCAGGCCGCATATACGTTTGCATTAAATGAGCATGGTGGTTTCCGTGACGATTTGGTTGTCATAAAAATGGAGACAGATAATTATATTGTCGTTTATAATGCTGCGAACCGAACTAAAATTGCTGCATGGTTTAATGAACTTATTCGATTTTCAAAGAATTTCGTAGTATCAGATCTTAATTTTGTAAATATTGGAGATAATTCAGCTATGTTTGCTCTTCAGGGTCCACTTGCGGAAAATACCCTTCAAAAACTCATAAAAATCCAAGTTCCACGACGCTGGCGTATTATTATGACGGAGATCTCTAATATAAATGTCCTTATTTCGAGAACGGGATATACAGGAGAAGATGGGTTTGAAATAACGGTTTTTAACACCACGTATCAAAACCCTGAAAATACATTGGCGGTCTGGAATAGCCTTCTCGAAGCAGGTGAAGAATATCACATCCAACCTTGTGGACTTGGGGCAAGAAATACTCTCCGGCTAGAAGCTGGGTTATCGCTGTATGGACAAGATATTAACGAAAATTTAACACCCTTTGAGGCACGTTTGGACTTCGTTCCCTTTTTTAAACTAGATAAAGAAACCTATTTCATAGGAAAGAATGCCCTTCTTATCAAAGCGGAAACAAAACCCGAACGACTTCGAGTCGGCTTCGATTTGACTGAAAAAGGAATTCCACGTCATGGGTACGATTTAATCCATAGAGGTGAAAAAATAGGAGCCGTGACCAGTGGTACTTTTTCTCCCATCTTAAAACGCGGAATTGGAATGGGATACGTCAAAACAAAATATTCCGATCCAGGAACTGAGGTAGCTGTTGTAATCCGAGGAAAACCGATCGGTTGCAAGATCAGAGAGTGGCCATTCTACGACAAAGACCGTTATGGGTATACTCGAAAATAAACCACTTATCATCTTGTTGTTTCCAGACAGGACATGCCCTCTAATGCGTTAGAGGCCGAGTAATAAATCCGCATTGAGAAATGTGAAGGCCATATTAAATAGCAATAAAAATAGTGATAGAACTCCCAAGAGCCAAAGCCAAATTTTACTCTTACCTTCGCCGATTGTTCCATCAAAAAAAGCTTGCACCAGCTTACTTCCGTCGAGAAAGGGAATAGGGAGTAGATTAACTAAAGCGATTATAAAATTTAAAATCTGGGTGAGGAATAAAACTTGGCGTGCCCTGTAAGGCCCATAGGGTGAAAAGCCAAGTTTTGAGATCCACCCTCGAGGCGCATAATGAGTCATGTAACCAATCCCTAAAATACCGTAATTATCACTCTCGATTTCTAAGTTCCCACGATTTTGGATTTTGAGAATCACAGTTGTATTTACTATTGAATTCGCTTTATTTCGATAATACAAATCGGAATATTCTTCTGAAAATTCTTTTTCATTCTCTACAGGCACTCCATTAATGGCAGTAATTACATCTCCGACTTGGAGCCCAGCTAGCTCTGCAGGTCCATCTTTGCGGAGACCTAGGACCAAAACCCCGTCTTGTGGTTCATAGGCTGGTGAAAGTATTAGATAGAAGGGAAGAGGGAGAAGTAAGATCAAAAGAAAGATCGCAAAGAAAAGATTTGCAAAGCTTCCAGCGGCATAAACTTTCATACGACTACGGGGATGGGCGGCTGCAAGATCTTTCTCATCTGGTTCGACAAAACCTCCAAGAAAGAATAAAAATATTGCAAATCCTGCTGATTTGATTGAGATTTTCTCGATTAATGCAACAATTCCATGGCTGAATTCGTGAATGAAAATTGCAATTACCGCTATAGGAAGAAATCCTATAATAAAAAGATCGATAGGGATTGTAATTCCGGGGATAACAGGTGCAATACCGACCGCGATTCTTGGTTGTGTGACAAGGCGGAATGCATTTATCGAAAAAAGCACAATCGCCAGAAAAACGCCTCCAATAGAAACTAGCAGCGCAACATTTGCCAGAAAGTGCCATAGACGATTGGCTTTATTTGAAAGACTTTGAATGAACTCCTTTAATTTCACGCTCTTGTATAACAGGAATCCTGGCCCTAAGATGAAAGATTCTGACTCTTCAGGTCGTAAAACCTTTTTGAGAAAATAGATCAGAAGCCAGACAAATAATATAATAACTAACCACTGCATAGCGTCCACTATAAGCCCCTCCAAGGTAAATGCAATTTTTTCGATAAATCCATCCTTTTTTTTCGTCTGTGGAAAAGAAATTGTGCTGTTTTAATATTATCCTAACTGGAAAGCACTATTATTTATAATGAGTTTTAAGGCAAAATTTATTTTTTGTAATTTAATTTAAGTCAATAATATCTTTAATACATTCTTTTAGGCCAAATAATTGGATTTTCAAGGTTTTAGAAGATGATGGTGTCATATTTGAATCTTTTTTACATCATCTACTAAGACATGCTTAGCCAAAAAATATTTATATATCTAATATCTCATATAGTTAGATAATTATCTAAGTATGTATTTCAAAAACATTTGTATGTGTAACTTATTTGGTGAACGACGATGTTCGTTTTCGTAGCACCATTTATCATTAGCTTACTTCTGTTAGGTCTGCTCTTAACCGTTTATGTATTCGTCAAGATTACTATAAAATTAGTTAGTTGGTTCGCACGAAAACTTGGAAATCTAGTTCGTTGGGTGATCCAAACAACTAGACACGTCATTTCAAAGGGATTGGCTCTTGTGCGTAGAGTTGCTTTTTATATAATGCGAACAAGTAAAAGCTTGGTTATGGCGTGTAGCCGATGGTTTGGTTCCTTGATCCAACGTGTTCGCCACAGAGGGTACTCAACATATCATACTCCAATTCCTTATGGTACGGGACAGGAGAAAGGTTTAGATACTGTGTATTATTCCTACTCTGATCCTATCGACCATTCCTCTCCTTTAGCTACTAGTTTACTAATGATAGAGGATACCAGTCTTAAGACTTCAATCGAGCTGAATTCGACAAGACAGGTGGGACAGGTTCGTTTCTGCCAAATTTGTGGCGCTCTTTTAGACTTGAGCCTTCCCAGTCCTGATATGTCAATTATCTGCTGCGAATGTGGTTCGGATTTGTCTTTGGGTATTGATCCCATCTGCCGGAAACCTGTAATCCGTGGAGAAGACGCTATTCGTTGTCCTCATTGTCTCACCGTATTTCACCGCCACCACATTGCAGTTTGGGTATCTTCGCAAGGCCGTTGCCCATTCTGTAATTCTTCATTTACACAAGGAACCGTTGAAACCACCTGACAACCCATTTTGTATCGCTTGAATTGGATATCCTAGTTCTCGCTAGAATCAAACAAGAAGGTCTACAAGCTTAGATTTAGAATTTTACTTCAAATAATTTGACTTCACTTTCGAAAGTTTTGAAATAATGTAGTTCATTTGCCTTAAAGAACACGAAATCGCCTTTTTTTAATAGTATCGTATCTTTTCCATTGGATACTTCCGCACTGCCCTCGATCATATAGTTTACTTGCCGTTCTGGGTGTGTATGGGATCTTGTCAGGATTATACTGTTTTGAGGAATAATACGGATTCCTATCATCTCTTTTTCTTTAAAGAAGTCTTTTACCATCACACTGCCTTTTTCTCCTTTGATGACCTGTTTTTCTATCTGATCTTCATGAAGTATTTTCAAATAAAATCACCTTATTCAAAGCTATAGCCAAGATGTTTGGAATCTTTCTAGAAGTGCAAAGAATTTAAATTTGCTTCGCAACAAAAATATTGCCTCTCGTACGTGTTAGTTGAACACGCACATTAGTTCCTATGGTGGCTTGAGCATTAATCACTTGAATTGCCCGGTTCCTAGCAGTAGCTATAAATTCGCCCTTTACACGCCCAGGGTGCATAATACGAACAGTTACTTTTTCATATTTACGAAAGGGAATTGGTACGGGGCGGCAGGGATGAATACCGAAGTTCTTTGGTGTTAATACCAGGGGTTTGTAGCCAGTTTGTCGTTCAAGTAAAGTAAGAATTTGATAAAATTTCTCCCATGACCATGGAGTGATATTTTGGACTCTTCGGCCCATCTTATAGATCAAATATTTTTGAATCCCAAGGCTCGGATAACGTCTGCCAGCTCCTATAGATCTTGCGAACTGAATGACTTGCGATATATCGACTTCGTTGATACCTGGAATAAGAACCGGTGCAAGAAGTAGATCAATTGTACTGTCAGCAATGCATTGCGCCATCTGTATAACATGCTCTAGGTCATATTTTCGAGTTCCAGCCATCCATGTGGCTTTTTCCGAATTAAGAGAATTTAGTGAGAGGTTGATTCGGTCAAGTCCTGCTTCTTCCAAGTCTGCAAGGAGTTGTTCACTGAAATTGATACCGTTGGTTTGCATTGAGATTGTGTCGATTCCTCGAATTTCGCTTAAGCCCATAATAATTTCAACTATTTGGGAGTGTAGAAGCACTTCTCCTTGCGCTGACAAATGCGCCTTTAACCGTTTCTTTCCAAGATGTTCAGCAACACAATTAACGGTTTTCAATAAATAGTCCAAGTCATCAATGATGTAATCAGTTACTCGGGTTTCAGAGTTTCTACCTTCTGCAACATAGCAGTGGCGGCAGCGAAGCTGACATCCCGTCAAGGGACGAACTTCAATGATATTTGTTCCATACGTTCGGATCCCGAAGGCTGTGTGTCCAATTAAAGGAGGACCAGTATTTTCCGTGATGTGGATGAGGGGACGATCTGTTATTCTGTCCAAAGTTTTCACCATAGTTGCTGGTATTTAGCTGGGAAATGGCGATGTAACCAACTGGAGTATCAACCATAGACTTAGAAACTCATAAAGGGAGGTAGGTGGTTTGAAGTTCATCCACAGTTGGGTATTGTTCCACAATCGCACAACTAAAGCCCTTCTTTTTGAAGAAAGGTGCAAGAATCTCCACAATATCCCATCTAGTTTCAATTCGCTTCTTTGCTTTATGAATGAAAATCAGTTTTTTAGGAACCCCAAACTTTTCTCGCAATAATCTAGCAGCTGTTCGGAGACTAGTATTTGCTCTATCAGGCACAATTGTGCCTAGAACGAGGAGTCCCTCCTCTGTGATATTATGATAAGGACGTGCGGTTTTTTTTGCAGTTCGAATGAGTCGATTTTTTAATTGAACCCCATCTTTGGTAGAAGCCGAGCAATAGTGAATTGCCAAATGTGTGTGTGTCGCACCCCATTCTAAGGCCTTTACAGCTATTTTTTCACTTCCTACCACAGTAAAGGGGCGATCTTTATCTTCAATAAAACCTCGAGCGAGTAATTGTCTATAATTTGATTCACTAAGCTCTAGCTCATTGAGGTTCATGAAATTTATTTTAATCTCATCTAAAAAACGCATTGTTTCTTTTATGATCTCCAATTCCCCTGGAATGGCAGGAATTTCTACACCAACTACCCAAGAAGGGTATTCTAAGGCCATTTGAATGGCTTCTTTGGTTTGTTTATCCACCGTATGAAAACGGATTTCGTCCAGTCCTGCATCATGAAGGGCTTCCAAGGATTTTTTATTCGCAGAGAGACCCGTTGTATATAAATGAATATGGAATTGATCACCAAATATTACTTTCAAATCCCGAATAATTTGAAGAGACCGATCCAATCGGGTTAATGGATCGCCTCCACTTATGCTTGCTCCCTCAGCATCCATCTTCTCGCACTCGACTATTATTTCATCAATATTGTAGGTTTTCCGCTCATTAACATAAATATATGGCTCATCTTTGCCATGTTTTTCTATTGAGACAGGACAATAATAACAGGGAGGGGTAATGGGACACAATCCAGTCACAAAAATAATGGCTTTTGCACCCTTCAAACAAAATCGGCAGCCTTCTGGCAACTCCCCTGTCAGACGGTTTCGATCAGTAACAAATTTAATTTGATTAAATCGTTTCTTGACCATCTTTTGATGCCCCAGTCCAAATCTCAAAAGGAAAGGCGTCGTCGTACAGCTGGATTTCGCGCAGCAATGTCGTTTAACACATCTTCAAAAGTTTCCCAAGGAGCAATTTTGGTCTTAAGAAAAACGCCAGTCCTACCGACTTCATCTCTTCGAGTTAATACCCGAACACGTTCTTCTACGACTTCAATAGACACTCCGATGGTCTTAGCAACTAAACTTTCTTGTCCAATGACTGGAGATTCAATGTGTCCGTTCTCTGTTGGTTCGATCAGTATTAACTGTTTGCCGACCCCGGGTTTCCGCAGGTCTTTTGAGAGTTCTTCCAGATCCAATTTTCCCCCAAAGGTGTAGAAATCCCATTCTCGCTCGCGGAACTCAACTAAAGGGAATGTCACAGAAATTTCAGGGTTAAGATAGATATGGCCTTTGATGGCGTGGTTTGGGGTAGCTTGGGCCAAGATTTTCTCTATGATAGTAAAATCGCCTTCTTGTTCCAAGAGCATCTCTATCTTGAAGCTTGACACCGGAAACAGAACAACAACATCTACATCGCTCTTATGTGACACATCCCCTCGCACAAGGCTTCCATGAGTGATGGAGGGGACCCCTCCTGCTGCCAAAACAGACATGATCTGTTTTGCTTTGTCTCTTAGAGATCTGAGGGTGGTCCAATGCTCCTTGGAGTAGTGAATCTCACGCCGATCGTGCTTTCTGTAAACTTTCTTGCGTCCACGGGTCCCTTTTATCACACATATCCCCTTGGTAGTCTTTATTGGTTCCCCAATTTGCAAAATTCTTTGAAATTTCACATTGAAAATTGCGTAAATCCAATTAATTTTTCTACAATGGAGACTAACAATATTTCTTTTTAAGCAATCTTTGTACGCAACCCTTTAATGGAGTAATGTTAGGTGGGCATCCTACTTTTTGGGAGTCATAATAACTTTGGGGTGCTTCAGAGCCGGATTAGTCCTTTTTTTGCACCTAGGTACACAAACAAGCCCGAAGCGAAGCCAACTACGATGTTGAATGTCACGGAGATCAGTGCGGTTAAGATCATAATAAAGAATTCATCCTTCGTTTCCAGATCAAAGGCCACCCGTCCCAGTTCGGTTGCCGTCAAAAAGAGCATGATTCCGATTACTGCGAGCGGAAAAGCAGTGAAGATAACTAAAAGGGATTGGGAAAAAAAGAGACCCATGATGATCTCTAGAGTCCCCTCCATAATTAAGGCACCTCCGGTTCGTGCTCCAAACAGATATTGGGCGGCCAGACCACCGGATCCATGACACAAGGGCATCCCCCCGAAAAAAGGAGTTGTCACATTCATTAGTCCCATATTGATGATGAGGTTTTGGGGAGTCACATCTACCCGATCAGGAAAAAGATCATGGATCAACACAATTGTAGCGAGAACTGCATTTGTCATGGTCAGGAAAACCTGTGCAATACCTGCATACACCAATCCATAGGCTAGATCGTCAAGAGAAAAGGTATAGAGCGAGGGAAAGTCCAAGGAAACCGTAAGGTTTGATAATTGAAGGGTTCCTGTGAACCACGCAATTACAAACCCGAACACTATTAGAAAAATAGCGGCTGGTAGAACTCTGTTGCGTAACAAGAGCAAAGCAACTGCTAATAGCGGTACTGCTAGGTAGAGATCCTCTTTGAGCATTTCCGCTCCAGCTAAAGCAAGGATAACTGCTAAGCCAAGTTGAATGCCCCGGATAACACACTTGGGCACCTTGTTGAGGATATGGCCCACTCTTGCGGCTGCCAAAACCAGCCAGATCACACCAACCCCAAAACCTGCACCCATTACTCTACTGGCAGGCCATTTGTTTGCAATCGCTATGGTTCCAATCGCTTTTTTCGGTTGAACTGGAAGGGGCAGTCGATAGATTAGAGCCAAAAATAAGTTGGTCAGGCCGATCCCCAACAGTAGGCCTGATGGATTAAAACCACAAACCACGATATACCCGATGGTGAAGGGCATTAGTGTCCCAAAATCGCCTAAAGCACCTGCAAATTCACGCAAACAGAAATCAAAGCCCCTTATTTTCATGGGGATCGATCCTCTGATAACAAACTGATCTCAAACGTTTTAAGATTGTTGCGTTGTCTTTATATCCTTTACGAGTCTCCATATGCGCAATAGAGAGCTGAAACGCTGGAGCTCTAATTATTTGTACGTAGTTTCTTATTGCGGTTTCTAGGAAAGCGGCAGCATCTAGATCGAACCAAAGTGGGTATTATTTTATTCTGAAAAGGATGTAGAAGTTTAATTACTAGTTTTTGAACGGTGTAGTTTACGTATCTAACCAAACTGCATAACGGAGTAGGGCAGCAATATCTCCAAAAGCGTGCAGACGCTTTCCAGGTTCTTGGAGCGAATCAAAGATCACTACTTTCCCTACAGTGCTTTCTACCTGTTTGATAATCGCATTCACTCGTGTGCGTTCCTCTTCCACCCGCGTGGTCAGCAACCGATCATTAAGCATTAAAGTTTCGATGGCGCCTATTTGTGCAGCCTGCTCAACATGTCCCATACTATAGGCAACTTTGTGCTCACCTCGCCCAATTCGGGCAAGGAGTTCTTCAAGCAACTGTGTTTCCTGAATGATCGCATACTCTTGAGCGAGCTTTTGCAACTCATCGCGGCGAGAAATTTCATTCACTCCTGCGGCGCCTCCACTGCTTGCTCCGATCAACTGTGCATTCTGTGCGAGTTCAACGGATTTTTCTTTCAGAAAATTGAGGTAATTCTCTTTGACAAATCCTGGACCTCCAATAAGTAGAAGACCTGGCTTAAACTTTCGTTCAACCTCTTGTAAGGCGGAAGTAACCTCTCCAAAGAATTCTCGAAGAATGATATCGTGATCGTGAGTGTTAGAGAAATATTTCCCAGGTATATGTCTATCAAGCTCTATATGGAGCTCTAGCCGATAGTTGTCAAGGATTCCAATGGCAGCTGAGCCCCGATCGATAGCTAAAATTACTATTTTTGGAAGGATTCCTGCTGTTTTCGCTTTTTCTAGATTTTCTAGCAAAAAACGAGGCCATTTTTCTTTTTGGATAGTTAGAAAATCATTTTTCCCGATATTTAAGGTGTGATAAGAGCCGAAAGCGACATATTCCTCCGGACCCTGTCTGATCTTTCCCTTGATTCGAAGGCGACGTGTAAACTCATGAAAATCCACAGCTTCGACTTCGAGTTGCAGTGTCATGGAGACACGCTCCCCTTTGTCCCCAGCTTTTTCCTCGTCTTTTTTCCTCACGCGTCTTGACGTCCTAGCCTGCACAAGGTCGCCTGGAAAGATCACATTCTTCAAAACATAGAGGTCTGTCGGAACCTCTGGTCGAACTTTAACGATGCCATCCCGGAGGTTTACTTTTATAATCTGGATCTTGAGTCCTCCTTGACTTTGGCGTTGTATCGTGGTTTATTAGTTCTTGATACAATTATTTAGGGGAAGTTTCTAGAATGAGATACCCCTCACATGAAAAGGATTTTTATCTATTCTCCATTTTTCGTATCGGTTAATGAATATGATTGTAAATAGGCAACTTGAAGAATACAGAGTCTTTAAATCAAACTGAGGTCGAAGAGAGGAATACAGTGGAGATTAGAAAGGCAAAACCCTCCGATATCCCTGAGATTCGAGCAATCGAACTAGAGACCTTCCCTCCAGCTGAAACCTTCTCGTACGGTTTCTTTCATTTAATGACAACCCATGTTCGTCCTTTTTTGGTATCCTCAGACCCCCAAGGAGTGCTCCAAGGCTATATTTTGGCGGTTCCACGGGAGGATTTTGTGCACATTATCAGCGTGGCAGTGAAGCCGGAATTTCAAGGGCGTGGGATTGGTAAGAAATTGCTCGCATCCCTAATTGAACTGATGCAGAAAGAAGGATACAATTATTTTAGGTTGGAGCTGCGAAAAAGTAACGAGCGTGCCTATCAGCTCTATTGGGGCTTCAATTTTCGGCCCATAGGAATCCGAAAGAACTACTACGTTGATGGCGAAGATGCCATTATTATGGAGATGCGGCTTTAGGGCTCGTGAGACTATATTAACGTTTCCCGAGCTTTAACGGACTCATTTCGCCTCTGTGCCAAATTTGGATACATTANNCCTTCTATCCGCACCAAATGTTTCTAGAGTAGTTCTATTACCAATCTACTGTAGGATGCTCACGGATTTTACAAAGATTTTTGAAAATCATCAAAAGTTAAACCATTAGCCGAATTAAGAAGCATTGTTCTATTCCATACTAGATGTCTATGGAAAATAGGGGCACCCAACCATAGCTACCGACCCTAGATACTCTCTGGTATCCACACAAGAAATTGATGTGTTCTCATTTACACAAAAATATCCAAAAGTACGATAATTTTTTAAAGTTTCATCAGCTTTTTTTAAAAAAATTGATAATAAACAATTAAAAAAATGGAGGAAATTGAAGTGCAAAAAAGAGTAGCATTTGTGACCATCTTACTGACCCTCACCCTTGTGATTGCATCAGCAGCTGGCACCGTACACGCCCAGGAGAAAGATCCCTCTGAATACATGGAACTCAGTTACAACATGCCTACGCTTGGCTGGGATGCCCCATCATATGATGCTGGTCCCCCAATTGTAGAAGAGCTCATGAAAATAGGCATCAAAGTTGTCGATCAACCCTTGGACGATTCTGTCTTTTATCCGTGGCTGTACGACTCCCCGGAGGGCCCTGATCAACCTCGTAATTATGACATGTACCAGATGAGCCACGGGTACAATCCCTTCCCGAGCCACCTCTGGGAACGCATGCATTCCGACAACGATCTCGATTGGGGTAGTAACATCTACAATCTTCATGACGACACAATGAACACCATACTAGATGAATCCAACAGCGCAGCGAACATGGATATACTACATCAAAAGATCAACGAGGCCCAGATGAGATGGGCCGAGCTCTTGCCATATATCCCCATCTACCTGAACGATGACGTGCATGCGATCGGAAGCAAGTGGAAAGGTTATGTTTGGGAGATGCCGGGTGGAGCGTTTAATGCCTACTGGAACTTTTTGACCCCCATCCGCTTGGAGGCGGATGATGGCGACACCGAATTTGTCATGGCGTATCCATCCGACTTGTATGGCACCAATCCGACGTATGACAACGACGGGCGATCGCAATATTTTATGAGTTTGGTCTACTCTTCGCTTCTGGCCTTTGACGCAAATCTAGAACCCGTTCCTTGGATGGCTACCGAGTGGTCTTCTGAGGTTGTTGGGGGCAAGACGGTACTCACCTTCACGATAAGGAACGACGCCGTCTGGCACGACAACACTCCAGTAACAGGCGAAGACGTCGCGTTTACGTTTCTTTATGGTCGCGAGGCGGATCCGTCCACCGTCCACTATCAGTATTGCAGGTACGTAGAAAGCGCAGTCGCGGATGGCAACACTGTGACGGTGACAATGGATTCAATTCGGGTTTGGTCCTTATATGAGCTGGGATTGTTTTGTTGGATTCTTCCCAAGCATATATGGGAAGGCGTAGATTCCCTTGATGATCGTTGGCAAGATCCCGACAATATACAGGCGCACACAGGGTGTGGCCCCTTCAAGTTCGTCTCGCGGACACCAGAGGAAAGTTATACATTGCAGCGGTGGGATAAATTCTGGGACCCCGCCAAGATCAAGACTTTTAGGATGCAAGTCCTCGCGACTTCCTCATCGCGGGTTTTGGCCATGGCAGCCGGCGAAGTGGACACCGAACGCTACAATCTCGATGTTGCGTACATTAAAACCGTCCAAAATACCCCAGGCTTATCGCTTTACAGCGTAGCGGATATATGGGACTATGTAATTGGCTTCAACCTGGAAACTCCCGGACTGGATGACTACGAAGTGAGGAAGGCTATTGCGTATGGGCTTGACAGGGATTTGGTCATCAACCGAGCGATGTTGGGCTGGGGCACCGCGACGTATAGTCCAGTGCCTGAGGCGTTTTTCCCTACATGGTACAACCCTGAGACCCCGAAATTTACCACGGGTGATCAAGAAGAAGACATCAAAATGGCCAACCAAATTTTAGATGACGCAGGGTATATTGATGTCGATGGAGATGGCATCCGAGAATTCCCCGGAGTCACTCCTGTCACAACAGGGCCAGTCACA
>JABAOC010006967.1_pt5 | contig 23514 bp, 19 predicted proteins | sample 7062161 | NCBI WGS metagenome assembly JABAOC01 (sample SAMN14538625, study PRJNA623070) | marine sediment metagenome | biome: marine biome [ENVO:00000428]; feature: marine pelagic biome [ENVO:01000023]; material: deep marine sediment [ENVO:00002113] | place: India: Gulf of Khambhat ... | reverse complement strand
GGATACTTCAACGGAACGATAGACGAAGTCAGGATATATGACCGAGCTCTAACTCCCGGGGAGATTATGGACAATTACAACGAGCTGGCAGAAATGGCAAGGGCGGACATCGACAAAGACGGCGACGTGGACATAGACGACCTTATCGAGATCTCCCTGGACTTCGGCAAGACTTCTGGCTACGACCCGGACGCGGACACGAACAGTGATGGGGAAGTCGACATATTCGATGTTGTGTTTGTGGCGAGTCGGTTTAGTTAAAACAGTTTCTCATGATCCCTGCCCAAGCATTTTATTAAATTTAAACCCAATTAATTAGGTATGATGTTGGGGAAGATCTCGGGGAGCGTAACGACGAAGGAGTTCAGCTTCAAAGCGGAAGCTCGGGTGAAAAAGCTCCAGTACATAGCGGTGAAGGACTTCGAGGGGAAATGGATCCTGGCTTACATAGATTCTGTTGTTAAATACCCGAACAGGACGATCGGGAAGGCAAAGGTTATAGGTTTCCGGGATTCACGGGGCTTCCTCAAACCATTGACAGTTCCCTTCGAACCCGAAACCCCTGTCTTCATGGCGGATGAAGATCTCATCAAGCAGACACTTGGTTTGAAGGATGATGGTTTGTACGTAGGTCTCCTGGAAGGCTATAAGATACACGTGAACCTCCCTGTAAAACACCTTATCAGGAAGCACGTGGCGGTCCTCGCGAAGACAGGAACGGGGAAATCCTACGCAGCGGGAGTTCTCCTTGAGGAACTCGCCGAGAACGGGATCCCCGCGGTCATTATCGATCCGCACGGGGAGTACTCAACCCTCTCGAAGGAAAACAGGAAGGAGGAGGAAACCAGGCTGATGGAGGGCTTCGGGATCGAATCCAGGTCGTACAAAAAGAACGTCCAGATATACGATCTGGGCGGGAGAAACCCCCTCAAGCTCGATTCCAGGCTAACAACGGATGAGATCTTCGAGATGCTCCCCACCAAGATATCCTCCGCACAGAGGGGTTTGTTGTATTCCGCGATCAAGAACCTCGAGGGGAAGGACTACACGCTGAGGGATGTGATCGAGGAGGTGAGCTCGATAGAAACCCATGCGAAATGGAGTTTGATCTCGCTGCTCGAGGTCCTGGAGAAAACCAAGCTCTTCTCGGCTAACCCCACCAAACCGAACGATCTCGTGAGGAAGGGGAAGGTGACGATCATCGACCTGAAGGAGGCTCCCCCTGAAATCCAGCAGATAGCTGTCCTTAAGATCGCGAAGGAGCTCTTCCGGGCGAGGAAACAGGGGAAGGTTAACGAATTCTTCATTGTTCTCGAGGAGGCCCATAATTTCTGTCCCGAGAGAGGTCTGGGAGAGGTCTCCTCCTCCAAGATACTGCGGACGATAGCTTCCGAGGGGAGGAAGTTCGGGGTTGGTCTCTGCATAATCTCGCAGAGGCCCGCGAAGGTGGACAAGAACGTCCTCTCGCAATGTTCAACCCAGATAATCCTTAAGGTAACGAATCCCAACGACATCAAGGCGATAATGGAATCCGTGGAGGGGATAAGCTTCGGGACGAAGGAGGAGATAAAGGACCTCCCGATAGGTATGGGACTGATAGTGGGCGTTACAGAGCAGCCACTCCTTGTGGATATTCGCGTTCGGAAGAGCGAGCACGGAGGGGAGGCGATCAAGGTAGGGGAAAGAAAGATAAGCTTCGAGGAGAAGGTTTCTGTTTTCGAGCCGAGATTCCTCGAGGAGGATGTCAAACGAAACTTCAAGGGAATCGAGGAGATGAGATTCCTGAACTATCCTGTCTGGAAGGCGATAGGCGTTCACAGGGGGGAGGATTCCGAATTCTACGTGGACGGCGTGACAGGGGAACTGATTTTCGCCCAGCACGATTCGGTCGAATACAGCAAGGGGATTCGCTCGTTCCTTGAACTCTCCCCTTCCCAGAGAGGAATCCTCCTCTACCTCATGAAAAACAACTACGCAACCATCGAGAAGATCTCGAACGATCTCAAGATGCTCCTGAGCAACGTGAAGGTCAACCTGAACTATCTCGCCAGGAAAAATCTGATATCCTCCGATGGCTACATGTTCAGGAACACATTCAATCTCAACATCCCCTCCGAACCATCCATGCTCAGGATGGATTACGAAATCACCGAGAGGGAAAGGGAGGGGGACTTCCTGGAGTTCATGGTCTCGCCCGATTTCGTCCGGAAGATCGGGGAGCTGTGGGGCGTGAGGATACTCGAGGTCAAGGCGGTTTATTACCCTTACTGGGTTGTTTCCCACAAGAACACAAAGTATTTAATAAACGGCTTGAATAATAGATTGGAAATGGAGAAGTCCAAGATAGTGAGGGATCTGATAAGGTGATCATATGAAATTCGCTGTTCTGGGTCCTAGAGAAAGCGAGGCGGGATACAGCACTAAAAGGATCCTGGAGGAAGCCCGGAAGGATTTCAGAGACGCTGAACTAATCCCTGCCATAGATGTCCGCCTGAAAACCGACAGGAAAGGGATAGATGCTTTTCACGGGAAGGACTCCCTTTCGAAATACGATTACATTCTCCCGAGAATAGATTCCAAACGCGCGCAGGTCGGGTATCCAATCATGAGATTTCTCGATCACCTCGGAGTCAGAAAACCGTATGTTTCCGAAACCATCCTGATCGCTCACAACAAGTTCCTCACGCTCGAGCAGCTCGCAAAACACGGGATTCCCATACCGGAGACCTACCTGACATCATCCAGGGAATCCGCGAACAGGATCATGGAAAAACTGAAGCTCCCCGCGGTGATAAAACTTCTGAGCGGTTTCGGGGGCGAGGGGGTTTTAATGGTCGATTCCAGGGAGGCTTTCAAGTCCATAATAGAAACCATGAAAATCCTGAAGCAGGAGATGCTGATTGAGAAGTACGTCCCGAACCCCGGGGAGGACATAAGGGGTATAATGGCTGGAGAAGAGATAATCGCTTCCTACAAGAGAATCGCACCCACAGGGGAGAAAAAAACGAACATACATCTGGGAGGGAGAGCTGTTTCCTACAAGCTAATGCCTGAGATGGAGGAGATCGTGTTCAAAGCGGGAGAGGCGATAAAGTCCAAACTCTGCGCTATAGACATGATCGTTGGAAGTGAGGGACCCCAGGTAATCGAGGTGAACATCAATTTCGGGCTGAAAGCGATCGAGAAAACAACAGACATAAACATTGCGAAGCGTATAATAGAGTTCATTAAGGACGAGGTGAAGAAATAATCATAACCGACACACCTCAGGCATACACCTCTTGTGTTCCGTTCTCTTTATCATCCTGTTGATCTTCATGAAATCCCTCATTTTGCTGTAGACCATTTCCTTCCCATACATATCCTTCAGAACCCCATCCAGTTTCTCGTAGGTAAAGCCGAGCTCTCCGCGATCGGTCTGTTTCGGATAGAGCCCGGCGGAAGGTTCCTTCTCAATGATTTCCTTCGGTAGACTCAAATACCTGGCCAGCTTGATTACCTGTGTCTTGTACAAACCTCCAAGAGGGAGGAGATCAACACCTCCGTCCCCGTACTTCGTGAAATACCCCAGAAGAAGTTCGGATCGATTACCCGTTCCGAGGACGAGATATTTTTTCTTGTTTGCGAAGTAATAGAGAACGATCATTCTCAGCCTTGCCTTAAGATTCCCCTTGGAGATTTCGTCCCCTTTCGGGAGGATGTTCAAAAGCATGTTGTAGATCATTGTCAAATCGACTTCCCTAACATTCACGGAAAACCTCTTCGCAACTTCCAAGGCGAATTCCCTGTCTCTGGTATCGGATTCGCAGGGGAGAACAAGACCCAATGCCTTCCTTCCCAAAGAACGTTTCGCGAGGACCGCGAGCACAGAGGAATCCAGGCCGCCGCTCATCCCGAACACGCACCCCTTCGCTCCCACCGCCCTAACTTTCGAAAGAATCCACTTCTCGATCTTATCACGGGTTTTTTTCATAATTAATTATTCACCGTGGTGTTTTATATCTCCGATCCAAATATTTGGAATGGAATTTAAAATCAGGGACAAACCGCACGTTTTCCTTTTCATTCTCATACTTGTGCTTTCCACAGGTTTCCGCCTGGTCTATCTGGATCAGCCAATGAAATATGACGAGGCGTACACATTCAACCAATTTGCGAGCAGAACGCTTTTTTACGTCGTATCTGACTATCACGCCCCCAACAACCAGATCTTCCACACGATTTTCGTCCACCTTTCCTATTCGCTCTTCGGCAAGGACGAGATATTCGTGAGACTACCCTCATTCCTTTTCGGGATACTCTCGGTTCTGGGGATCTACTTCCTTGCAAGAAAGCTTTTCGACAAGAACGTCGCCTTGCTGAGCATGGTTCTCCTTTCGGTTTCCCAGTTCTTCATAGGATACTCCGCGGAGGCGAGGGGTTACACGTTAACGGTTTTCCTTGCGATAATGACTGTTTATTTCGTAAACGAAGCCCTGAGAACAGAGAAATTTAAATTCTGGATAATCTCCACGGTTCTCGCATCCCTTTCCATGTACACGATCCCCTCGATGCTCTATCTCGTATTCGGGATCTTCGTATGGGCACTTTTCATAAAGATAAACAGGCTTGGCAAGAATCAGAAATTGAAAAAACCCTTTCTATTTCTCCTCCTCTCAATAATAATAACAATCCTTCTTTACGTCCCCGCGTTAATTTACACTGGAACTGGATGGATCCTGTTCGTGATGGGAGGGGTGTACGGGGCGTCCGTGGGTCTCGGGAGGTTTATTTCAGGATTCCCCCCAATGACGGCGAACGTTCTTGAGACCTTCAGCCTGGGTTTGACCCATTACGCAGTCCTTTTGATATTCGTTCTTCTCGGATACTACTTTTTGTACAGGGAGAAGAGTTTTGACAGGCTCATACTCTTCCTCTCCTTACCAATCACCACGCTGTTGATCATTATCATACAGTCCACGTTACCTCCGGCAAGGATTTTCATCTTCCTTCTCCCCCTCTTTTACATGCTGATTTCGAAGGGCATCCTGGATGCAGCGGATTTAGTGGTATCCTCCAGGAAAGCATTCTCAAAACACCATCTGGAAAGGATCATTCCTCTCCTGATAATTCTCGCTTTCCTGGTACAGGGGATATACGCGAATTTTCTCATAGAAAAGGATTTTTCTCATGACAACGAAGAGGTTGCAAAATGGCTGAAAGCCAACCTGGAACCAGGGGACAATATTCTAGTCCACTGCTGCGAGGACCAGCAGATACTGTTCTACATGGGCAAGGAATCGTATTACAAATACGAAAACCTGGAATCGAACGTTTCCAGGATACTGATAGTGATAAACCCGGAGCACAAAAAACCCGTGGAGGAGTTTGTAAAAATGGGATTCGAGACCAGGGGTGCGACAGAGTACGAAATGGTCGAGAGGATAGGCAGGATAAGTATCTACCGCTCCACAAAACTGGAAAACTTCGTTTACATACCCGGGTTGAAGTGGATTTCAGCCAGACGTTAAACTTTTTAAACCAGGATACAATTTCATAACTTAGAAACGGGGGTTTTAATGTCTTTGTTCATAATAGGGCTTGAGAAATCCGAGACCAACCTGCGCCTGCTTGAAGAGGCGAAGAACAGGTTCGCTTCGGTGTTCTTCGCTCCCATAGACGGTATAAGGATAGGTCTCGGAGAGAAATTCACGATTTCCTACAGGACCTCGGATCTCATGAAGTTCAATTCGATCTACCCCCGGATCCCTTACAGATTCTATTCCTACGCCTACCAGCTGCTTTCGCTTCTTCCTCCCGAGACCTTCACCCCAATAAAACCCATCACTTTCCTTCTCGCTTCCGAGAGGTTCTTCCTGCTGAGCGTTCTTAGAAAGAGGGAGATCAATACGCTGAACATCAATCTTGCCAGGTCCGTGAAGGCAGCTCAGGCGATACTGGAGGAGAGCGAGTTCCCCATAGTTGTAAGGGTGCCCGGGAAGGAGACAGGAATCGTTGCGAACACGCTGGCGGAGGCGAAATCCGTGATAGGAGCGCTGGGAAGCCTGAAGCAACCAGTCCTGATAGAGGAGCTCGTGAAGGACCTGGTTTCCTGTTACGTCGCCGATCCCGATGTTCTGGCGAGCGTGAAGAAGAAAACGAGGGAGAAGGACGTTGTTTTCTCTCCCGGAGATCTGAAAAACCATAAGATAGACATAGAGACAAAACACCTGGCTATCGAGGCTGCGAAGGCGATAGATACGCAGATCGCCAGGATTGATATAAGCCTTAACGGGGATCCCAAGGTCGTCAACGTCAACCTAAACCCAGGTCTTATCGAACCCAGCAAGGCAACGGGGGTAAACCTCCCGAAGGAAACGATAAATCACGTGTACGAAAACTACCGGAAACACCATGAAAAACCAATGCTCATGAAGTTCTTCGAGGACGCAAAGAGCGTTGTCAAGGACGTGCTCAAGGACAAGAGCATGATGTGGTAAAATCACATTTATAAATCACAACCCCAATCAGATTCTATATGGATTTGAACTCTTTCCTTCAATCGTTACAGGCATGGACGGTTTCGTTCTTTGAGCAGCTCGTCCCGGAATACATACTTCCGAACCTCCAGTTGATAATACAGATAATTATCATACTTCTTGTCGGTTACATAGTCGGGAAATTAGCGAAAGTTGTGGTCACGAAGATCCTCTCGGTTGCCGGCCTGAAGAGAATCACGGCGAAAACCTGGACAGAGGAGGTTTTGAGGGTAACCGGTTACAAGGGTAACATAGTGGATTTCATAGGGGACCTCATTAAATGGAGCATTTACATCGTTACGCTGGCGGTCGTGGTTCAGGTTCTCGGCTTCGCCTCCGTGGCGAACATATTCAACCAGATAATTATCTTCATCCCGAAAATCATAGTGGCGATCCTCATAGTGGTCGTGGGATTCATAATAGCGGATTTCTTCGGGAAGGTGTTCGAGGAGGGGATGGGAAAGATCTTCAGGGACGAAATCCTCAGCAAGTTCTCTGGGGGAATCGTTAAATACTCGATCGCAATGATCGCCCTGATAATCGCGCTTTCCATGATCGGTCTGGACGTGAACGCCCTGCTCATACTCTTCACCGCCCTGCTGCTCATAATCGTGATCGTTACGTGCATCGGCCTGAAGGACCTCGTCCCTAACTTCACAGCGGGAATCCACGTAAGGGGAATGCTAAGGGTTGGGGATCGCATCAAATTCAGGAACTACTCTGGGATCGTGGAGAGGATAAACCCCTACTCGGTTGATCTCCGGGTGAACAGGAAGACCGTAACCATCCCGAATTCTATCCTGATAAAGGAACCTTTCGAGAAGGAAGTTAAGAAGTGATTTTCGCTTTCTTTAAACGAAGTTAAGGTTTTAAATAAAAGGTGTTTTATTCAATAATATGAAAAATAAAAAACTCAGCGTGCTGGACCTCATCGGGAATACCCCTCTCGTCAGGATAGGGAATGTTTATGCTAAACTGGAGAGTCTCAATCCCAGCGGCAGCATAAAGGACAGAGTTGCGTTGGAAATAATCGAGGCCGCTGAAAGGGAAGGAAAATTAAAGAAAGGCTATACAATAGTTGAGGCCAGCAGCGGGAATACGGGAATTTCCTTGTCCATGGTTGCCGCTGCCAAAGGCTATAAAATGATCGTGGTGATGCCGAGAAACATGAGCGAGGAGAGAAAACAGATGATGCGCGCTTTCGGAGCGAAGCTGGTTCTGACCTCAAAGGCCGGGAGCCTTAAAGAGTGCATAGAGAAGGCGGAGAAGATCGCGAAGAAACCCAAGACTTTCACAGCAAGGCAGTTCAGCAATCCCAACAACATCAGGGCGCAGGAAAAAACCGGTGAAGAGATTCTAAAAGAGATCGGGCCGGTGGACGCTGTTGTGGCTGGGGTCGGAACCGGAGGAACGCTGATGGGAATTTCAAACGTTATGAGGAAGGTTAATCCCAAGCTGAAGGTGATCGCCATTGAACCAGAGGAAGCCGCTGTCATGTTCGGTGGCAGCGATGTCAAGATAAGTGAACATAGTATTCAGGGGATAGGAGACGGTTTCATACCTCAGTTAATAGACAAGAAAAGGGTTGACAGGACTGTCATAGTCGGGAGTGAGGAAGCTGTTGAAATGGCAAGAAAGCTTTCGAAGGAATATGGTTTGCTGGTAGGGATAAGTGCGGGTGCGAACATGCTTGTTGCGTTGAAATTGGCCAAGATGTACGATAAGATAGCAACGGTTCTGCCGGACAGGGGGGAGAGGTATCTGAGCATGGACCTGTTCAAACACAAAACCTAAAAATCCATACGTTCGTTATTCTTACAGCTACCTTTACCAAAGAAAAGAGAAAAAGAAAGGGTTTTGAAGCCCTTACTTCTTGACAATGTCGATGCAGATCCCTGCCGCTATGGTTTTACCCATGTCTCTTATAGCGAACTTCGCCAGCTCCGGGAAGTCAGCCTGCTTCTCGATCACCAATGGCTGCAGTGGCTGAACCTTTATGACAGCCGCGTCTCCCGGCTTCAGCATGTCAGGTTTCTCCTTTACAACGCTTCCGGTCTTGGGATCGAGTTTCTTGACAAGCTCTGTGATCTTCCCTGCGACATGCGCCGTGTGGGCGTGGAATACCGGTGTGTATCCTTTCGTGACAACTGTCGGGTGCTGAAGAACGATTATCTGGCCCGTGAATTCCTTCACAACTGTTGGCGGGCTGTTGGAGTGTCCTACAACATCACCTCTCCTTATCTCTCCCTTTGAAACGCCTCTGAGGTTGAATCCCACGTTGTCTCCGGGTTCCGCCTTTTGTAACGGCTTGTGATGCATCTCGATCGACTTCACTTCAGCCTGGACACCTGATGGCTCCATCACAATCTTGTCTCCCGGCTTCATAACGCCAGTTTCCACCCTGCCTACAGGAACTGTTCCAACTCCGGTTATCGTGAAGACGTCCTGTACGGGCAGCCTTAACGGTTTCGTAAGTGGTTTCTCGGGCGGCGTTATGGTCTGGTCCAGGGCCTGTATAATCGTAGGTCCGGAATACCATCCCATGTTCTCTGTTTTCTTGACCACGCTGTCTCCAACGTAAGCCGAGCAAGCCACTATCGGGATGTTTTCAGTCTTGTAGCCGATGCTCTGCAGAAGTTTCGTTACGTCGTCCTTCACAGCATTGAACTTCGCCTGATCCCAGTTCACCGCGTCCATCTTGTTAACCGCAACGACGATCTGGTTGATCCCCAGGACCTTTGCCAGGTAGAGATGTTCCCTGGTCTGCTCCTGAATGCCGTCCTTAGCGGAAACCACAAGGATGGCTGCATCTGCCTGTGACGCTCCCGTAATCATGTTCTTTACGAAGTCCCTGTGTCCCGGACAGTCGATTATGGTGAAGTAATACTTGTCCGTCTGGAATTCCTTGTGCATGAGATCGATCGTGAGACCTCTCTCCCTTTCCTCCTTCAGCCTGTCCATGACGAAAGCGAATTCGAAAGTCTCCTTCTTGAGCTCCTTCGCCTTCTCTTTCAGCTTCCTGAGCTCCTGTTCTCCGAGCGCTCCTGAGTCGAATAGCAATCTCCCTATCAAAGTCGACTTCCCGTGATCCACGTGTCCTGCTGTTATGATGTTGACGTGAGGCTTTTCTGCCATCTTTATCCCTCCTTTTTATATTTTAATCAGGTTCGTTCCGATTTGGTTTTATACTATTGTATAAAGGATTTATATATAAATATGCTTTAAAAAGCTTTCCTAAAAACCGCTATCTTTACACAGGTTTTTGAGTTATTTCACTATCTCGAGTTTTACCCTGAATATCTCGCTTTCCAAACCCCTCGCCTTCCCTATCTTTACGTTCCCGATCCTCATGGTTTTCTCTATGTCCTTGAGGACGGGCTTTACCTGGCTGGAATCTATCGTGACGCTCTTAAGGGGCTCGGCCAGAGAGATCGAATTCTCTGATTTGAACCTCCTTATGCTCGTTATGATATCGATTGCCAGGTCCCCGGTCTTCTCTGCCTTCCTGTCCACGAGAGAGGAATCAAACTTCGGCCAGTCAGAGATGTGAACACTCTTCGAACGTTCGTGCTTTCTGAAATAGGATTGGTAGATCTCTTCCGTGATATAGGGCATTACAGGGGAGATCAGTTTCAGGATCGAGAAGAGGACGTGATACAGCGTGTATTTCGCGGAATCTATCTCATACCTTTCGTATGAACCCTGGTTGTACAAGCGATCCTTAACGATCTCGAGATAATAATCGCAGAAGGTGTGCCAGAAGAACTGTTCCACCCTTCTTTTGGCCGATCCTGTTCTGTAATTTTCGAAATCTTTCGTGGTCTTCCTGATGAGATCGCTGAGCTTTGAGAGAACCCACCTATCCATCCCATTGAACCTCTTCGGCCTCTTCGGCCTGTATGATTTCAGATTCAGGAGGACAAAACGCGAGGCATTCCATAGTTTAGTGAGGAATTTCTTTCCCGTTATGAAATCCTTCTCCTGGAAGGGAAGGTCTTCTCCGAAGGTTGCGGTTCCCACCCAGTACCTAACAACATCCACGGGATACTTCTTAATGAGGTCCTCAGTCCATATCACGTTCCCCTTTGATTTGTGCATGCCTCTTCCCTTGGAATCAAGGACGTACGTTCCTATCGCAATATCCTTCCACGGGATCTTTTTGAAATGGAGATAGGCCTTGAGAATGGTATAGAAGGCCCACGTCCTTATTATGTCGTGGGATTGGGGTCGCATGGAGACAGGGAACATCCTTTCGAAGTCCTTTGGCCTTTCGAGCCACCTTATCGCGATCTCAGGACTCATGCTCGAAGTCATCCAGGTATCGAAAACGTCTTCCTCTGGTAAGAAGCTGCGGGATCCGCATTCACACCTTCCCTTTGGTTTGTCAACCTCTGGGTCAACGGGAAGATCCTTCTCCTCCGGTACTTTTGGTTTTCCGCATTTCTTGCAATACCATACGGGTATGGGAACCCCATAGAACCTTTGCCTCGATATGCACCAGTCCCATGCGAGATTCCTTGTCCAGTCCTCGAAACGTTTCTGGTAGAAACCCGGGAACCAGTTTATTTTCCTCCCCTGCGCTATCAGCTCTTTCTTGAACTTCAAGGTCTTTATGAACCACTGCTTGGTTGGGAGGAATTCGATAGGGGTTTGACAACGCCAGCACGTTCCGACCGTCTGCTCGATGTTTTCCTTCCTGGTTATCCTTTCCTCTTTTTCGAGATCTTTCACTATCTCCTTCCTGGCGTGATCCAGTTCCATTCCTTCATACTTCACTCCGAGTTTGTTTAACTTCCCGTCCCTGGTGATGCATATCTTAAGGGGCAGCTTATAGACTTTCCACTTCTCTATGTCCGCCGTATCCCCGAACGTGCACACCATCATGATCCCTGTCCCGAACTCCATGTCAACCTCTTTCCCTCCCATTATCTCGACTTCATTCCCGAACAATGGGACCCTCGCTTTCTTCCCGATAAGTTTTTTGTACCTCTTATCATCGGGGTGAACGAATACCGCAACGCAGGCAGGGAGGAATTCCGGGCGGGTGGTCGCTATCTCAATCCTCTCTCCACCCCCAACATCGAAAAGTATGTAATTCAGGACGGTGTTCCTTTTCAGGTCCTCTATCTCGGCCTGTGCGAGCGCTGTTTCGTGCTTGGTGCACCACAGAGTTGGCTCTTCGCTCCTGTAGGCAAGGTTCTTTTTCCAGAGATCAAGAAAGGACATCTGGGAAACCTTCTGGGCTTCGGGATCTATCGTTGTATAAAGCAATTTCCAATCGTATGAATGTCCCAGACCCCTGAAAACCCTGTTTGCGTACGCCCTCTCGATTTTTTTCGATTCTTTCAGGCAGAGCTTGCGAAAGGCATGCTTGGTTGTCGTGCTCTTGTCTATCCCGAATTTTTCTTCAACGTATTTCTCTGTCGGTAAACCGTTGTTGTCGAAACAGGGAGGGAAGTAAACGTTGAAGCCGAACATCCGCCTGAACCTCGCTATGATCTCAAACTGCGTGTAATGCAGGGCATGGCCTATGTGTAAGTGGCCTGCAGAGGCATAGGGAGGAGGGGTGTCTATCGAATAAACCGGCTTCTTGGATTTCGGGTTGAATTTGAAAATTCGTTCCCTCTCCCAGAACCTCTGCCACCTCTTCTCGCTCTTGTGGAAATCATATCTTTTCGGGAGCATTCGAAACACCTCTCCCATAAACCATTAATGCACTCACTAATTTATTAAAATTAGCTGCTAAAAGACTTCCTTCGCTTCCTTTTCCAGGTATTTCATCGGAATGAGTATGAATATCACGATGAGCGTCGCTGCCAGCGCGGCGAAGTAAAAGCCTATCCCGATCGCAATGCCTATTGACGCGAGGACCCACAGCTCAGCGGCGGTGGTTATCCCCCTCATCTTGCTCTCCGCCCTGAATATTATGCCCGCTCCCAGGAATCCGATACCTGTCACGATCCCGGCCGCGATCCTTGAGGGCTCCCCTCCTATCACGCTCACTGAAAGTATGGTGAAGAGGGTTGAACCTATGCAGACGAGGGAGTGCGTCCTCATCCCGGCGGGTTTGTTATGGACAGCTCTCTCGAAGCCCACGAGCGTTCCCAGAACCGCTGAAACAACAAGTTTTATCACTATTTCCATTTCCAGAGGACCAATCACGAACACCATATTTTAGATTTGTCCGAGGTGATTAATAAGCATTCCCGTACAAATTAATTTTATGAAGCACACCCTGTCCGTGACGATCGTGATAGTACTCATATTTTTCCTCTCTCAGATCATAGGCCTCTACGCCCTCAACGTAAATACGACAGTTACACAGACGCCGGAAGGAGCGATAGTGGTGGAACACGAGGAGACCGCGATAGGGGAAAGACCGGACATCGAGGGTCCTGTCACCTTCGTTTACATCGTGATAGCGATACTCATAGGGACGGGTCTGCTCCTCCTTTTGATCAGGCTGGGGAAAATAAAGGTATGGAAGGCCCTCTACTTCTTCGCGGTGTGGATGACCTGCTCGATAACGATAGGTGTCTTCACCTACAATTTTCTGGCCTTCCCCCTGTGCTTCCTCCTTGCCTTCTTCAAGGTGTTCAGACCGAACGTGTGGATACACAATCTTACGGAACTCTTCATCTACGCCGGGATCGCGATAATCTTCGTCCCCCTGCTCGATATAGTATGGGTCGCCCTCCTCCTGTTAGCGATCTCCGCGTACGACATGTTCGCTGTCTGGAAATCTAAACACATGGTTTCCCTGGCTGAATTCCAGACCAAGAGCAAGGCATTCGCGGGCGTTCTCCTCTCCTACAAGATCAAGTTCAGACCGCCCAAAACCAAGAAAGTTAAAGGGAAAGAAAAGGTCAGGGAGGAATACCGGAGCGCGGTTCTCGGAGGCGGCGACATAGCGTTTCCAATGATCTTTGCAGGGGTGGTGATGGACTCCATGATAAGGATGGGGATTCACACGAAAATCTTCGCCTTCCTCTACTCCATGATCATCCCGGTAATAGTGGCTGTCGTCCTTTTCGCCCTCCTCATGAAGGCAAGGAGCGACCGCTTCTATCCCGCCATGCCCTTCCTCACGGCCGGGTGTTTCATAGGGTATGGGTTAGTCTGGGTTGTGAATTTCGTTCTTTAAAATGCTTAAAAAACTTGCTTTCATCTCGATATTATGGGAAGAAAATACACCTCTGATCAGGTAAAGGAGATCAATGAGATCAGGGAAATCCAGAAGAAAATCGACATGTGTGATCTGAAAAACCTGGAAGAGGTGGAAGATGTTTTGAGTGGTATGGAAAAATACCCGGAAATATTCCCTGAGGAGATTAAGCTTTACAAAAAAGAAATTCTGTATCTGAGACACGTAAGGGATGATTCTGAGAGAGAGAGGGAACGGCTCAAAGGCATCTCAACCTGAAATTCTTCTTTCTAAACGAAAAACTTCCTTTTAATGAACAGGTAAGCGATTATTATAGCCCATAAAACAATCATCGTTGCATTGTTCATGCTGAACGAGATCGCGCTCCCGATTATCTGCAGAAGTCCCAGGAGGATCACAAGGACAAAGCCTATCCTGTTCATCTTCAGGAGGAGATAGAAGCTCACGAAATAGATCACTGCGAGAGCTATCAGGACGAACCCCATCAGATCGAGCAGGGGACCGAGCACGGAACCGAATCCCCCCAGCGTTACGGATGCGGTCTCGTTGCCTAGGAAGGGGATGCCCGTATTCACTATGATGCCACCGAGACCTACCAGGAGAACCCCTGAAATCAACAGCAGGATGGCGCCAAGAAAGCCGAGGATGCAGATTATCGTAACCCCTGTGGGTCTGGAAGGCTTTCGCGTTTCCTCCTCTTCCGGCGGGGACCAGGACGGGTGAGGGGAGGGGACCGGAGGCGAGGCCGGCGGTGAGATGTTCTGAACGTAATTGATCGCCTCGTTTACCTGATTGGGATCCCAGCCCTCGTCAATAAGCACCTTCCTCAGAGAATCCAGAGAATATCCCTTTCTGAGGTTGTCCCTTATGTAATCGATCAACCTCTCATCAATCATTAATTTATAATTGGGTTCAGCTCTCTTAAATACCAAGTTTAACCTTTAAAAAACCATAAAATACAAAAAGTTTTATGAAATGCGTGATCCTCTGCGCGGGTAAGTCAACCAGGACGTATCCCCTGACCCTGAACAGGCCAAAGCCCTTCCTTACCGTCGCGGGCAAAACCCTTCTTGAGCACAACCTGGACAGCCTGAAGGGTATGGTCGACGAAGCGGTTGTTGTGGTGGGCCCGGGGAAGGAAACGATAAGAAACGTTCTCGGGGACAGGTATGAGGACATCCGGATAACCTATGCCGAGCAGAAAGAAGCGAAGGGGACGGGCCACGCCCTCCTCCAGGCAGAGGGTCTCGTCAAGAACGAGGAGAAATTCCTGGTTCTGCTGGGGGACAACTTTTACCCGAGGGAAGCGGTTGAGGAATGCGTTTCCTACGGGATCTCGGTTCTCGGCCAGAAGGTTCCGAACCCCGAGGATTACGGCATATTCGTTACCGAAAGCGGCTTCCTCAAGCAGATAGAGGAGAAACCCAAGGACCCGAAATCAGACCTGGCGAACGCGGGATTGTTCGTCCTGAACGACAGGGTTTTCGATGCGGTAAGAAACCTCAGGCCTTCTCCCAGGGGTGAATACGAGATAACAGACGCCCTGAAGGAAATGATCAAGAAGATCCGTTTCCGCTGTTTTTACACCAAGGACTGGTTTTCGATTGTCTATCCCTGGCACATCCTTGAGCTGAACCGTAAACTCCTCGGGAACATGAAGGGCGGGATAAAGGGAGAAATCGAGAAGAACGTTACGATAAAAGGCGAAGTTCATATAGGTAAGCTCACTGTTGTGAAGTCAGGGACGTACATTGAAGGACCTGCTTTCATAGGAGACAACTGCACGATCGGTCCGAACGCGTACATACGAGCGAACACAACGATAGGGAACAACGTCCGCTTCCGCGGGGAGGTCGTGAATTCCGTAATCATGGACGGGACGACAGCGAAGCACGTGTGCTACATAGGGCATTCCGTGGTGGGGGAGAACGTGAACATAGCGGCTGGAACCATAACAGCTGATTTCAGGCATGACGGGGGAAACCACTTCACGATCATAAAGGGAAAGAAAATCGACACCGGTCTGCGAAAACTCGGAGCGTTTATCGGAGACAACGTGAAGACCGGAATAAACACCTCGATCTATCCCGGAAGGAAGATCTGGCCTGGACTCTCAACCCTGCCGGGAGAGGTTGTGGACAAGGACAGGATGAGATAATGTTATACATCGTGTGCGGACTCCCGGGAACCGGAAAAACCACGTTAGCGAAGAGGATAGCTGATGAAACCAAATCATTCCTTCTGAACACGGACATAATAAGAAGGAAAGTGATATACGATCCTGAATACACGGAAAGGGAGAAATCCCTGATATACAACCTGCTCTTCGAGATGGCTGAGAAATTCCTTCTTACAGGGAAGAACGTAATTCTTGACGGGACGTTTTACAAAGAGGAGCTAAGGGACAGGGCGAAGGAGATCGCGAAAAAGACCAGGAACAAATTCCGCATAATAGAGATCGTGTGCAGCGAGGAGATAATAAGGAAGGTTATGGAAAAACGGGAGAAGAAGGAAAGCGAGAGCGACGCGGATTTCGAGGTGTACAGGAAGATCAAAAAGGAGTTCGAGCCCATCCAGGAGAAACACCTGGTTCTTGACACGACAAAAGGATTCGATCAGGCGGTTGAGAAGTTCAGGAAAGCTGCCTGATCACGTAAACCGACTCGCCACAAACACAACATCGAATATGTCGACTTCCCCATCACTGTTCGTGTCCGAGTCCGGGTCGAAGCCCGAGGTTTTCCCGAAATCGGTTGCTACCATACCGAGGTCCTCGACATCCACTACGCCATCGTTGTTGATATCGGCTCTGACATGCCCTGCCAGCTCGTTGTAATTGTTCATAATCTCCCCGGGAGTCAGGGCTCGGTCGTAGATTCTCACTTCATCTATCGTTCCATTGAAGAAATTATTTGCTGCAGCTGTAGTACCAACATATAAACTTCCTGTAGTACTGTGTATAGAGTTTCCAATAAATTCCCTTGAACAATCTCCGGCGCACTCCCCGTTTACATAATAAGAAACATTCTTATTTACCGAATCAATTACCGCTGTCAAAAAATACCATTGATTTGCAGAAGGAAAATCATAATACGTATCTATGGTATTAACATCATTTGAGTCATTTCTATACTGGACCCTGAAAGCATCGCCTGCAATTTCCATTCCGTAACGGTCCCAGTTCTTATCAACCACCTTTCTCGTACCGGATAAAATTTTCGGGTAAACCCAGGCACTCATTGTAACAGCATCTGTAATATCCAAAGTTGTGCCGCTACCAGCATCGATGTAATCGTTAATACCGTCGAAAAGGAGGGCGCTTCCGGACAGTCCGGTCGTCCATGCCGCCCCTTGAATTGTCCCTTGGTTGGCGTTTCCTGAGCTGTCGCCAGCGAGATCTCCCGAGCCCTCGTCGAAATGCCAGAAGGCGACAGGACCTCCCAAGGGAAGGCAGTCGTTGTCGTTCCCCTCGTTGCATCCGGAAGGGCAGCATCCGTCATCGTTTGTGCAGGAGGTCTTGTCCTGGGAGGAGCAAGCGGAAGAGCAGGTTCCCGGGTTGGAGCAGGTGTAGGTCTTGCAGGGGTCAGAGCCGCAGTCGGAGTTCTGGGAGCATACGGGCTCTGAACAAAGGATCGGGGTGTATCCTGGATCGCCCCGTTTGAAGAGTGCGATGTTGTTATCGTTCCCTATGTTATAGGTAATTCCGCCATATGTCTCTCTGAGAGCATACTGGTTGGGCTCCTCCGTATAGGGAAAACAAACATTTGAAACCAGAACATTATCGCTTTCAACCACCTCTATTCCACCCCTGTCTGAGTAGAGGACGCCGTTCTTATTGCTGGTAAAAACGGACACGTTTTCTGAATTTTCAATTTTTACGCATGTCCTGCTGCCTTCATAAATGGAATAGTATAAATTGACATTATTGGAATTCTTGATCTCTATGGTCGTGTCAGTGGGCTCTCCGGCACCATTGAAGGCATACACACAAATAGGTTCATTGGTGTTTTCAATAAGCAGTGCACGACTAACATCTCCCAAACCGCGCTGCCTTGCCAGAAGTCCGTAGTGACTCCCTCCTCCGTTGTCACTTATCCTGAATCGATGATATCCGAGAAATGCGTCTACTTCACTCCCATAAGCGCCTGCCATTACGTTCCTGGTAACAGAGTTCCTTCCAGCCCGCCATTCGATGGGTGTGAAGCCCGGACCACCCGGTACCTCAAGATGCATATCTGTGTTCACGCTTAGCGAAGAAATTATCGTGGTCGCATCCTTGTCATTTTCCGTGGTCAGTATAATGGTCTCCCCGGAAGGAGTCCAGGAGCTGTGGGGAATGATTCTTGAGAAAATATCGCCCACTCCGACCATTTCAGTTCTACTCTTAAGCACGATCGTATCGCTGACAGTGTATATTCCTCTTGGAAGGAGTATCTTGTCATAGTTTTCGATGGCATAATTCAGGGCACTTGTATCGTCTGTCACGCCATCGCCCATTGCAGAGTAGCTGCCCATCTCTTTCACATTCACTGCATCTGCATCCTCGAACGAGGGGAATGTGTTTTCATCCCACCTGTGCTTTTTGACCAGGCTGTCAATGAGCTGGCTCGTGGTTACATCTACATTCTCGGTTTTAGATCTGTACTCGTTTGTGTTAAGGACGCCGTCAATAAGATTCGTTTCCTTGTAATTGATGTAAACGTATTCCTTTATGTGGGTCCAGCCCTGGCTGTCTGTTATGTCCCAGCCGTTCGCAACAGAATCAGCACCTTTGACGTACACATCCCTCATATAGAGATTCTTGCCGTCTTCAAATATCTGGCCACCGTTTGTTTCTATCAACCCGTCAACCAGGCTGAAGCCTCCCCTGGCCCGGCGCACGGCGCCGCTGGTAATACTTCCTGTAGTCGTAACGATATGAAAGCCCGCCACGAGAACAGGGCTTGCTGTACGGCTGCCCAGGTAGAACGCAGCATCATCCTGGTTCTTGAATGTGCTGCCGAAAATATATCCATGTCCGTTGTAGCCGTAGTAGTATTCACAAAAGTAAGGCTCTCCATAAAAACCGTATTTACCTCCCTCAACCTCGACATTGTATGATGCCCCGCCGAGAGAGCCGAACATGCCCACACCGGCAAAAGCGCCGGTCGCATCTATCCTGGTGTCCTCGATAGCGGACCCCTGCGCACTAGAATGCTGTATGCCAATTGCTCCCGGATTTCCACTGAGGTCTATGTCAATCCCTCTGAAAATCTGGTTGAATGATATGTCATTCTCTCCGCACTCCGGCCAGTTGTAGCCATACCTAGGGTCCCAATGTCCGGCATGTGCCCAATACAAAATCACAAACTGCGGGTTTTGCGGGTCAGAGAACTTGTTGGTATTCTCATTGAGCTTTATTATTGGCCTTCCAGCGCCCTTGGTCGAACCAACCAGCACATTCGGCTCTGGTTCGCCACGGAAAATCGCATGATATTCCTGCTCGCAATATAGTGTGTCCGAAACCAGGTAGACCGCCCTTTCTCCGTTTTCCTGATTGGGAAAGAAGGCAACAAGCTGGTGATCCCGGGAATCGTTTATCGCCTTCTGCAGTGCCACAGTTGAGTCCTGCACACCAGTTGGGTCAACGGGGTTACCGTTCCAGCCGTCATAAAGGGTCACATCCAGCACACCGATCTTGATGAGCTCGTTGTCTTGAGCTCCAATCTGGATTATGTGGTCCGGCAGTTCAGCCTCGAGTGCTTCGGATTGCGCAGAAATGATCAAAAACATGAAAAGGCTGCATATTACTAGCCGGTTGCTGCTCATTTTTGATAATCTGTATGTACTTCTCTTTAATTCGGAAAACCCCATCATTCTCATATTAATATAAATGTTGTGTTGTCTTTTATTTGACCCATTTCTCCAGACCCTTTCCTTCGGGCCTCCCTTTCCCCAGGTCAATAGTCATGCCGTCCCTCGCGGCGATCGTTTTCACGCCCGTTTCCTTCTCGATCCATTTGGCCTCCCTTTCAGGCTTTGCCTTCAGCATCTTCATCCCGAAGTGCTGGATTACGGCGAGCGAGGGCCTGACCTTACCGATAAGCTTCACTGCCTGGTTGGAATTCATGTGTTCCGGCCATTCGACGTTTTTCGGTCTCAGCACGTTCAGAACGAGGTAATCACACCCTTCGAAATGTTTTTCCTGCCCCTCGAAATACTCCCCGTCCCCCGCGTATCCCAGGGTTTTCGACCCCCTGAAAACTAAACCAAGGGCTTTGGTCTCTCCGTGCTTGGTTGGCGTTGCTTCTATCTCTATTTTCCCGATCTTCGTTTTATTCCCAGGTCCGAGTATTTCATAGCGGTCGAGGAATTTCAGGTGATATGGGGAAACAGCCGGCCTGTAAGAATCCCCTCCCTTTATCGCGAATTCACTCCCTATAAGAACCCCTCTCTTCTTCATCGCTCCCTGAGCCATGGATTCTATTACCATTTCCGCGTCCGTGTAGTGATCCGTGTGGGCATGCGAGACAACTACGCCAGTTAATTTCCGCAAATTAACTCCATACTGCTTTGCCCGGACTAGCGCTCCCGGCCCGGGATCTATGTGTATCAGCTCGTTGTCCATCTCCAGAACAAATCCTCCCGACGCCCGGATCTGCGTCATTATCACGATCCTTCCGCCCGCGGTCCCCAAAAACGTGATTTTCATGGAACTAATTTTGTTTCCCGTATTATTAAGTTTGATGCCGAATCTGTTACTTCTTTCTTTGAGAAAAGTTATCGCACGCCTGAAACCCAGGGTCCCAGACATCTCCGAGATTGTTTGCGCACTCCAGGTCACCCGGAACTTTGCTCCTGAAGAATACACAATCCTTACACCTTGCATCGAATCTCATGATATCCCAATTTATTTTTATTTCATTCTTTTATATATGTGATTATGAAACTCAGAAATCTCATTCTCGAGTACGCCCTGCAGAACGCGATATTCTACAAGGGGAAGGCAAATCCTTCCGCTGTCCTGGGAAAGATTATCTCCCAGAGTCCGGAGGCAAGATCCAACATAAAGGAAACGAGATCGCTGGTTGAGCAGACCGTAAGGCAGGTCAACCTCATGAGTCTGGACGAGCAGAGGAAGGCCCTCAGGAAGCTCGCCCCTGAAATGCTCGAAAGGGAGGAAAAGAGGCAGGAGGGCTTGTCCGATCTCCCTGATGCGAAGGAAGGGTTACGTACGCGCTTCGCCCCCTCCCCCACCGGTCCTTTGTCAATAGGACAGTTCATGCGCGCAGTCTTCCTTTCGCACGCCTACGCCAGGAAGTACAAGGGGAAGTTCATCGTGCGGGTGGAGGACACGGACGCGAAGAAGATCGAGCCCGGGGCGTACGAATGGATAAAGGAGGATCTCATCCGGATGGGAACGAAATGGGATTCGCTTGTTCTCCAGTCCGATCGCCTTTCGCTCTACCACAAATTCGCGAAAGAGATGATCGAGCTTTCGAAGGGATACGTCTGTTCATGCTCGCCCGAAAATTTCAGGAAGCACAAGCTCTCGAAAAGGGAATGTCCCTGCAGGGCAAACGACAAAAAGAAAAATCTCGAACTCTGGAACGCAATGGTAAGGGGCGAACTGGAGGAGGGATCGGCTGTCTTGCGATTCATGGGTAACATGAGCGATCCGAACCCCGTCCTTCGCGATCCACCGTTACTCAGGATAAACAAGGCGAAACACCCGTTGAAGGGGACTAAGTTCTCGGTCTGGCCTTTGTACAACTTCGCGTGCGTTGTGGATGACCATGACCTCGAAATCACGCACGTATTCCGCGGGAAGGAGCACGAGCACAACACCGAGGTCCAGAAAAGGATAGCTGACGTTTTCAAATGGAAATTCCCGAACGTTATAAACTTCGGGATGATCCGCTTCCCGGATGAGAAAATACACACGAGGGATATCAAAGAGATGATCGCGGAAGGGAAAGTGAAGGGATGGGACGATCCAAGGCTTCCAACGATACGCTCTTTGCTCAAGAGGGGGTTCCAGCCCGAGGCGATAAAATCCCTTGCTTTACAGTGCGGACTCTCGAAGAATGACATCGAGCTGAGCTGGGAAAACCTGGACACGCAGAACCGGAAGCTCATCGATCCAATCGCGAATCGGTACATGGTCGTGATCGAACCTGTTAAATTATCCATAGATAACGCCCCTGAGAAGCACGAGGTGTTCGAGCCCCTACATCCCGATCATGCCGACAGGGGGAAGAAGAAAATCCCTCTCAACCACTCGAGGATTTACATTTCGAAGGATGATCACAAGGTCTTCTCCGGCAAGTTTATCCGCCTGAAGGGATTGTACAACATCACGCTAGGTAAGAGGCCGAGATTCTCGGACGATCTCCTCATAAAGGAAATGCCCAAGATCCAGTGGGTGAGCGAGCCGAACGTGAAGGTCCGCGTGGTTAACAGGGACGGAACGCTAGAAGGCCTGGGAGAACCGGAACTGACTAACACGAAACCCAACGAGCTGATCCAGATGGAGAGGATCGGGTTCGGAAGGATTGATTCGAACAACCGGAGGGAAGTCGTGGTTTATTTTGCGCACAAGTAGGAAATATTACACTGTAATGTTCCGAAAGCTCTACAAAATCCCCAAAAGATCAAACAAACCCAAACCCCTACCTCTAAGTTCCACGAACTCCGCGTACTCAACCCCAGCGAGCTCCTTCGCCTTCTCCTTTGCGTCATGGATCGTCCCAAGGGAATCTATCAGACCGATTTCAATCGCGTCCTTCCCCAGAAACACATCCCCGCTTGATATCTGATCTACCTGTTCCTGGGATAAATTCCTTGTCTTCTTTATGTCATCCAGGAAGTACTTGAATATCTCATCGATCATGTATTGGAGTTTCTCCCTCTCCTCCTCTGTGATGTTTCGAAAGGGAGTTCCCGTGTCCTTCCTCTCCCCTGAGGTTATCTGCTCATACGTGATTCCGTATTTTTCGAACAGCTGGGAAAACTCGAGATACGAGGCAGTCGCCCCTATGGATCCCGTCAGGGTTAACGGATCAGCCATTATGTGGTCACAGGATGAGGCTATCCAGTACGCCCCGCTCGCCGCGATGTCCCCCATCCAGCACACTGTTGGTTTTTCCATACGTTTAAGAGCATAGGCTATCTCCCTGGAAGCGACAGCAGATCCTCCGGGAGAGTTTATCTCGAAGAGGACGCCACGTATGGTCGGATCCTCCTCTGCCTTTTCTATTATGGAAAGCATTTCCTCTGGTGTGGTTGTTTCGAAAAGGAAGGAGGGAGATGAGGTTATCGTCCCCTTCACGCGGATCACAGCGACCGTGCTCCCGAAGGAGACCAAAGAAAACATTCCGGCAACAAAGATAACGACCGCGGCCCCGATCAGCAGGCCCAGGAGGAACTTCCCGTAGTTTTTCATAACAATCGTTTGTATATCTTACTTAAATGTATTGGCGGAATTATTAAAAGTGATGTTATGATCTGCCTGGGAATAGAATCGACTGCTCACACCTTCGGGATCGGAATCTGTGATGATAAGGGAAGGATTCTCGCGAACGAGAGGTCTGTTTACAAGCCAAAGAAGGGCTGGGGGATCGTCCCCATGGAAGCCGGGAAGCACCATGAAGAGACGAGGGACGGGGTTCTCAGGAAGGCTCTTGAAAAGTCCGGAAAGAGAATGGAGGACGTTGACCTGATAACCTATTCCAGGGGACCGGGCCTCCCTCCGTGTTTGTACAAGGGCATGGAATTCGCGAAAAACCTCGCCGGCGAAAACAAAATCCCTCTGATAGGGGTGAACCACTGCGTTGCGCACATAGAGATCGG
>JABAOC010012082.1_pt1 | contig 23517 bp, 20 predicted proteins | sample 7062161 | NCBI WGS metagenome assembly JABAOC01 (sample SAMN14538625, study PRJNA623070) | marine sediment metagenome | biome: marine biome [ENVO:00000428]; feature: marine pelagic biome [ENVO:01000023]; material: deep marine sediment [ENVO:00002113] | place: India: Gulf of Khambhat ... | reverse complement strand
TGCGGCATAGATGACGGGGAGAACCTCACTCCCCGAGACCTCGAGATCTTCCGTGGGGCTGATGATTTCCCCTTCGGGATACTTGTCAGGAATCAGATGGATTCTGTACTCGACGGGATTGGGATTCTCGAATCCGAGTTCATCTCTAATCGATAGGGAATAGCTACCTGGATAAAAAACGAGGAGGTTTCCCTTTAACTGGTCTCCTTCGACTTTGAGAAGGACCTGGTCCTTCTGATTCAGGATCAGCTTTCCCTCCTTGACCACTTTTGTTGCCCGCGCTTCCAGATTGACGACCGTTCCTTTTAACGCTTCGATGTGCCCCTCCTCTTTGACTTCCCTGGGAAGACGCGTGTAGGCAGGAGGGATGAGGGTGATCTTCATCTTGCCTATGTCGGGTGCATCCACGACCCTGACGCCGTAGATGGAAGAATTGGTCCGATTGCTAAAGGCCTGATATTGGAAGGAACTCTGAGCCGAGGCGATCTGGTGGGTGAAACTGCCGTTTCCCTCGGACTCCATATCGAGGCGAATCATGTCGCCTTTTTCTGGCCAAAGCCTGAGCGAGAGGCGATCCGGAACATATCCTGTTGCCTTTGCCTTGACCATTACCGGGGTTCCTCGCAACACGATGGAGGGGGCAGGTTCCACGGAGATGAACGTTTCTCGTTCCGGAAGGGCGGAAAAAGGATTGAGGATGGAAGCCAGTGAGCGGTTAAGGAACTGAGGGTCCAGGCCGAGGACCACCGTGAAAGCGAAAAAAAGAGGGAGGAGGAGTCTTAGATGGGGCAACGCCCTCCTGAAATTCACAACTTGTTTTGGATGGATTTCCGAAACCCCATCAGCTGTCTTTCGCAGGTGGGCCCTGACCAACCCCTCTGAGATCTGATCGGATCCCGAGGGTCCCTTGATTTGATGAAAGAGAAAAAGGGAGTTGGTCACATCATCCTTCAGCCGAGGGAACTTCTCCTCCAATCCTCTGGCCACACGTTGCATGGATAGCCTGGAGACAATTCTCCAGAGACCGACCAAAAAGACCAAGACCAGAGAGATCAAGGCCAGGAGGTAATAGACGAAGGGGAGGTAAGGAAATACCTCTGTCGCTTCTTGAATGAAGAGGGTTCCTAAGAGGATGATGAGAAAAACGGAGGCCAGTCGTAGAAGGGATTCAAGGGCGATCAGGAGCTTTAAGCGGAAGGTGATCCCCTTGAGAAACCTTTTAAGGCGGAGATAATAACGATCCAGACTTGTGTTGGGCACCAACTCCCACCTCCACGTTTATAGTAATTTCCTTTTTACAAGGGGATAAATTGGAAGAGGCCATTTATGTATGCACGGCCTATCCATCCCACCATATGCCGCCGCCAAGCACCCGATAACCTTAGATATAGTATAACCAATCACATAGCTGCGATTCAATAATTCAATATATCTCGTATCAGCGGTTATTGAAAGGCCACCCCATATTTCCCTACCTTGCATAAATTATTCTTTCTTGCTTTCAATAAGGCAGGGTTCCTGACCGCCAGTTCACTTCATACCAATCCTGAAACAGATGCCCTGTGCGTCGGCCTAGACGGTTAGAGGAAAAGCATAGCCGGCCAAAGGACGATTCCGGAAATACTTCCCCTTCTTTTCTAGCCCTCCTTTGCCTTGTTTGAAGGTAAATATGGCACGTGGATTGCAACAAAAAATTATAACCCCAAGATGAAAAAGGAGGAGCCCGTGGAGTGTAGAGGGCAAATCCTGGCGATAACATCAAGCAAAGGTGGCGTTGGAAAGACCCATGTCGCCGTCAGCTTGGCGGCCGCCATGGCGAAAAGAAAAGCTCGTGTTCTCTTGATCGATGCCGATCTCGGTAATGGAATCATCTCAGATCGGATCGGTTTTTATCCCACATATAACCTAGCCCATTTTTTCTTGAAGGAAAGGGTCTTGGGAGATCTGATTGAAGAAACTCCCTTTGGTTTCTTTCTGATAGCTGGAGATCGGGGTAATCTTGCCCTGGCCAATCTGAACTATCTGCAGAAGATGAAGTTTTTGAGGAGTTTCATCAGGGTCAGCAGGAGCTTCGATTTTGTCCTGCTCGATCTGGCCTCAGGCATTAACCGTCAGACCATCGATTTCGCCCTGTTGGCGGAAAAAACGGTCATTGTGACATCTCCCAATGATCTGATCAGTGCTTTCGGGTCGGTGCGAGCCTGTTTCTCCCGATTCGTGCAACTACAGACAGCGCTCTTTGAGAGAATTGATGGTTACAAGCCCCGACGATACTTTAGACCCCTTATCCTTATGAACCACGTCACGGAGCTCTCACAGGGGAAAGCGGCCTTTGAGGCACTTGAAAGTGCCGTAGAGAACAGGCTCAACGGGAAAGCGGGTCCTTTCGGAATCAAAATGGGTCACTTGGGAGTCGTCTTTCACGATCCCGGGCTGTTTAAGAAATCCGAGGATAGGCGGCGCCCAGTGTCTCTGGTTTCGCTCTATTCAAAGGTAGCCTTCTGCATCGACTCGATAGCCAGTGCCATTTGTAGTCCCTCTCCGATCAAGGGCTTCGATGGAGAGGAACGCCTTCGTTACACCATTCAGATTCTCATGGAACAGCAAGAGAGGCTGAGAAAAGGGCTGACTCAAAAGGTCATGAAAGTCTCTCCCATGAAAATTCCTTTCCGCCAGAGAAATCAGTCCGCTGTCCACTGAAGCAGGATGCCCATAGAACTCCGCTAACGCTCCTTTCACTGGGGCCGCCTTTTATTGAGAAAGGCGTCCACTCCTTACTCTGGCATCCTCGGTTATGGATGGTTTGGTCATAACTCCCCCCATTATCGAAGCTGCCCCGAAGAATGGGACGGATGTAAAGAGGGAAGCGCACATTGCATCATTGAATCCGGCTGGCGCTGGCACCTTCAATCTCATCAAGCAGTGCTCGTATTCGCGCTATTGCCAGCTGATCATCGGCTGCTTCAGCTGCGGAAAGAGCCATCTTCCCAAGCTTGAGGGCTTCTTCTCTCTCTCCCTGGGCAAACATACTGCGCGAAGCCCGAAAAAAGCGATCGGCACCCGCCCTGGTATCGCCCGCGCTCATATACGCTTCCGCAGCACTTCTGAGAGCTCGCACCATTTCCCGATGTCGCTCTGCCTTCCTGAGTAATGTCGCCTCGTTGTCAAACTCCTTCGCCGCCCTCCCCGGTTCGTTCTTTCCCCGGTAGATGCGTCCCGCCAATGCCAACAGTCCCGCATGCAGAGAAGGATCCGATACTTCGTTGGCATATTTCGTGGCCGTTTGAAGCTCCGAAAAGGCGCGCCCTATATCACCCTTATCACACGCAATATGGCCACGAAGAAGATAGACCTGTAGGCGGTGGCCGTCCGTGGGAAGCGATGCACGGTGAGATAGTACCTGTTCCGAAACTGCCAACGCCTCGTCTGGATTACCCTGCAGCCGTGCCACTTTTGCTTCCACCAGAAGAATATCAGCAATGTTACCCTGACTGCGCGAGAATTCCCTCTTGGCTTCCTCCAGCAAAGCCCTCGCTCTTTCGTGCTTTCCCTGGCGTATGTAGCAGGCAGATAGGTTGTATGCAGCATTGCCGATTGCTGAAGCGTTGTCAATGGCTCGGGCCCGCATAAGGGCCCGCCGGTAGAAGGTGGCTGCCTGCTCGGTCAAGCCTCGATCAAAAGCAGCTCGCCCCGTTGCCATGGCCCTGGAGAATTCCGGGTCAGCAACTAATACATCGGAATCAGCGGCCACCCCTTTCCCACGATCTGGGCCGGAGCAGCCGGTTGGCCCCAGAAAAAGGATGGCAAAAACAAACCACCATGCCAGACCGAGCGATGAGACCCGTCTGCTCATAGCCGTTACCTTTCCGTACTGACTTCACCAGGTGGAATGCGCGTTGTCGGCCCGCCTCGGTCGATATACTCGCGAAGGAGCCAGTGTCTCTGCATGCCTAAGACCAATCTCTCTATCTCGCGCAAAGTATCCTTCGTCTGAAGGACCAGGGCGGGTAGCGTCTCCATTTCTCGGTCGAGTCTCTGAAGGATGTTTGGAAACCTCTCCATCGTTTTATGCACATCGCCGAGGACGACTTGAACATCCCTGAGAGCTTTTTTCGTCTCCGATGCAACCTGTGGCACTGCAGCGAGTTCTTCACGGACAGCATCCGTCATATTCCCCATCTTACCGGTTAATTCTTGTGTGTCCTTTAGAACCGCCTGCAGTTGGCCCAAAGATGTATTAATGCCAGCTACGATTTTCCCAAGATCTTCGCCCAGGGATGTGTCCGTCAAGAGCTTGGCAGCTACGCCCTCACCCTCCTCAAGCCTCTCCGCAATACGGTTCATTCGGCCGAGAAGGAGTTGGAAGGAGCCATCCGGGTTTTGAAGATCCGACGCGAGCTTCGCATATTCCTGGATGGTAGGCAAGATCGACTTCCTTAACTGGCCCAGTGTTTCCCGCATCAACACTATGACGCTCTCCTGGGCTGTGCAAGCGATTCTCGCGTTCTTCCGCGGGAGCGGTCTGCCTTTTCCCCGTGTGATATTCAGGTAAACATCTCCCGCGAGGAGTCCTATCCTCTTTCGGATGATCGCAACGGAATCTTCCCGCACGAATCGAAAAAAATCAGATCGCATCCGGAGCTCCGCTTCTATACGACCGGTTTCAGTAATGGTTATCTCCCTGACCTCACCCGCGAGGGTACCAAGAACCTCCACATCGGCCCCTTCTCGCAAACCGTACGAGCCTTCCTCGGGCAGGAGAGTCCGGACGATGATCTTCGGCTCTAACCACCTCTGGGCTCGGGCAGCCAGGAAGAGCGAGACGACAACAAGGGCCACTACGAGAATTACGATGGTTCCCGAGAGCTCATTCACGTACCGAAACTTGAAACGATTTGCCATCAAGTCTCCTCAGCGACTACATTCATCCGAGAGCCGAACATGGTGCATTTCAGGGTCGGGTGAATGCCCGCGTCATTCCAGACGCGAGGTTCGCTCGTTGTCCAGAGCACTGCACTGCCTCTCTCTCGGGCAGCTCGAAGAGCGTTGATGAGAGGAGGCATAATCCCCGGAAAGAGGTTTCGCGTCGGCCGCTCCAGGATGATGAGAACGGGATTTCCGATAAAAGCACGGACAAACACGGCGAGATTAAGATCCTGCTGGTGCATCCTTGATACGGGTCCCCTGGGTAACCCTGGAAGGCCGAACAGATCTGCCAGGTTCGCGGCTTCTTCCTCGATATCCTCGTCTGGCCGTGTTGAGTGATGTCGTTGCGCGAGCATGATATTTTCGTCTGCATCCAAGTCGCTGATCCACGCCTTGCTCTCAAAAACCCTGCCGATTTTCCCTCGCTGCGCCGCCGTATGATCTGGAGACATCTCGCGCCAGTCCTCGCCAAGAAACCTGACCACTCCCTGACTCGGCGCCAAGATCCCTCCAGCCACATCTCCTATTGGAAGCCGGAAGTGCCCCCGTTCCAGCCTGATGAGAATGAGGTCTCCGGGAGCGAGGGTAAAATTGACACCCCAAATCCGTGCGTCGTAAAAAGGCTCGGGCTCGGTCGTAACATTCTGAAACTCAAGAACAGCCGTATTTCCCCCGCTAACTTTGTCCCCCATCCTTTACATCCTTCCGAGGACTTTCACGTAACTTCGGACCCCTCACTATCCTTCATCCATCATAGCATGATCAAGTTTAAAATGTAAGAATGGAAAATCTTACTAATCCTTCCTGAACCATGTCGGACCGAGCCTGATATCCCGGAAGGCACTCGCATTGAGGGTCAGATTTTCAATGAGAAAGGGAAAAAACGAACTCCCTTTGACCAACTCACAGGTAGGTTAGGAACGAGACCAGAGCGGTTGTGACGAAGAGAGTCCTTATAGAACGCGCCAGAGCACGCCTGGTCGCTGTTGGGACCTCAGTGACAGATGAAACGACCCGAAGCCCCTCAGTACAACAGATCGCGCCCGTTAGCAATGCGGGGATAATGACTTTTGCCATGAAGTTGATTACGTCGGTCGGACTGACAGAGCTTAGGATGCTTTGGACAAAGGTGCCGGGATCGCTGATATCCGGGTTCAGCAAGAGGCCGCATAGGTAGCCGCTCGCGAAGGAAACGACGATAAAAATGAAGCTGAAAAAGAAAACCGATACCGTCAGACTGAGAACCCGAGGCATAACCAGGTAGATGAAGGGATCGAGTCCCTGTGCTTCCAACACACGAACCTCACCTGAAATCTTCATATTCCCCAATTCCGCGGTAAAGGCCGTCCCATTGCGACCGATGGCGAGGAAATTCGTAACAACGGGAACGGCCTCTCGAATCAACACGGTCACGAGCAAAGGCCCCAACAACCGTGATTGGCCGATTTTCTGTAACCAGACCAGTATCTGGGCTACGACGGATATTCCCACAGCACTGGCCACATAGGAAACAAACAAGGTCGAGTCCAATCCGACAGCGGAAAGCTGACGGGAAAATTCGGCACGAACGCTTCGTGTCCAGTACCGCGGCCTGGGGCTTAAGGACAACACGCTCCAGGTGACTCCGGTCAGATACCGGAGTTCTTCCCACCCTTTCAGCGCATACCGGCCAGCACGAGCAATGACATTCATGGGAAACTCCATTCCCCGGCCGAGCGGGGGGGGCATCCTCGGTGGCGGTTCAGGCCCTGTGAGGATGGTAACGCAATTCTCCCTTAGATCGGGGGATAAGGCCCGTTTTCGGATGAAAGAGGTGCTCGGCCATCGGCTCGCTTTTTTCGTGCTTGAACTCCTCTGGTCGGCGATTTCATGAGGGATACCGGCCCCGTCATTTCCTCCCCGTGAGTAGATAGGTCCGAACGGGGCCCTTTCCCTTAACATAGAATTCACCCCGCTCCTCCAGCAGGTACTTATCCCGCAATTGCTCGTATGTCGCAGCCGTTACCTGAATACAGCCGGGCAACCCGTGGGATTCCATCTGGGCCGCAATATTGACTGTTTCACCCCAGAGGTCGTAGGCCAACTTGGCGGTTCCGATGACCCCCGCAACTACGGGGCCAGTGTGGATACCAATGCGTAACTGCAGCGGGTCCCCGGTCCCCGTGTCGAACTTTACCATTTCCTCCTGCATGGAAAAGGCCATTTCTGCGATCGTCTCCGCGTGATCCTCCAGTGGAACGGGGACGCCACCGACCACCATGTATGCGTCCCCGATGGTCTTGATCTTTTCCAGGCAGTACTGGTCGGCCAGCCGATCAAATGCCGAGAATACTCGCCCCAGTAATTCGACTACTTCGACCGGCGTTTTTTGAGCAGTGAAATTTGAAAAATCATTGATATCGGCAAAAAGAATAGTAGCCTCCGGAAAGCTATCGGCAATGATGCCCGTTTCCCGTTTCAGGCGATCAGCAATAAACCTGGGAAAGATGCTAAGCAGCAGACGTTCGGACTTTTCCTTCTCGGCTGAAAGCTGCTGATTCTTTTCACTGAGCTCCTGTTCCAAATTGATAATTCGCTGCCCGGCTCGGATTCGAGCGAGGAGCTCCCCTCTGTCATACGGCTTTGTAACGTAATCATCCGCCCCCGCATCCATCGCTTTGACAAGATCCTCCTTCGCGTCCTTTGAGGTCACGATGATAACGTAAGTATATCCCGGAGCCTCCTTCTCCCTTATTCTCTCACAGAGTTCGACCCCGCCCATGTGAGGCATGAGCCAGTCCGTTATTACCAGACGAATGTCCTCTCTTTGAAGGACCCCCCAGGCCGCACGCCCGTCATCGGCAGCTATGACTTCAAACTTCTCCTTCTCCAAAATCCGCTTAAGGAGTCTCTGAGAATCCTTGTCATCCTCTGCTATGAGAACGCGCATAATCAATATTCCCCTCAGGCATCCTTTATCCGCCTCAAAAACGTAAGCCCGGTATTGTCCGGTAAGATGAAGACCGAGGTGCTCATTTTATCGAGGAGAATGAAACCCCAGTAATACCTCCTAGGTGGATTCAAAAACGACCTCTATACGTTCCAGATAAACTGAGAGTTCATTTACCCACTTTCTGATCTCCGCTGAGTTCCCCTCTTTGGCAGCCCCTTCCAGGTGTCTTCCGATGTCAGTGATAGTGTCAAACCCATAACCCCCGCCAGCGCCTTTCATGCTGTGGCCGAGCACACGAATGGTCTCGTAATCAGTCTTCTCCAAAGCATCAATGATGGATTTGACGTCTTGACGCCTGTTCTCAAGGAACCCAGGTATGAGATCCTCGAGATCAGCATCCACGTGAACGATGATCTTCTCACCCGGCTTAACATCACTCCCCCGTATCATACATCCTCCCCGTTTTCAGCCCAGATGAGTGTATCGATTAAGCTCAAATGATCAGTCCGAATCAGATTTAGCCTTACCGAATTTGTCGATCGTCCCCATGAGCATTGTCTTCTTTATCGGCTTGGTCAGATGGGCGGTACATCCTGCATCGAGGCTTTTTTGTTCATCCTCTTTAAGCGCATAGGCAGTCAGTGCAATGATAGGCGTTTGATCTACCTGATTCTCCGATTCCCATTTTCTGATTTTTCGCGTAGCGGTGTAGCCATCCATTACCGGCATCTGCATATCCATGAGCACCAGATCGTATTTCCCGGATACGAATTTTTCAACAGCGATCTCACCGTTTTCAGCGATGTCTATCTGATATGGTGTCCTTCTTAGATAAGCCTGAACCAGCAAACGGTTATCTCTGGAGTCATCGACGAGCAGGATACGCAAAGGGAGGAAGATTTCCTCCCCTGCCGGGACTCCGACCGCCGGTACCTCCTTGACAGGCACCTTCCTCTTAACCGTAACCCTGATAATGGCCTCTCTCAGATCATTTTTCTTGATCGGTTTAACCAAGTAATCTGATATCCCCAATTGACGTGACCGAGTAATATCCCCACTCCGATTGTCCGAGGTCAGCATCATCAAGGTTATCTCCGAAAGACCCATGGTGTTTTTGATGTATTCGGCTACTCCGAATCCGTCCATGCCAGGCATGCGGCAGTCAAGCAATACCAATTGATAGGGCTCGGATGTTTTTTGGGCACGTTCGATTTCCGCGATTCCATGCTTACCATCTTCGGCCTCTGTTACCAAAACACCCCATGCTGAAAGCATCTCCCGTAGAATCATTCGATTTGTCGGGTTGTCATCGATTATCAGAGCCTTTAGGCCTCTTAAATCCCTGGGTATCGGTTGAACAGGTTCTTCCCGCTGAGGCTGCGTGTCGAAATGTGCCGTGAAGGAAAAGGTACTTCCCTGGTCCGCTTTACTCTCTACCCAAATACGTCCGCCCATCAGCTCCACCAATCGCTTTGAAATGGTCAAGCCAAGGCCAGTACCACCATATTTTCGGGTGGTAGACGTGTCGGCCTGGGCGAACCTGTCAAAGATAGAATCGAACTTGTCCCGGGAGATTCCGATCCCGGTATCGCTCACGGAGATTAGCAACGTCACCTCCGATTCTTGATGCTCTCTATCTGATGGGTTCTTAACACCCTTGCCTGATCGGGCATTTGCCGATCCCGAATCCGCAACCATAACCGTAACGACCACCTCACCTTTCTCCGTGAACTTGATGGCATTGCCAACCAGATTCACGAGAATTTGACGTAATCGGCTTGGGTCCCCCACGAGGCCCGCTGGCACATCGGGCATAATGGAGCACGTGAGCTCAAGACCTTTTTCGTGGGCGCGGAGAGCCATAACCTCACATGTTTTCTCCATGAGTTCTTCAAGATCAAAAACCACCTTCTCGAGCTCGATCTTTCCGGCTTCCACCTTGGAAATATCGAGAATGTCATTGATAATGCTTAAAAGGTTCTCTCCAGCTGAACGGAATATATGGACATATTCCTGCTGCTCCGGGTTCAATGGGGACTCCCACAGGAGTTCAGCCATCCCGATGATGGCGTTCATCGGCGTTCGGATTTCATGGCTCATGCTGGCGAGAAATTCGCTCTTAGCCCGACTGGCAACCTCAGCCTCTTCCTTGGCAGCCATCAGATCCGCCTCCACTTGGATGCGGTTAATTCCCAGGGCAATTTCCGTGGCCACTGACCCCAGTGCATTGAGCGTTGTTGCAGGCAGTGGACTCCGCGCGAACATCGCCATGACGCCCACCAGGCGATCCTTAACGGTGAGCGGATATCCCGCAAAAGCCACCATACCCTCCCGCCCGGCCCATTCCTTGTCACTCACACGCGGGTCATTCTGGACATCATCGGTCAGGTGAGGCTCTCTTTCTTGGGCGATAAGACCGATTTTCAATCTTCCAACCGGTACCCGGCTATGCGCGCCGTCCAGATGAGTATACATGCCGGCGCTGGCTTTCAATTCGAGTACCTGCTCCTCTTCTTTCAGGATCCAGATCCGCGCGAAAGCCGCGTCAAGATTTTTTACGATCGACTGTGCGCAGCCGCCGAGCATAACATGAAGATCATCGCGCTCCGTGATTGCCTTTCCTATCTCTGCGCCCAAAGCAAGGAGTCTCGTTCGCTCCTGAATCTGAATTTCCGCCCGTTTGCGCTCAGTAATATCGCGGAGGATTCCGGTGAACAAACGCCTACCCCCCAGTCGCACTTCGCTCACGGAGAGGTCAAGTGGAAAAGCAGTCCCGTCCTTGCGTCGTCCGGCAACCTCCCGCCCGATCCCGATTATCTTGGCCTTGCCAGTGTGCAGATAATTCTTGATGTATTCATCATGATGGCTATGGTACGGTTCGGGTTGCAACATGTTTACGTTGTTGCCCACGACCTCCGGCGCAGTGTATCCAAAAATGCGCTCCGCCGCCGGATTGAACGACTGAACGATACCATCCTCGTTGATGCTGATGATGCCGTCGACTACGTTATTCAATATTGCGCGGTGCCGGACCTCACTTTCACTCAGAGCGACTTGTACCCGCGTGCGTTCGACGATTTCTTGTTCAAGCTGACCTACCGTGACCTTCTCCTCCCGATACGTTTGTATATAATCCAAACACAATCCGCCAAATGGCACCAGATAAGCCATGATTTTGAGAAAATGGGCGATGTTAAAATCGTTGTCGAAGAGACCGGTGGAACCAAAAGCCATGTGAAGTTGGGTGGCCACCTGGGGAAGGATGCTGAGGATCAACGCATGGGAAAGTAGTCCGGGTGCAGATTTATGGAAACGGGGGAATAGGAAGACTCCGGCAAAAATAAACAAAGCAAGTGGAGCGACATCGTAAGGCCGGGTAATTAGGGAAGCGGGAAACGTAGTTTGGGGAAGCCTGTCACTGATAGCACTGTAATGGATAATTCCATAAGCAACAGATCCAAAGATCAGGCTTATGGTTATGATAAAGCGGAGATCCCCTATCCCCTCCCTCTTTTTCCGGAGCATTAAAATGCTTACGCCGGCAATCAGGATGAGGGCGCTAAAAAGTCGGGAAATCGCCCATGTAAAGGGAACCAGATCTCGGTTATCGGCCACGGCCTCGATCAGTCGATCCGCTGCCAGGGTATGAAAGGCGTCCATAACCCCAGCGAAAAAGAGGGTTACGCCAATTAAGGGGGTAACAACGTCACGCTTGATTTTGAAATGCACAAAAGCCAGGATGACCGTAAAGATCGCTGTACAGAAGGCACTCCACTCCAGAATCGTATGGGAAAGACTCCCCCCCAGCGTGCGATGCAGGGCATCTTCCAAATCGTGGGGCTTCATCCTGGCCGCAGCGGACAAATCCAAGGCGGGCCCCTCTGAGCCGAAATCTACGCCGAGGAGATTAAGGAAGAACGGCAGTACGCAGATTAAAACTACCGCCCACATCATTGATTTGGGGATCCTGGCTTCTCGCAGGTCATTATTAGTTGAGTGATTCATCCTGTGCCCCTCGGCGTTCACCTCGTTCTCTTATCCGAAGGTTTATACCACCTCAATATTCCACGGATAACATTCAAACGTAATCGCATTCCCGAACCCTTGATCCCAATTTTTCAAAGGTTGGTTTGTTACCTGTTGGAAATTCTCTATTTTGAAGCTCAAAACAAAAAAGCTCCAAGCACATGCACCTTACACGCAATGCTTGGAACTCGCGTAGGATCCATAGAGGTTTCCCGTAGCTCTATGAACGGTTTGAATATGATAAAAAACATTAAAACATAAATTCTCAAACCTTGTCAAATTGTTACATCGCCTGTTTCCCAGCTAAATGTCCATCGGACTTTTGACATAAGATAGGGAGGGCACTGGGACGGTAAGATAGAGAATAGAACGACGCTAACGCTCCTTCCACTGGGGCTTCCTCTTATTGAGAAAGGCGTCCACTCCTTCCTTGGCATCCTCAGTCGTGCATAGCTCGGCCATCATTGCATTCATGTATCCCAGCGCCGTGACGTATTCCATGTCTGCCATCGTATAGAAGGCGCGCTTCCCCATCTGAAGGGCGAGAGGGCTCTTCGCGGCCAGGTCATTGGCCAACTCCATGGCCGCTTCATCCAGGTTCTCCGGAGGAACGACCTTGTTAACGAGTCCAATCCGCTCAGCCTCTCGAGCATCGATCATCGTGCCGGTTAATAACATCTCCAGGGCCTTTTTCCGGCCCACACATCGCGACAGGGGAACCGCCGGCCCCATGCAAAAAAGCCCCACGTTGATGGCCGTCGTCCCAATCCGAGTTCCCTCGGCCGCAATGGCCAGATCGCAGGCGGCAAGCAAACCTGTCCCGTTTGCAACGGCATAGCCCTGCACGGCCGCAATTACCGGCTTCCCCATGGCGGCAATGGTGATGGTCATCTTTTCCATCCACGCTATCCACTCACGATACTCCAAAAGCGTTTTTCCCGAAAACTCCGTGATATCAATTCCAGCGGAAAAAGACTTTCCCGCTCCCTTGACAATAACGGCGCGTATTCTCCCGTCTTTCTCCAATTCTTCGAGGGCGACATTTAACTCCTTGGCAAGGGCTGTGCTGAAGGTATTCATATGATCAGGCCGATTGAGTACAATGAGACCGACTCGGCCCTTCTTTTCAACGACAACGGTTTGGTATTTCATATCGTCCCTCCAAACAAATCAGATGACGAGATGCCTCAGAATGTTGTTGTAATTCATGGTGGAGATTATGTGAGGAACTGCCTTCTTACATGGGATCTTCTCAGGGCACAAATCCAATAACGCCAACGACTACTCTATAGTGTGGCCTCCGTCGACAACCACTATCGATCCCGTCATAAAACTTGAGGCATCGGAGGCCAATAACAGGGTGACACCCCGGATCTCCTTCGGTTCCGCAGCTCTGCGCATGGGTATTTTGTCGATGACCTTCTGGCCCCGAGGTGTCTTGAGGAATTCCCGGTTCAAATCAGTCGAAAAGTATCCCGGACAGAGGACATTCACCTGGATATTATACCTCGCCCACTCCAGGGCCAGCGATTTGGTGAACTGGATCATCCCAGCCTTGCTGGCACAGTAAGGGCTGTTGTACGCCACCCCGATAAGACCCATCGTGGAGGAGATATTGATGATCTTCCCGTAACGATTCTCGATCATATGCTTCCCGACCGCCTTTGTGCAGAAGACATGGCCCCTGAGATTTACCTCCATGACCCGGTCCCAGGTTTGTGGCGTCATTTCGATAACCGCCTTCTCCCCTGCGATCCCCGCATTGTTGATCAGGATATCGATGCGGCCGAAGGTCTTTGCCGCACCATCAACGGCCTTTTCGATATCGTCGATATTCGAAATATCCATGGGACAGACCAGGGCTTCCCTTCCCATCTTCCCAATGGTTTGGGCTGTCTCCTCCAGGGGCGCAACGGTCCGAGAAGCTAGGGCCACGTCGGCCCCTGCCTCGGCCAAGGCCAGGGCCATCTCTCGGCCCAACCCTCGACTGGCCCCCGACACAAAGGCCTTCTTCCCGTGCATGGAGAATATCTCAAGCATGTTTGGTACTCCTTCACGGCAAGCATCACATGGGGTAAAGAATCAATGCAAGCCCGTTGGCTTTCCCTTTTCCAGGCTTTTCGTCTTTTCCATAGCCCACTTTGATCCGTAGGAGGCTACGGACAAAATCCACGCCGAATCATCTGGATACCTGACAAACTCTTGTATCAAAATCTCACCTTCTGTAAGAGGGTAACGGACCGAGGATATACCGTGAAAACAATAATCCGCCGTAGTAAAGTAGCTGGGGATGAATGAGGCGCTCCCCTCCAAATACCTCGTGTCGGACGAGCCGAGAAAAGGAAAATGCCTAATCCGGTGAACCTATAGACGGGTCACGAGATTAGGCATTCCCAATGCTCATTCAGTGCGAACATCTATCCAGAAGTTCCCTACAAAGCCTCGGGTGCACAGAGGTTTGCCTCGTTTGTGGCAGTTCGGCCACAGTTCTTGCAGACGAACTGGGGGTTTCTTACCAGGTTTTTGTAGTCCGCGAAATTCTCCTTGATGTACCCCGTGTTCTGCAAGAGACAGAGATGCTCTTCATGCCCTGGGTGGGGCATCTTAACCTCGGCCATTCTTACCACCTCCTTCCTGTAATGAGGATATGCTCTTTGTACAAAGATAGCAGAATGGCAGTGAGATGTTCAAGGGAAATACCGATTTGTACCTGAAGGAGATATTTCCCTGGCCCATCGGGCCATGACCAAACCGGAATGCAGTCGGGAAAGATACTGTCCTGTATGAATTCCGAAACAGCAGTGCTATCCTTGGCCGGCTTTGCCCACGGGGCCTTGAGATGTGGGGGATACTGGTGCATCCTAAAGGGGTTGGAGCGTGGTGATGCAATGCAAACTGAGCTACGGATAGGCCCTCGTTGCCGAGGATTTCAATCCGGACAGTTCTCCTTTTCACGACGGGCAACAGCGCGGATAAGATCGGTGCTCGAGTGAGTTTTGGGATCGCCGACGATGGCGATACGTCCCCCGTATGAGAGGACGGTTTCCCTTTCGGGTACCGTTTCCTCCGTGTAATCCGTCCCCTTGGCGTGGACATGAGGCTTGAACATCAGGAGGAGACGATCCACCCTCTCCTCGGAGAAAAGGGTGATGAAATCCACACACTCCAGGGCTTCGAGAATCTCTACGCGCTCCGACTCGGGCATTATTGGACGTCCTGCCAGTTTCAACCTCTTCATGGATGCGTCGTCATTGACGGCAACAATCAGGACATCGCCTTCCTCTTTGGCCTCCTTGAGACAACGGATGTGGCCTACATGAAGCACATCAAAACATCCGTTGGTCATAACGATACGCTTCCCCTGAGATTTGAATTGGTTAACGATATGCAACAGGGCTTCCGGATCCCTGATAAATTTCCTCTTTCCCTTCATGAAATCTTGAAAGCTCCTCAAGGATACTCGCCGATCACCTCTTGATTTCGTGCTCTTGTTCAATCACGTGAATCAATTCCTCCGGTGAGGCCGTTGCCGTGCCACTTTTCATGACTACCACTGCTCCAGCATAGTTGGATAGTCGAGCCGCCTCGTAAAAAGAGGCCCCTGCGGCCAGGGAGGAGGTAAAGACCGCTGTTACGGTATCGCCTGCCCCTGTCACATCGGTGATATCGTCACTGCCGCAGATGGGAATCTCCGATGCACCGCCTGACCTTTCCACCAGAACCATCCCCTTGTTTCCCCTCGTAATCAGGACGGCCTCCAGGTCGAGGTCTTCAACGAGCCTTTTCCCCACCTTGATAGCATCCTGGCCGTTTATGATGCTGAACTGCGAAATGGCTTCGGCCTCAGACTCATTGGGAGTAATGGCCGTGAAACCTGAGAAGAGGTGGAGACGGTACCTGGAATCCACAACCACCTTCTTTTTCGCGGCAATGGCCTTGAGTTTCTCGAGCAGGGCTGGCGTGATCAAATCATATCCATAATCCGATACAATCAGGGCATCGACCTGCTTTGCGATACGGTCCAGACATACCAGTATCCGGCTTTCAACCTTTTCGGGGAGAGACTCTCTTATCTCGCGATCGATACGAATCACCTGTTGCTTAGAGGTGTGATCATCCCCAGCCATAATGCGGGTTTTTGTAATAGTGGTGCGACCATCCACTACTATGATGCCCTCCCTATCGATATTCATCATGGAAAGCCCATCCAGGAGAGATCTCCCTGGCTCATCATTACCAATGACCACGAGGGGAAATATCCGGACACCCAACCGCGAGAGATTATGAATGGTGTTCCCCGCACTACCGGGGAGAATTCTCTCGCCGTCATGCCGGACGACCAAAACGGGGGCCTCTCGGGAGAGCCTGAAGGGTTTACCATAGATATAGATGTCCGCCACGATATCGCCAATGACGGCAATTTTCACCTCCTTGTAACGGCCGATTATCTCCTTAAATCTTCCGATGGGTACTTCCATTGGGACCTGCCCGCGGGAAAAATCAAATGTTCAATCCCGAGCCCGGGGTTTCACGAATTGATCAAGCAGCCACTCGCTGGCCTGAATGACCTTTTCGGGCGTAATTGCTGTCATGCAACGGTGTTCGCGGGGACAGACCTTCAGATGACAGGGACTGCAGTCAAGATCCTCCCTCAGAACAATGGTCTTCTCAAGATTGAAATTGGTGTATCGCGGATCCGTGGGGCCCATGATGACAACGACGGGCTTGTCAAAGGCGACAGCGAAATGCCGAGGACCTGTGTCATTCGTGATGACCAAGGAGCTGGATTGGATGATGGCCATCAGGATGTCCAGGGGAACAATTGGGTCGGCCAAAACAATGGGTCCTTTTACCATTCTGGCCTCAATATCCCTCGCAATCTGTATTTCTTCCGGACCCGGAACGATCACTAAATCACACCCATAGACCTCGATCAGGTGATCGGCCACCTGGGCAAAATATGCTGGCTTCCAGCATTTTGAGGAGCCGTAGGCTGCACCGGGAATCATAACAATGGTCATCCTTCTTCCATTAAGGCCACATCCCTTTAGCACATCCTGGGCCTTCTGCTGTGTGGCGGCTGAGACAAAAAGCTCAGGAGCCAGAGCCAACCGTGGGCATTCCAGCCAATCGGTGATCCTCAGGTAGTATTCCACCATGGGAACAGGTACAATTTTGGAACCCCGTCGTACCGGCTTTATCGGATCAGTAAGCATCCAACCCCTCCCATCCCGGCTGTATCCAACACGGCGTTCGATACCCGCCAGAAAGGCAATCAACGCCGAGCTAAAGGAATTGGGGAAAATAACGGCCAAATCGAAGTGCTTTCGTCTTAGTCGCATCGCCCACGAAAGGATCCCGCGCATTCCCTGATCCCTCTCTCTATCGTCATATTCAAGAATCTCGTCGCAGTACGGGAAATGCTCAATTACCTTTTTGCCGTATGGCTTTACCAAAAGGACGACATGAGACCGCTCAAATCGTCCCCGGATCGCCTTGATGGCGGGAGTGGCCATTACCAGGTCACCCACCCAGTTGGGGCACCGGATGAGGATCTTTTGGGGATAGCGTTCATTCATTGGTCGAACCAATCGCTCCGAACCCCCATGAAGTCATTGTACCTAATGGCGTAGTGTTCTCTACCCGCTTTTGTGAGGAAGCCCGAAATCTCCTGATCCGTGGACCGGATCGTACCCCTGACCTTTTCCCAGGCCGTCCGATCCATGCTGTCAATTTCCCGCACCAATCCGCGGTAAATAGTCGAAGACGAATGATTGCTCTGAGCATTGACATACCATGGAAAGGCCCTCGCCAGCTTGTCTATCACGAGATTATGGGATTCTCCAAAATCCAAGCACGACTCCTCGGTGAAGTTGGTGAGGGTCCGCATCTTTTGGAAATCAATGAGACCTTTTTGTTTGGCCATTTCGTGAGCTACTGTCCCCGGATACGGGAAAAAGACCGACCATCGAAACCGCCCAGGGCGTATCGTCGTCAACAAATCTACCGTAGCAAAAATCTCCTCTGGTCTTTCATCGGGGAGCCCAACCATCACAAAGGCCGAGGTGTGAAGCTGATGTTCGTGGGCTATCCTGAACGCCTTTACAACGGCGTGGTTGCTCATGTGCCGATTAAGGACTTCTCTTCGAATCCTTTCGCTACCGCTTTCAAGCCCAAACTTGACAATGCAACAGTTGGCCCTCTTGAGGCTCCGGGCGGTGGCGTGGTCAAAGACCTTAACGTGGGCGTTGCACACAAAGGGAACACCAATCCGTTTCTCATAGGCCGCGCAGAATTCTTGAACGTATACCCGATCAAGGGTGAAAAGGTCGTCATCAAAGATAAACACCTTAATGCCCCTATAGTGACCAAGGAGGTACTCCAGCTCACCTATCACCTCCTCGACCGAGTGATGTCGAAGGTATCGCAATCGAGAGACAGGAAGGCCAGTATCCTTACGATAAATATCGACCAGCTTATGATTGAAACAGTAAGTGCATCGGAAGGGACACCCACGGGATACCATGATGCCCACCCACCCGTCTTTGGCGTCAATCATTTTTTGAAAATCGAAGATCTCGTAGTCTTTGGGGGGAAGTTTTTCAAGGGGGATAAAGGGACGAACTCTGTTGCTGATAACTCTCCCATCCCTCTTCAACCACATGTTTTGGATCTTGGCCGTTTCCCCGTGCTCATCCAGCGCACTGACCAGTTCCAAAAGGGCCTCCTCCCCTTCTCCCAAACAGACGTAGTCGAAGATACCCGTTTCCAGAACTTCGCCGGGCGCCATGGTTGCATGGATGCCCCCACATACGAAGGGAGCTTGGGTGTGGCCTCGAATGGCCTGCGCTATCTCCGCAGCGTACTGAAATTGATTGCTCACCACGGAGAAGCCAACGAGATCCGGAGAGAATGCCTTAACATCGCTGATGATTCTTTCAAGGTTGAAGGGATAACCCAGTCCTTCATTGATGTTAAGGAGCCGCGTGACATGGCCGTGACGGCGGAGGACTGCTGAAAGGAAAGCAACGCCGTAATTGAATCCAATTTGTGCATTCAGATTGGGATAGATAAAGAGAACATGCATCTACCACCCCTCGGTTGACAACCAATGATATCACGACTCAGCGAGATATTTCAATAAACCGGCTCAGGAATAACAACCAAAAACAAATTCGATAAGCAGGCTTACGAACGCGACCGAGCCTGAGGGAAAGGTTTCCCTATCGTGGCATGGTGAGGATCTCCCTCACCTTCAGGTCGAAAAACCGATTTTGATTGGCTGCCCGTATGACAATGGCCGAATCCGCGCCCTTACCCCTCCCCGCAATGGAGATGATATCCTCATCCACCGGGATTGCCCCGGCATCGGCAGCCATGATAGCACACTCAACGGCAGCCTTTATCCCTTGAGAGAACCTACGAAAGGCCTCGGCAACCATCTCCAGCAGGTTGATACCCCCAAATTTAGTCCGATAGGATCTTGATATGCTGCTCAGGGCGTGGGTTGCAGTAACCACCCTGCATCCCGCCTCCGTTAAACGGGCCCTGTCCTCCTCCTTGAGCTCATTTTCTCCCGGGTCTGAATATCCCGTGTGGTGGGTGACCACTACCAACTGACCTCTGTAACCCAGCTCATCGCACCGGTCCCTCAGCTGGAAAGCCGTCCTTCCACTGGTCGAAGCCACGACGATGTATTCAATTCCAAGCTGTTGAGCCCGCTCAACAGCGGCCCTGGTGGTCTTCTCCGTGTTCCGGGGGCCGGCCGCGGAAAACGAGTAGGTTCGAAGGATTTCCTCTGCCATCTTTCCGTCCTCCCATTATCTTCGTTCAACTTCGCCTTCTAAACCCCAGTTGCTTCCTTTTTCCCCATAGCAGGTCAATGATAAAGGAGAGCTCGCCATTTTTCAGGAGATACGAAATGGAGATATATGTGAGCACCCCCGCCGCAATCCCAGCCACTAGGAAGAGAACCTTCTCACCCCAGTAACCCGGACTCACCCAAGATGTCTTGCCGGCTACCCAAGAGGCAACCCATCCCATAATGCCACTCGCAAAAACCACCTGAGCGAGGGATCTGAGAATGCGGCCCCATTCGATCTTCCCTATCCTCCTCTTCAACCAGATGAGAAGCAGGAAGACGTACGTCATCGAGGCGAGGGAGTTGGCCAGGGCGAGCCCCGCATGTTTCATTGGGCCCATGAGGACGAGGCTCAATCCTATATTGGCGAACAGGGATACCACTGCCATCTTCACGGGAGTCTTGGTGTCCTGGACGGCATAGAAAGCCGGTGCAAGGATCCTCACTCCCGCGATGGCCCATAGTCCAATTGCGAAATAGAAAAGGGCCCGGGCAGCCATGAGGGTATCATCGTAATCGAAGGCCCCATGCTGAAAGAGGAGATGGATAATGGGAATCCTCAATATGATAAGGCCCACCATGGCCGGAACCGCAACAAACAGTACCAGCCTCACCGAGAAACAGATGGCGTCCCGAAATTCCTCCATCTTCCCCTCGGAGACAAATTGCGAAAAACTGGGCAAGGCAGCTGTCCCCAGGGCAATCACGAAGACACCCAGGGGAAACTCGATCAAGCGATATGCGTAGTAGAGGTATGATATGGAGCCTTCCAGGAGGAAGGAGGCTATTATGTTTCCCACCAAGACATTAATCTGGGCAACGCCTTGGCCGAGCACCGCGGGACCCATCAGTAAACAGATCCGTTTGATGGCCGGGTGGAAGAAACGGAAGCTGAACCGGAACATCACCTCCTTGTTGATCAAGAAGGGAATCTGGAATGCGAGCTGCACCACCCCCCCGAACAAGACACCGATTGCCAGCGAGACTATGGGTTCTGCTAATCGATGGAAGAGGAGAAATGCGGAGACCATCATCGAAAGGTTGAGCAGGGTGGGTGCCAGGGCGGGTGCAACGAAATGACGGTGGGCGTTGAGAATGCCCATGGCCAAGGCGACCAAACCGATAAAGAACAAGTAGGGGAAGACGATCCGAAGCATGAAGATCGTCAACTCGATCTTTTTCGGATCATCGAAACCCGGAGCTAACAGCGCGGTGATCTGGGGGGCGAAGACGATTCCCAATATCGTTAAGGCCATCAATACCGCGGAGGCCAGCGTGAAAGCTACATCTACGAGCTCCTGGGATTCCTCTTTCGTCCGGTGGACAAGGTATTCGGTATAAACCGGAAGGAAGGAAACGGTCATCGATCCCTCACCAAAAAGCCTCCTCAAGGTATTGGGGATCCTAAAGGCGACGAAGAAGGCATCGGTGGCCAAACCTGCTCCGAAGAAATATGCGATCACCATATCCCGGGCATATCCCAGGATGCGACTGAGCAAGGTGGCCGAACCTACAACCCCCGCTGCTCTCGCTATCCTATCGTGCTCTATACCACTCATAGAAAGGACCCTTGACATCCATTGCGTAAAATGATTATATTAGAGATTCTTATGACGCTCATCCGTGCAGGTAGTTGAGAAAGGTTCCATCCTCCTGAGGGAGGTGATGATTTGGCGACGCATAAGTCAGCCCTCAAAAGGCAGAAGCAGGACGAAAAGAGGAACCGGAGAAATGTGCACACTCGATCCACCTTGAAAACGTTGATCAAAAGGGTAAGCTTGGCGGTGGAGGCCAAGGATATCGAAAAGGCAAAAAACGCCTTAGCCGAGGCCATACGCGCTATCGACAAAGCCAAATCCAAGGGGGTGATCCACAGAAATACCGCCTCCAGAAAGGTCTCACGACTCAAGAAACGGGTCAACTCCCTCCAACCCTCTCAGTGACAGAGATCAACCACCATTTTCTCCAAAAGGAGTCCTTTCGATAAGGTCGTCGTCTTCATGGCCAGGTCAGTCTGAAGAAACCGGCGAAATCCCTCCCGAAGGTTATCCTCGCTGAAATAGGCGGTCTGTTCCAGGATGGACTCCAAATAAAAATGGTGGAGCTTGAGCCTTCTCCCCAATTCCTCCTTTTCAATCCCCTTTGATACCAGGTGCTGCGCCTTCCAAATCAACCGAAATTGGCGAGCGATCATATTGAGAATCCTGAGATGGGCTTCTCCGGCCTGCAACATCCCTCTCAAAATCCGCAATGCCTCAAGGGAATTCCTCATTCCAATGGCATCGGTCAACTCGAAGATCGTCCGCGTCTTCACCTCCGATACGAGCTCCTCAACATCCCCCAACTCGATGACGGGCTTTTCCCCCACATAGACCACGGCCTTTTCAATCTCGTTATGGAGGTCTCGAAGTCGGTTTCCCACCATATCTTTGAGATATTCCGCCGCCTCTCTTGTCATTCCCTTCCCGTGCGCTTGGGCCTCCCGCTTGACCCACCCGATCAATTGCCCGGCAAAAAAGGATTTAATCTGGATCACCGCCCCCACCGCTCTTATTTTGGGGAAGAACTGCTTCCATGGCCTACCAGTATCACCCCAAAGAACGAGGCATGTGGAGGGAGAGGGTTTCTCTATGTAGGGCAGGAATTGGTCCACCTCGCCCGGGGGAAAGCGATCCGCCTCCTTGACCAGAATGAACCGCCATGGGTTCAACATGGGTACTATCCGCGCGGTATCCACAATCCTTGATGCTCCGATCTCCCCAGCCCAGTAGACATCTCTATTAAACTCCTGAAGATGAGCTGGAATAATCTTTTTGCGAAGTCCCTCGATCCCTTTCTCGATAAGGTAGGGCTCGTCCCCGAACAGGTAAAGGACACGGGGGACTTCCCCTTTATTCAATCCCTTATCCAACGCGAAGAGATCCATCATCTAACCTCGTATTGGGGGCTTCCTCGATGAGCCCTGGACGATCAAAACCCTTCAAACAATCTCCGACGAATTCTCCTTGCCAATTCCCTGGCGATCTTCTGAATTGCCCTCTCTTTTTCCGCCTCGGTGAGCAGAACGTCCGAGGAAACCCTGTAGACATCCGATTCCCTGAGGCCCTTTTTGCTCCAAAGGACTTCTCCCTTCCCATTCCGTTTCAGGAATACGTCCAGGGCAACCCATGTTCGGTACTCCGACACCACCCCCGACGGGTCATATGCCACGGATGAGATGGCAAATGATGTGACCGTTCCTTCCATGATAGCATCGGCTTCATCTTCGCCGACAACCTTTACCCGTCTGTCCTTGATCAACTCCCTCAATAGGGCATTCGTGACGGTGGTCTCGATGCCAGCTTCATATGTCTCATTGATAAAGGTCGGAATAGCAATGGATCGAATTCCCGGGGATGGGCCAAACCCTTCTCCTCCAAATCGATACCCACAGCCCGTCACCACTAAGAGAAAGATGATGATGGAAAAGTGGAAATGGCTTTGGATTGGTTTCATCGCGGGAATGGTCTTGAGAAAAGATACACCCTTTCTCCGAGACAAACAAAAGGAAACGGATCAAGCGCAGACAATATTGATCAATTTTTTGGGTACGAGTATGATCCTCTGAATGGCCTTATCATGGAGGAGCCTTCTTATCTTCTCCCTCTCCAATGCCACCCCTTTGATCTCCTCCTCCCCCATCGAGAATGGTACAGTTACCCTATCACGCACCTTGCCATTGACCTGGATCACCACCAGGACGTCCTCCTCAACGATGGCCTCCCGATCGTAA
>JABAOC010031429.1_pt4 | contig 23520 bp, 14 predicted proteins | sample 7062161 | NCBI WGS metagenome assembly JABAOC01 (sample SAMN14538625, study PRJNA623070) | marine sediment metagenome | biome: marine biome [ENVO:00000428]; feature: marine pelagic biome [ENVO:01000023]; material: deep marine sediment [ENVO:00002113] | place: India: Gulf of Khambhat ... | reverse complement strand
AACATGGAACTGGTCGCCCGCTGTGCGGTGGAGGGCTTTTTCTCCGGGCTGCATCCGAGCCCGTTCCAGGGCTTCAGCGTCGAATACAGCGACCACCGCGAGTACCATGCAGGCGATGAGGTCAAATTCGTGGACTGGAAGATCTTCGCCCGCACCGACCGGCTGTGCATCAAGCGCTTCCACCAGGAGACCAACACGACGATCTACATCCTCCTGGATGTCAGCCGGAGCATGTCGTTCTCCGGCGGCGGCCCCACCCGTAAGATCGACTATGCGTGCTTTCTGGCCGCGGCCCTGAGCTACCTGATGCTCAAGCAGGGTGACAGCACGGGCCTCGTCCTGTTCGCCGAGAAGGTGGTCAGCCAGGTGCCGCCGGCCTCCCGACGGACGCACCTCCATACGATTTTGCGAGCGCTGGACCGCAGCACGACCGCCGGACGGACGAATCTCGCCGCGGTCCTGCACACCGTTGCGGAAACGACGAAACGACGCGGGCTGGTCATATTGCTGTCCGACCTGCTCGACGATGAGGGAGATGTCTTCCGCGGCCTGGCGCATCTGAAGTTCCTCAAACATGACGTGATTGTCTTTCACATCATGGATCCGCAGGAGATCAAGCTCGATTACGAGGGGCTGGTCCAATTCGAGGACCTGGAGACCGGGGACAAGGTCCGCACCCTTCCGCAATCCATCCGGGCCGGCTACCAGCAACGCGTGGCTGAATTCCTCGACAACATCAAGAGGACGCTGGGCAAGAACAGCATCGACTACTGCCTCTTGGAGACCTCTGCGCCGCTGGACCGGGCCTTGATCGCCTATCTGGTCAAGCGAAGGAGGCGGATGTGAGCTTCCTGCAGTGGACATTTCTGTTCGGGGCCGGGGCCGTGGTCGGGCCTATCGTGGCGCACCTGCTGGCCAAGCCGCGTTTTCGCCGGGTGCCCTTTACGATGCTGCAATTCCTGCGGACCGGCCGGCAGGAGAGCCATGCGCGCAGGAGACTCCGCGACCTGTTCATCCTCCTGCTTCGCTGCACGATCATTGTGTTGACGGCTGTCGTTTTCGCCCGGCCGGTGCTGCACGTGCGAGCCGAGCCGCACAAGCACGGGTCCGTCCACTACCTGGCACTCGATGATTCGATGTCCATGGCGTACCGGGACGGCGGCCAGAGCCTGTTCGAGCGGATGGTGGAAACGGCCGCCGAGCACGTCCGCGAGGCCCCGGAGGATGCGGCGTTCAGTATCTGCGGCCTGGCCTCGGGCCGGGTCGTTCCCGGCCTCAGCCGCACTCAGGCCATCATGGAGATCAAGCGGCTGGCCGTCGTGCCGAAGAGTACACGGCTCGCCGACTTGTTCTCGACCCTGAAGCAGGCGCGCCGGACGACTCCGCCGGACGACACTCTCCACACCACCATCTTCAGTGATTTCACGCCGAGCGTTCTGAGACAGTTGGAGCGGCTTCCGGAGCCGGCCGTGGTCGACGGGTTGAAGTACGAGATGGTCGCGCCCGCCAAGCCCATCCACAATGCCGCCGTCGTGGAGGCCCGTGTCGTCGCTGTGTCCGACAGCAAACTCGATATCGACATTGCCATCACCAATTACGGCGCTACGGCACAGCGGCGCGACGTCGCGGTGAAGGCGCCAGACCTCAAGCCTGTGTCCACGAAGGTCGATCTGGCGCCGCACGAGCGGCGGGTCGTGCGCGTGCAGATGGACCGGGGCCTGAGCGCTCATCGACCCAATCAGGCCTGCCTGCCGGTGGAGGCGACTCTCGAGCCGAAGGACAGCCTTGCGGAAGATGACGTATATCGCCTGGCCGTCTGTATTCCGCGCGGTACGGCGACAAACATCCTTATCGCACACCAGACGGACGACACGTTTCTCTTCGAGACGGCCGTACAAACACTCTCGCGGCAGGGTACGATGAAGGGGCTCAGCCTCAAGAGAGCCATGGAGGGCCGGCTCACCTCACAAGACCTCGATTGGGCGGATGTCGTGGTTTTCCCGTCGCCGCCCGGCGAGCCCTCTTGTCCGGTGGCGGCGCTCAAGAGCCATCTCGCCACCGGCGGCCGCCTGATCTTCTTCGCCACGCAGGCCGGCAACCGGCAGATTGCAGAACGTCTGGTGCGCGAGGGTCTGCTGCCGGCCGTGCCGGAGAAATGGATCGAGCAGACGACGTACCCGCAGCCTGGGCCTCGCGCCGGCGGGTGGGCAGCCTTCACGGACCAGACCATCAAATCGATTTTGAACTACCGGTTCGACAGCATCGCGCTGAAAGGTTACTGGTCCTGCCGGACGACACCCGATGCCGAGTGTGTCTGGCAACTGGCCAACGGCGCCGGCTTCATATATCACAAGCCCATGGAGCGCGGCTCCTCAATTCTGGTCAACACGAGCATCGACGATTCGCTCGGCCTGCTGCCCAAGTCCCGCGCGTGGGTGGCCTTTTGCAGCTTTCTGACCGGCGCGACCGACCAGGTCCGGCAATGGAGCTTTGTTACCGAGGACCGACCCGCGGTGACTATGCCGGATTCGATGCGGGCCGCCCGGCAGACGTCTGTGGAAATTGAGAACTGCGACGGCAGCAGAGCCCGAGCGGCGTGCGACGGCACGCACCTGCTCCTGCCGGCGCCGGCGGGTCCCGGCTGGATGAAAACGCTGAGTGAGCCGGCTCTATATGCGGCCATCAATCTGCCGGCGGGCGAAACGGATATGGCCAGACTGAACGATGAGGCAGTCGCCGCGGCGATGAAACGCGCTTTTGTCGTCGGCGGTAGTCGTGGGCAGGTGCCGGTGCAGGCCGACGTGAGAAGCCAGAACAAGCCTCTCTGGCGCCTGTTTGCCTGGGTGGTGGTCCTGTTGCTGTTGCTGGAGCCGGCGGTCACGAACCGACTGAAGCGATAGGAGAGTGCCTCGATATGGGCATTGATGTCGAGACCATCCTGAACGACCTGATCGCCAGAGTGGGCAGGGTTCGGCGCTGGCTGCTGGCCCTCGGTGCGCTGCGGATCGCGGCGACGGGTCTGGCATTCGTATCTCTCTACATCGGCCTCTACGCATGGCTCGATCACCACCTCCAATTCGGCCGCGTCGCGCGCGTGTCGGCTTTCCTGCTATTCGTCGGCATGATTGCGGCGGGCCTGTACCGTATCATCCGCGTGCTCCGCCGGGACATGACCTATGCGCACGCCGCCAACTACATTGAGAGCAGGCACAGTTTCGATCAGCAGCTCGTAGCGGCCGTCGAGTACTATGAGGGGAAGGACGACTATCCGTACTCCAAGGCATTGGCCGGACAGTTGGTTCGGCAGGTCGATGACGCGGCGGCCGGATGCAGGTTCGACGCCGTGGTGGACCGGCGACAGGGCTATCTGCTCGCAGGCTTTATCCTGTTGTGTCTTCTGGTCGTCGGGCTTTTTGTTCGGCAAAATATCCTCTATGTTTCGTCGTATCTGGCGCGGTTGGTCCGGCCGTTCTCTGACGTTCAGGCCGTGCCTCTCACTACTCTGGAATCCATGACGGACGATATTGTCACGGGTCGCGACACCCCGGTGACGCTGACCGCTTCGGTCCGGGGGCGTGTGCCGCAAAGCGTGACACTCGTGCTGACCCGCCGGGAGCCGAATGATGCGAATGACGCTTCGCCCCGAGAGCCGGAAAGGATCGAAGCCAGCCCAGCTCTTGATACACAGGGAAACACCACGTTTACGGTGACCAAATCGTTCGATACGCTCGGGCATTTTGAGTACCGGTTCGAGGCCCACGATGCGCGCTCGGACTCGCACGTTGTCAGGGTCTGCGAGCTACCCGCGATCAAGAGCATCACGGCGACCATCGCGCCGCCCCGCCGGGACGGCGTGCCGCTGGTCCAGCCGTACGAGCAGCAGGTTGAGGGCGGGAAGCTCGAGGTGCTGCCCGGCAGTCGGGTGGAGCTGAAAGCCCAGGCGACGATGCCCTTGCGCGAGGCTACGGCAACCGGGTCGGACGGCCGGCAAAACGTTCAACACACCAGCGGCGCGGACAATTTCACCCTCCGGCTCGCCGCCGACAAGGCTTCGTCCCTGCAGCTCAACGTGGTCAGCACCGACGGTCTGGCGAACGGTGCGCCGCAGGAATTGCAGATCGCTCTGAAATCGGACGACCCGCCGCAGTTCAAACTGGTCTCGCCGGAAGGCGACTACCTCGCCACGGACGTCGCCAGCATTCCCATCGCGTTCGAAGTGACGGACGACTTCGGGCTCGACGCGGCGCAATTATTGTGTGACATGCCGAACGGCGCACGGATTGTCCTCGACTCCACGTCGGCGCAGGGTTCGAAACAGCTTTCTCTGTCACACACCCTCGAATTGGAGCAATACGACCTGCACGTCGGCGACGGCATCCTTTTTTATGCGACGGCCCAGGACATCGATACGGGACAGGGACGGACCGATGCGAATGGCTGCAGCGAGGTCTATTTCATCGAGATACGGCCGTATCAGCAGTACTGGCACCCGCAACCCGGCGGCCCGAGCACGAACCCGGGGCCTGTCCCGGAGGACCTTATCACGATTCTCGAATACACCCGGGCGATTCTCAAGAAAACCTGGACGATAGCTCACGCGCCAGAGAGCGCCGATGAGAATCGGCCAAGCCTCGAAACCCTGGCGGCGGATGTGCAGCATTGCGCCCGCCTGCTTACGAAGACGCGGGATGACCCCGAGGCCGGTTTCAGTGACGGCGACAAGGCCGTGCTCAGCCGGGTCCTGGAGGATTACGCGCGGGCGGACGAGCACCTCAGCCGCGAGGACGCCCGTGCCGCCCTGCCCCCGGAGCAGGACGCCTATCGGACTCTGCGCAGGTTCATTGACGAGTTGCATCTGAAATGGTACCCACCCCAGGCCGGCCAAAGCGTTCCGCAGCAGACGCCGGAACGCGTCAGACTCCAGGAGGAGCCCCAGGAGCCGCAAATGGACGAAGAACGCCTCGAAAACCGGCTCAAGGAGATGCAGAAGGAAATCGAGGCCCTCGCCCGGCAACAGCAGTCCTTGAAATCGCAGACCGCCAAGGCCCTGCAACAGGAGAAGGCAGCCTCGTCTGCGGCGCAGCCATCCAGTCAGGGAAATGATGGGCAATCTTCCGATGTTTCCGCCGACCAGGACGGGACTCCGCCGGAAACGGCCGTTCGTAGTGTGCCTGAAGACACGTCCCGTAGCACGGGCATCTTGCCCGTGAGTAGCATGGGCGTCCCGCCCATGAGTATCAAGGGCATCCACGGGCAAGATGCCCGTGGCACTCACGGCCGGGACGGCCGTGCTACTGGGGCCCCAAACGCGATAAATCGCGCTTGGGAACCCACTCATGGGCGGGACGCCCATGCTACTGAAACGCCTGACGGCGTCACTACAAACCGTTCCTCGCCGAGCACCGGCGGCGCAACCGCACGAGCCGGCGCCGACCTGGATGCCCGCCTGCGTATGCTGCAGGCGAAGCAACAGGCATTGCGCGAACAGGTGGCTCAGTTGGACGCGGAGCTTGGCAGCCTGCCCGGACACGAATACTCCCGGCACGGTAGCGCGCAGAGCCAGGCGCGGGAGCGCCTCAAGCAGGCCGTCGAGACCATGAAGCAATTGGAGGAGAAACTCGCCGAGGCCCGGTACGAGCCCCCCACTTCTTCCGAGTCGGCTCAGCTCGGCGGCATGGCCGATTCCGCGGCGCGCCGCCTCGACGAGGCCGGGCAGGTGCTGCAACGCGCTATAGCGGGCGATGAAGAGCGGGCGGCCGACAAGGCACAGGAGATGGCCGATCAGCTCGCCAAAGACGCAGAAGCATACGATGAATCGCTCAGCGAAGCCGATAAACAGAGTATGCGGGACCGTCTGGCGGCCGCCGAGCGTCTGCTCGAAAGCATGGCCGGTCCCCACTGGGCCACGATGTCCAGCGGCGGCGGACCGGGGGCCGGCCACGTTTACACGAAGGACCCTCACGCCAGCCCTGCCGAGGCCGCACGTATGTTGGCCCGGCAGTTCTGGTCGGTCGCGCTGGAGGTCCACCAGCGGCAGGCCCGCCCGGTGGCGGACGAGCCGTCCGACGTGGAATTCTTCGAGGCGGAAAACGAGTTCTTCGAGAGCGCGGCCCGATTCAGGCCCGAGCGTGTCGAAAAATGACCTTCCCCGACTATCCCGGACATCTCGTTGCCGCACTTCTGGTCCTGGCATCGGCCGGGCTGGTCCTGGTCATCTTCCGCTCGCGCGAACTGCGGACGCCCGAGCGCAACAGGTACCGCCGACTTCTCATGGCCCTGCAATATGCCGTGATCCTGTCACTGCTCATGATCCTGTGGAATCCGTCGGCGTGGCGGACGAAGCCCCAGTTCGCCAGAAATGCTGTTCTCGCGCTCTTCGATACCAGCGAGAGCATGTCCGTTGCCGATGACAAACGCCTGGCCAGGCTCGACAAGGCACTCGCCAGATTCGCCGAGTGTTTCGAGGCACGCAGCGCCGCAGGGCCTGAGTACCGAATCTACGGATTCGACGCCCACGCCTACCACTGCGGCTCGGCCGAACTGCTGCGGCGCTGGGGCTCGCAGAGCAATCTGCACGAGGCCTTCTCGCTGATTACGGATTACGCGACGCGCGAGGCGCCGGCCGGCGTGGTCGTCTTCACGGATGGCCAGGTCGAGGACAAGGACCCCCGCCGCTATCTGGCGTTGCAGACGGATGACCTCCCGGTGCTGCTTGTCGGCGTGGGGTCGCGCCGGCCGAGCGTGGACGTGGCCATCCAATCATTCTCGGCCCCGGCCAGCGCCTGGGTGGATACCATCTTCACTGCCGCCGTGACCATTGAGGCGACGACTGCGATCAGTGGCCCTGTGACGGTCGAGCTCCTCAGTGACGGGAAAGTCGTGGATTCCCGTCAACTCGGCCGCGAGCAGTTCGGCCCGTTTCGGGGCGAGCCGCAGGAGGCGACGGTGAAGTTCCAGGTGCCTGCCCCGCGGCTCGGCCCGCAGGTGCTCACCGCCCGCCTCGCCCCCTGCGAAGGGGAAGTCAACCTGGCGAACAACTCGCGCAGCGCGTCGGTCGAGGTGACACAGGAGAGACATCTCGAGGTCCTGTTCTGCTCCCAGTGGGCTAATTTTGATATCGGCAAGATTCGCCAGGCGCTGGTCCGGGACAAACGCCTCCGCCTCGACCTGCGGTTCGACGTGATCAGGCAACAGGGACTGGCGGATCTCGCCACGCAAGTCTCCGGCCAGGTCGAGCTGCCCGAGACGGTGGAGGAATTCTGCAAGTACGACGTCATCATCCTTGGACCTTGCGATCTTGATAAGTTGACGAGCGCACAGCGGGAGGGACTGTACAGCTTCGTCGTCGAGCGTGGCGGCGGGCTGCTCCTGCTGCCGGGGCGGAGCGTGGCGTCCCTGGCGAGCTGGCGCGATGAGCAGGCCGAGGCCATGCTGCCGGTCCTCTTCGATCGCGAGCCCGCGCGTGTGTGGCCGCCCCACCCGGCTGCAATCAACCTGACCTTCGAGGCCCAGGTTGGCCATGTCTTCGAGCCCAACGCCTTTGCGGCCCCCGGACAGCCCCTCTGCCCTTACTACAAAATCCCCGGTGTCAAACCGGCTTCAACCGTCCTGGCAGCAGTCGGCGACGTGCCCCTCATCGCGGCGCACCGCGTCGGCCGGGGACGGGTCTGCCTGCTCAACGCATCGAAGTTGTTCATGCTGTATCGTGAGGACCGGCAGGGCGGCGCGCTGAGCGATCTGGTCTGCGGCCTCGTTGCATACCTGGGGCGCACGCCGGCCCAGAGTGCGGGCGTGGAGCTGTTCGTCGAGAGGGCCGTTGAGGACCCCCGGCGTGTCACCTTCAACGCGTACATCACAGATAAGACGTTCCGACCGGTCGCCGGCGCCAATGTCCTCCTGACGGTCGGCGAGCAGACCGTGAGCATGGATTCGACAGGCCGCGGGTATTACAGAACGACGGTGGACTGGAGGCCCGGGCAGTCGGTCGTCGCCACGGTCCAGGCAGAGAGCAACGGCGCGTTTCTCGGCGAGCGGACCGTCGCGGCGAACCTGCCCCCCGTGCGGGATGAAATGTCCCGCGTCGATCTGGACGAGCCGTTCCTGCAAGCCCTCGCCCGGAGAACGAACGCCCGTTACTTCCACATCGACCAAATCGACAGAAAGACCGCCGACGTTTTCGTTCCAAGGCATCAGGTTGGCGTCAGCGAGACCATCAGCAGCATCTGGCCGAAGTGGCCCGTCCTGCTCTCATTGTGCCTGCTGCTCTCGGCCGGCTGGTTCCTCCGACGTGCGATAGGACTCGTATGATACACCGCAGGACCGAAAATACCGCAGGCCGGCTGGCAGCGTCAAGACCGAAGGTCTTGGCGATGGCTCGCCTGTGCGCGGCGAAGACCATCGCCAGGCAAGCCCGCAGCACCGCTGCGCGTCGGGGCTTGACGCTGCCACCCGGCGACTGTATCGCACTGCGAAGAATTCGCTCGAAGCCGGTAAGATGCCGTGCCATGATCGTAGGCGTCGCTACCTTGTGTCTCTGGATCTCACTGAGTCTGTGTGGCGCCAGCACATGCGGCAGCGGGTTGTCGGGCAGTACCTACGGCCTTATCGTCAGCGGCATCGGTAAGGATCCGAATGAGCATCTTGCCAGGGAGCATGTCGTAAATGCCCTGCGAGCCTATCTGCTCGATAAGGTGGCGGTTGACCCAAACCGGCTGACCGTGCTCATTCCTGACGGTCCGCTATCGGGCAGCTCCCGTAAGTTGTCGAGCGCCGAGAACATCGAAAGAGCCATTGGGGCGTTCGCACGCACCATCGGCCCGGCCGACAGATTCATTCTCTATTACATCGGTCAGGCCAACGCCGTAAGGGACAAGCTTCGCTTCAACCTGCCCGGTCCGGACGTCACGCATGAGGACCTGGCGGCATGGCTTCGCTCAATCAGGGCCAGCAGCCAACTCGTCATCCTCGACTGCCCGTGTGCGGCGGTGGCCGCCAAGGCACTCGCGGGCCGGGGCAGAACGATCCTCTGCGCGTCGAACGAGAACCAGGCATATGGCACACGTCTTGGCGTGCACTTTGTCCCGGCCCTTGCCCGGCCGGAAAGCGACACAAACGGTGATGGCAGGGTCTCTGTGCTCGAGGCCTTCACCGCCGCGGCACGCGGCATCGAGCAGTGGTATCGGGAAAGGCAACTGCTCCCAATGGAGACCCCCTGTCTCGAAGACAACGGCGACGGCGTCCCGAGCGAGCGGCCCTGGCGCTATGACCGGGATGGTGGCGATGGCCGGGTCGCGGCGGAATTCTTCCTGGACCGGAGCCCGTAGAGCGATGCGACACGACCCGATGAAACGACGGGACTTTCTTAAACTTGCCGGCGGCATGCTGCTGCGTGCGGCGTTCGTGCCCCCGGAAGCAAAGGCTCGTGCTTTCCGGCCGGGGGCAGCCGGACCACTCGGCCTGCCCTACGACCCGAACGTCACTGACCCTGCGCCAACGGATCTGGACCAGTACGATTTCATCTTGCCGCGGGTCCGCGTCGTCGAGTTACCCTTCAAAGGCCGCGGCAAGGGGCCGGACGTGTGGAACGTACGTCCGGGCGGCGACGCCAATCTCCTTCGCGAGTTCGCCAACGTCGTCCGTTGTCGCGTCAAGCCCATCGAGGGCGCCATCGACTGGCAGCCGCAATACGCTCACGAGGGCCAGCTCAATGCCGTCGTCACCTTCGGACAGCCCGACCTGCTGCGCCACTACCCCTTCCTCTTCATGACCGGCGAGAACCATTACGAGCTGACCGCCGACGAGAAAGGAAACCTCAAGGACTACCTCACCGCCGGCGGCTTCATCCTGATGGACGATTGCGTGGTCGGCTCCGGCGGCGACTTCTTCTATACGAGCTGTTTCCTGCTGCTGGAGGAGCTTTTCGGCCGGGGCTCAGTCCGGATGGTCCCCCGCGAGCACGAGGTCTTCCACAATGTCTTCGACCTCGGCGCTACCGGCCTGCCGGCCCTGCAGTACATCCGCCGGCGCGGAGCTATCCACGGACAGAACCACGGGGCGCGCGGCCTGTTTCTGGGTGAGCGGCTCGCCGTCTTCCTCAGCTCGAACGACCTGCACTGCGGCTGGTGTGACAGCCACGCCATCGAATGGGGCCTCGACGGGTATCGCAAAACCATCCAGATGGGCATCAACATTCTCACCTACGCTCTGACGCACTGAAAGACGTTGTCAGACGATCCGGCCATTCTTCAGGACAGCCCAGACCTTGAGGACGTTCGGCGTCGCGCCCTTCGGCAAGCTCACAGCGTCCTTCACGTCAACCTGGGCCACTGCGTACCCCGGCTCGCCGGCTCTGGCTCGTTTCCAGGCGTCGTACAGGTAGCCGAGATAGACCGAATCGTCCTGGGCCTTGACGATCTGGTGCCGGAGGGGGTGCTCGGTATCGGCCCTGAGCTCGTCCAAGGCGCGTCGCCGGGCCGCTTCGACCTCGCCGGCGGAGAATTCCAGACCTGCACCCAGGCGGGCGAGATGGTCCTCGAGCCCCTTCATATAGATGGCCCGCAGATGCTCGCGAATTGCCAACCGGCCGACGTCCGACACCTCGTCCCACCGCAGTTCCGGAAGGTAGTCCTGGCACTGGAAGAACAGGCCGATGACCGCCTTATCGGGAAGCGAGAGCCGCACGACCTCGTCCGCCGAGACGCCGAACGTCCCCGCCAGACCGGCCAGCGCTCTCGACCATTCCTCCTCGATGTAAACCGCGACACGCTTGTTCTTTGTCATCGTTCTACCTTTCAACACACCGTCTGCCGGGATGTTATGGTCCCCATGCAACAAACGCAACACGGACTCGCCGTGCAACAGCCGGAAAGAGGCTCAGGAACAGGAAGCGGTTCACCGCCATGAGCACAGGCCGGGCAGTCGTCACATCTCGATGGGTTCCGCCTCGGGCTCCATTTCGAGGAATCGATCGAAGTAGGACTCTGCCGCCTGCTCGTTGGGCAGGAAGTCGCCCTCGCGCATGGCCCAGCCGTCGCCTTCGGTCGCCACGAGGATGAAGCCCCAAAACCCCGCGACGCTGCCCTGCTTCGTAGGAACGGGCGTCGTAACGACGATGGACTGCCGCGTGCCCAGCCACGCCTGACCGATGCCCGCCTGGTCGAGTTGAAACGCCACGTTCATGCCGGTCAGCCCCTGGGTGGTGAACTTCGAATCCGCCACGCACAGAGCGAGGGCCCGGTCGTACCGACCGGCAGCGACCTCATGGAGAAATCGGCGGGCCATGGCAACGACGGGGTGCCCGGTCTCGTCCGCCTCGGTGGTCACCTCCCGCGTCTGCGCGTCCCCGGCGACCTCGGCTGTTTGACCCGCCTCGGTCTCCATACGCGCTGCCGGCGGCGTCTCCTGTCCCTGCGGCTCAGACCCCGCATCCTTCCGCGAACAGCCGCATACCAGCATTGCAGCAATCAGAATCAGGCAGGCACTTCGGCACATGGTCATACTCCTGTTCAGTGTTACGGCCCCACATGCGCCGCGCCGGCCATCGCACGGGTATCTCGCGCACGTCGCCGACGTTGCGAGAGCCAGGATGTTCACCAATCACCCTCACTACGCCCGGCAGGACTCGAACCTGCGACCCCCGGTTTAGGAAACCGGTGCTCTATCCTACTGAGCTACGGGCGCTCGTTTCTTAAGTCCTTACAGTCTAACCACTTCTCAACCATACAGTCAACACCTTTCATCCGGAAATAGGCGCACGTGCCAAATGTGTGCCAGGATTTCCGGTCATGGCGGCCGCTGTTGCCGCCCTTGCCCGGTCGATCAGGTCGCTCCTGACGGCCAGGTAGAACCGATGTGTCGTGCTGAAATCCGCGTGTCCGGCAAGCTGCATGATGTCGTACTCGGTCAGGCCGTTGGCCAGCCAGTGGCTCAAACAGGTGCGGCGCAGGTCATGGAATTCCCCCGGTCTCGATCTCAGCCTTCTTCAACAGATCGCGGAAGCTCCGGCCGAAATTGTTCAACGGGAGCCGGCTATGTTCCATCGTCCCGTGCTTCCCTCGGCGACGCTGCTGAATCACGCCGTAGCGGTCCGTCGGGATGAACACGTAAGGATCCAGCGTCGGCCGTTTCCTGCGCCTTGAGGCCGGAAGGTCAGCCACTTCCTGGGTCGGCGGCAGGGTCCGCCGCTCGCTATCCTTGATCCGCCATTCCCAGGTCTGCGGCGTGTCCGGCTTCGGTGAAACGCTGATGGTGAGTTTGCCGAAGTCGATGTCCGACCATGTTGTGTTCAGAACCTCGCCCCGCCGCTCAGCGGTCGCCAGCGCCACGGTGATCAGGAGTGCCCAATCCACCGGCCCGGTCGCGTCCCTGGCGGCGTCCAGCAAGCGATAGCACTCGGCGTCGCTGTAGACGCGGACCTTGCGGGCGGGAACCTTGATGCGGCCCAGATGGCGGAATGGGTTTGCGTCCAACCGGCCACGCATGACGGCCAACCGAAAGAGNNAGAGACGCTTGAGGCGGCTGATCTTCTCGTTCGCCGTGGCCGGGGGCGTTTCCACGGTCGCGTGGCGCCACGCACTAATCCGTCTGATTCGGAATCGACCGTTGTTGCGCCCCGGACAATCCGGTAGTATGGCAGCAAATTGTGGAGAATGAGCTATGAAGACGATTCTTGCTTCCATCGTGCAGTCCGTCCTCCTGATGACCTGGTCGCTCTCCGCCTCCGCGCAAGTGCTGACCCGCGCTGAGTGCGAAGCCAATATCGAGAAACAGTTGGCTCGCATGGCCCAGGGCGTCGCCGCCGGGCCGTATAGGGCGGACTGGGAATCGCTCAAGGAGCACCAGGAAGCGCCGGACTGGTTCCGTGATGCCAAGATCGGCATCTACTTCCACTGGGGTGTCTATACCGTACCGGCCTACGGCAACGAGTGGTACGCCCAGCGCATGCATCTCAAGACGGGCAGGAGCTACTACCAACATCACGTCCAGACGTACGGGGAGCCCGACAGGTATCCGTATCACAACTTCATCCCGCAGTTCAAGGCCGAGAAGTTCAACGCCGCCGATTGGGCGGATTTGTTCGTCCAGGCTGGCGCCAGGTTCGCCGGCCCCGTGTGTGAACACCACGACGGGTACTCGATGTGGGCCAGCAAGCTCACGCCCTGGAGCGTGGGTGACACGGGTCCGAAGCGCGACGTTACGGGGGAACTGGAGAAGGCCATTCGCGCCCGCGGCCTGAGGTTCGTCACCACTTTCCATCACGAGCGCACCCGCACCTGGTATCCGCGCGTCGAGGGCTGGCCCACCACCACGAGCGATCCTCAGCTCCAGTTGCTCTATATGAACATCGAGGAAACACTCTTCAACAAGATCTTCCTGGCCAAGCTGGGTGAGGTGGTCGACCGATATCGGCCCGATCTGATCTGGTTCGACGGCCAGATGCAGCTCATCCCGGAGCCGTATCATCTGCAGTTCCTCGCCTACTACTTCAACCAGGCCCAGCGCCGGGGGCGCGACGTGATGGTGACCACCAAGAAGCTCCAGTACCCGCAGGAGGTCTCCGTCCTGGACTTCGAGAAGGGCCGGGCCAACACTTTGACGCCCTATCCCTGGCTCAACGACGACACGATCTCCACCGGCAGTTGGTGCTACACGTCCGACCTGCAGATCAAGCCGGCGGTGCAGGTGCTGCATGACTTCATCGACGCGGTCTCCAAGAACGGGCACCTGCTTCTGAACATCTCCCCGATGGCCGACGGCACCATCCCACAGAACCAGCGTGACTGTTTGCTGGCAATCGGCGCGTGGCTCAAGGCCAACGGCGAGGCCATCTACGGCACTCGTCCCTGGCTTGAATACGGCGAAGGTCCGAACGTGCTCAAGAAGAGCGGCAGCTTTGCCGGCTCAGTAGACTACAACGACAAGGATATCCGCTACACCCGCGGCAAAGACGGCCGGACGCTGTATGCTATTGCCTTGGGCTGGCCGCAAGGCAGATTCAGCCCGACCATCCTGCAAGTTGACGATGCAAGCGGTGGCCGGGTCGAACTGGTCGGTCATCCCGGTGAACTCCGCTACCGGGTGGATGGCAAGCGTCTCAGCATTGACGTTCCCGCCCAACCGCCTTGTGATCACGCCTACGCCTTCAAGCTCGCCGGCTTCAAGACCAGCATCACGCCTGCCGCCGCTGCTGCCCGCGACGAGGCACTCAAGGAACTGCAGGCTGGCCCCAACGAGCCGGGCAAGGTGAGAGGCAAGGGGGCGAAGAAGGAAAGGAAGAAGTAGCTCGTCGGCGAGGTGAGGGGATGAGAGATCCGTCCCAACGGTCTCTGCTAGGCTGGTGTCTACAGTTTTCTCTGCTGTGCTCCGTCACGCAGGGTGTGGAGTTCTTCGTCGCGCCGGGCGGCAGCGATGGCAATCCGGGAACGTTGGACCGGCCGTTCGCCACGATTCAACACGGGATCGAACAGCTCCACCCAGGGGACACTCTCTATCTGCGTGGCGGACGATACCGGGAGCAAGTGATGGCCAGGCGGCTCCGCGGCGACGAAGACACCCCGATCTGCCTCCGCAATTATCCGGGGGAAACGGCCGTCATTGACGGCACCGAGCCTGTCGAGGCCTTGGCAGAAGGCTCTTGGATTCATCAGACCGGCGCCACCTATTCGATTCGGCTCAAGCAGGATGTCTGGCAGCTCTTTCTTGACGACCAACCCGCGCAGCCTGCTCGTTTTCCGAATGCCGGCCTGCGCGACGGTGGGATTTGGGATATGCGAGTCTCGATGCTCAAGCCCAGCGAAGTCACCTCGACCAGCCTGGTCTGCCCCGAGCTTGCCGCCGGCGGCCGGGACTTCACTGGCGCAGTGGCCGTGCTGGCGGTTGGCCACTGGCTGACCTACGCGCGCCCCGTGCTGGCTCACGGAAAGGGGGCGTCGGAGATTCGCTTTGACAGCCAGCTTCCCGACGTGCGAGGCCAGGAAGTAGAGCACAAGCCGAACACGTACTTCTATCTGCTTGGCAAGGCTTGCCTGGAGTGCGAAAACGAATGGTGGTTCGATGTCCAGACGCGGACCGCCTGGTTCTGGGCGGCCGGAGGCAGAAATCCCGCAGAGGCCGGGTCAGTTGTCGCCCGCGTTCGGGATTACGGTCTGGTGATCCAGGGGGCGCAGCATGTGCAGATCCGCGGCCTCGAGTTCTTTGCTTGTGCCCCCTTTGCAGATCAGGCGGAGGGAATTCGCTTTGAAGACTGCCGGTTTCGTTACCCGTCGGAAAACAAGTTCATGCTGGGAAGATTCGAGTGGTTCTCCCCGTCGAAATCGGGACCCGATCATGCCGGCAACAATATGTTCCTTCTGCGCCGTGGGCGCCAGTATGCCTTGACGAATTGCCTCGTTGAATTCTGCAACAGCCCGGTGGGATTGTTGGCCGAAGGCATTCAGGTTGAGAACTGCCTGTTTCATGACATTGAGTGGGATGTGAACTCGGACGGCGGGTCCGGTTCGGTCTGGATCGGGCCCGGCGCCAGAGCCATCCGCAACACGATCCACACGTGCGGCAACTCGGAAGGTCTGCGCCCCATTGGTCCCGGCGCGGAAATCGCCTGGAACCATCTCTATCGAATGGGACTGATGCAGATTGACGGGGCGGCCATCAACTGTGGCATGCAGACCCATCGCGGGCTGGCCGTGCATCACAACTGGGTCCATAACTGCAACCGCGAGGCGATTCGATTTGATTATCCTGACACCGACAGCCTGCATCCCGACGGACAGGCGGGCACGCTTTGCTTCAACGTCATGTGGAACTGCCAGTTGCCGATGGTCAAGGGCGACCGCAACCTGGTCTACAACAATGTCTCCTTCGGTCATCACAAGCACGGCGAATTCGGCGGCGCTTCGCTCGACAGCGTGCGTGACCTGGTCATCCTGGGGTTCCGCAAGATCCATCGCAACATCGTGTTCAACGAACGCACGCTGGCGCGCAACAACATTGCCCGACTGGGACATTTCATGAATGGGGACGAACTCCCCTGCCGCGAAGACCACAATCTGAATATCCCCCGCGCTGCCTCAGAAGCGTTGCGCGATCCGCCGAACTGGGATTTCCGCCCCAAGGCGGATTCGGGAGCGGTGGACGCCGGAGGAGTCATTCGGGATGAAGACAGGCCCGACCGCGATACGCCGCTGGTGGCGGTGGAACCTCTTGGCAAGGCTCCTGACATTGGCGCCTACGAACATGGTGCAACAAGCTACTGGATTCCCGGCCGCCAATACTCGTATGCCACCACCCCGGTGCCACCTGCCGGCGCCGTGAACGTCAAGGCCGAGACCGACCTTATCTGGTTGCAGGGCTACCAGTCCGTGACGAGCGACGTTTACTTCGGCACATCCAGGGCGGCTGTCGAAGCCGGGGGCCGGAGCAGCAAGGAATTCAAAGGCAGCCAGAAGGACAACATCTTCAACCCCGGCGCGCTGGCTGGTGGCACGGAATACTTCTGGCGCATTGACGCCGTAGACGCAGGTGACAAAATCGGCAAAGGCGCGGTCTGGAGTTTCCGAACAGAATAGCAGGAAGGAAGAACCAAACATGAGACCCATCCTCACACTCCTCACCGCGTTCCTGCTGGCCCCACTGGCCACGCTGCGCGCGGCCACGGTCTCCTCCGCCGTCCGCAAACCTAATGTCCTGCTCATCATCTGCGATGATCTCAACGACTATGTCGAGACTCTCGGCGGACACCCTCAGGTCCGGACCCCGCACATGACCCGCCTCATTGAAAGTGGCGTTTCGTTCCGGCAGGCGCACTGCAACAGCCCGATTTGCGCGCCGTCACGGGCCAGTTTCATCACCGGCCTGTACCCGCACACGTCCCGGTACTACGGCTTCGAGAACTGGGACGAGAACGAGGTGCTCAAGAACTCCCGCACCCTGATGGACCATTTCCGCAACAACGGCTATCGCGCCTTGGGTACGGGCAAGGTCATGCACAACCGGGACGCGAAGGAATGGAGCGAATTCGGGAATCCCGCCGACTACAGTCCGTTCACCAACGACGGCGAAAAGAACATCGCCCATCCCGATACACCCGCACCGTATCGGGATGATTTCGGCCCCGTCGATGGCTCGTTCGGCCCGCTGATGGACTTGGCGGGCCGCGTCTCTCCCGCAACTGGCAAACCTCTGCGTTGGATGTATGGCGACTGGCGGAACATCCGGGAGATGAAATACGAATCCGAGAACGATCGCGATCCCACGCCGGACGAACGCAACGCGCAGTGGGCCGTCGAGAAGCTCAAGACCTTGGCCGCAAACCCGGACGGCAAACCCTTCTTCATGGGTGTCGGCTTCATTCGCCCGCACACTCCGCTGATCGTTCCGCAAAGGTATTTCGACCGATTCCCACTCGACACGATCCAACTCCCCGTCATCAAAGACGGAGACGCCGCCGACACGTTCAAGCACACCCTCACTTCCAGCGAGGATGACCGCAGCGGCGATCGCGGCGAGAAGATGTTCAAGAGCCTCGTCGCCTCGCACGGCGGTAGTCGCGACCTTGCCCTCAAAAAGTTCATCCAGNNGGCGGCCGTCGCGACCTCGCCCTCAAGAAGTTCATTCAGGCCTACCTCGCCAGCATTGCCTCCGTGGACGATCTCATCGGTGACATCCTCGACGTGGTCGATCATTCCAGTCTCAAAGACAACACCATCATCATCCTCACCAGCGATAACGGCTGGACCATGGGCCAAAAAGACTACCTCTACAAGAACTCCCTCTGGCAGGAGAGCACCCGCATTCCCCTGGTGATCCGTGCGCCCGGCGTTTCCCAAGCCGGCGGTTCCTGCAATCTACCCGTCAGCCTGATCGATCTGTATCCTACTCTTATCGACCTCTGCGGCCTGCCAGCCAACACCCTCAAGAATGCCAAAGGCCGCCCCCTCGACGGCCACAGCCTCAAGCCGCTGCTCATCGATCCGGTCAGCGGCAAGTGGGACGGTCCCGACGCCGTCCTGACCGCCCTCTACAAGTGGGCGAAGCACTACGATCCCGCCGAGCAAAGCTACACGCTCCGTGACCGGAATTGGCGCTACATTCGCTACCAGAACGGCAAGGAGGAACTCTATCACGTCGCCGAGGACCGCTATGAATGGGCGAACCTCGCGCTCAACCCGGAGTATGCCGCACAGCTCGCCCCCTGCCGCGCAAGACTCCTCGCCCGCATTCCCCGGTCACAGCCCGCTTCGACCGGCACGAAAACGGATGCCGAAGCCCGGGAGGATGCCTTCTTCAAGAAACACCCGGAGGCCGATGCCGATCATGATGGGATTCTGTCGTGGCCGGAATACAAAGCCTACAAAGCCAAACTGGATTCAGAGAACACCAAGAAAGCACCGCCACAATGATTGGTTTCAAGAAACTACTGCTGCAATTAACCGCCGCAGCTTGCGCCGCTGGCTGCGCTGATGAATTTCCAAAAAACTGGAAACCGTCCCACTGCAAAGTCACCATCATTGGAACTGACCGAGAAATGAAAGGAACAACCATGAACAACATCTTCGCACTATGCACCGCCCTGCTGCTCGTACCGCTGGCCACGCTGCACGCCGCCGAGCGCAAGCCCAGCATCGTCCTCGTTATGGCCGACGACCAGGGCTGGGGCGACACCGGTTACAGCGGCCATCCCGAACTCAAGACGCCAAACCTCGACAAGCTCGCTGCCAGCGGCCTGCGCCTGGACCGCTTCTACACCGCCCACTTCAACTGCTCACCTACACGCGCCAGCGTCATGACCGGACGCCATCCACACCGCATGGGCACCTTTGGCCCCGGCTCGCCCATTCGCGCGCAGGAGACCACGGTGGCGAAGGTCTTGCAGTCGGCGGGTTATGCGACGGGACACTTCGGCAAGTGGCACCTGAACGGGAAGAACGGCGACAGGAACACGAAAGAGATTCCGGGGCGCGCCATCCTCGCCAGCGACCCACTTTCGCCGGGCAAGATGGGTTTCGACGAATGGGTCTCCGCCGACAATTTCTTCGACCTCGACCCGGTGCTCGGCCGCAACGGCGTGCCGGAGAAATTTCACGGCGACAGCTCCGATGTCGTCACGGATGAAGCCCTGAAGTTTATCCGCAAACAGGCCGCGGCGTCCAAGCCGTTCCTCGCCGTCGTCTGGTTCGGTTCGCCGCACAGGCCGCACGAGGCGCTGCCCGCTGATAAGGCGCTCTACGCTGCGCTACCGGAAAAAGAACAGAACTACTGCGGCGAGATCACGGCCATCGATCGTAGCGTCGGCCGGCTGCGGGCGGCGCTGCGCGAGCTGAAGATCGCGGACAACACGCTCCTTTGGTATTGCAGCGACAACGGCGGCGCGGCGGGGCCGAAGTCCACCGGTAACCTGCGCGGATCGAAAGGCACGCTCTGGGAGGGCGGCCTGCGCGTGCCCGGCATCGTCGAATGGCCCGCGCGCATTCCCAAGCCCTTCGTCAGCGAGACGCCCTGTTCCACGTCCGACATCTACCCGACCATCCTCGAAGCCACGGGCGCAGTGGCACGGAACCAGATTCAGCCACTCGACGGCATCAGCCTGCTCCCGCTGTTCGACCGCAAGACTGAAGCGCGCCTCAAGCCAATCGCGTTCTGGGCAAATGCTCGGAGCCCACAAAGCCACGCCGCGCTGCTGGATTGGCCGTACAAGCTGCACACGAACCCCGGAACCGGCCGTGGCCGGAAAGGTGAGAAAGGCGACGGGGCGCTCCCGCCGGTGCTGCTCTTCGACGTGTCCAAAGACCCGAAAGAAACCACCGACCTCGCCGCGCAACAGCCCGAGCGCGTGGCGAAGATGACCGCCGCGCTCAATGCGTGGAAGGCCTCCGTCGAGAAAAGCCTTGCCGGCGCCGACTACACCGGCAACGATGGCGCTGCCAAATGAAAGCAAACGAGTGATGAACGGAACAAGCAGGAAACTCATCCTCACATTCCTCGCCACCATGTCGCTCGCGCCACTGGCCGCGCTGCACGGCGCCTCGGTCCCCGCCGGAGCGAGGGAATCCCTATCCTTGGGTGGCGCCTGGCAGATCGTCTTTGACCGGACCAACGAAGGCGGCGCGAAGCAATGGGTTCGCGAGAAGAATTTTCCGCGGGAGCAACAGAGGGAAATCGCGGTGCCAAGTTGCTGGGAGCTGACTGAAAAGGATTATGAAGGGGTCGCCTTTTACCGTCGCACCTTCAAGGTGCCGAAAAACTGGCAGGGGAAAGTTGTCCGTCTGCAGTTTGACGCGGTGAACTTCCGGGCTGAAGTCTGGTTGAATGGCACGGCGGTGGGCCTTCACGAGGGCGGATTCACGCCGTTTGAATTCCGTGTGGACGATCTGCTGAAATTCGATGAGGCAAACACGCTCATCGTGCGCGTGGTCGGTCCCATCCTGATGCAGGACAAGCGGGTGGACGATATGGGGCCGATGGAGACGCCGCAATGGCGCGGCGCGATCAGCGGCGGCATCTGGCAGCCGGTCAGGCTGATCGCTACCGGCGATGTCTACGTGAAAGACGCATTCATCGAAACGAACCTCTCCGACAACACTGCAACGTTCCACACAGAGCTGGAGCGCGGAGGAGAAAGAACTGTCCCCGCCCGGGTTGAGATAACGATTCGCTCAGGTGATCGGAAGGTCGCTCACACCAGCAGGGAGTTGACGCTGAAGCCCGGCTCGAACCGACATGATTGGCACCTGAAGATCCCCGATGCGACATACTGGTCACCGGATGATCCTCACCTGTACCGCGCCGAGGTGAGCGTGACGTGCGGCGAGTCGGTTTGTGACCGACGGAGTACGCGGTTCGGGATGCGTGAGTTCACGATTCGGGACAACAAGTTCTATCTGAATGGCAAGCCCCTATACCTGAAGGCTACCTTCTTTGAGGGGCTGTACCCTGTGAAGTTGGCGTATCCCGACAGCCGCGAGATGGCCATTCGCGAAATCCGGTTGGCGAAGGACGCCGGATTCAACATGATCCGCCCGTGGCGCAAACCGCCGCCGCCGATGTGGCTGGACCTGGCCGACGAGATGGGTGTGATGACCGTGGGCTCCCTGGCGATTGAGTGCATGGATCTTCCGGCGGAATCGGCGAGTCTGCCACGCTGGGTCGAGAACGAGGTGCGCGAAAGCATCCTGCGCGACCGGAGCCGTACCTGTGTGGTGCAGTGGGAACTGTTCAACGAGCTGAAGCGCCCGGTGCTGAAGCGGATGCTGCACCCGATGTCAATGCTCGCCCGCCAACTCGATCCGACCCGCCTGATCCTCGACGAATCGGGCGGCTGGGCGCAAGGTGCGAACATGTATCTGCCTTACGAGTCGGAACCCACGAAGTTCAATGACGTTCACGACTACCCAGGCCCGCAGATCAACGAGGAAGCTTATGCCAAGCTGCTCCTGACCGGCGCCAAGACTCATGAGGAGATGCGCGCCATGGGGCTGGGAGGCAGGTTGCCGGGCAGGAACGTGGTTCCAGGACTGATGACGTTTTTCTCTGAGTTGGGTTACGGCAGCTTGCCCGACCTGGTGGGCAACAACCGGCGTTTTGCCGAGACCGGCAATCCCATCGCGCCGCCCACCGTCTACCATCGTCGCCTCGCCGATGAACACCGGCAAGCATTGAAGGAAAGCGGTTTCGACACTATCTATCCCGATCTCACGAGATTCTGTCTTGAACAGCAGCAGATCCACGGCACCGCGAACCGGCGCATGATCGAGGCCGTGCGCTGCAATCCCCAAGTTCAAGGGTACTGCGTTCACGCCCTGGCCGACGGCGACTGGATCATCGGCGCCGGCCTGCTCGACCTCTTCCGTAATCCCAAGACCTACGCGTACGAAGGCACGAAAGCCGCCAGTCAGCCACGGATCCTCTCGATCCGCGTTCATCCGCGCAATGTCTATGCCGGACGCGGAACGAAGATCGAGATCACCGGCGTGAACGAGTTGGGGGCAATCCGAGGAAACCTAAACGTGCAGGTAACTGCCGGTGACGGCGGCATCGTTTTCACGAAGGCCGTCCCAACCAATCTGGATTCGGGCATCACGCAGCTTCTCAGCGAGAAGCTCGATACCAGGCCACTCAAAGGAACGCATACGATCAAGGCCGAGGTCACCGCTGACGACGGCGCGCCGATTGCGGAAAACACGTACCGCTTTGACGTGTTCGCCGCCGGACAACTGGCTGCCCCCAGGCGGTGGATCTCGGTGCTCGACCCAGGCAATTCGCTGAAATCCTTCTTAAGACAGACAGGAATCGAATTCATGGAATTCGCCGCGGGAAGCGACCGCATCTTTCCGGTGTTTGTCTCACGCACCGAGGCAAAGACGCCGGAACAAAGGAGACATTTTGGCGAATTGGCGGCGTTCATCAAGGCCGGGGGAACGGCCGTTTACTTGGGCGGGGGCGGTCCGCGAGTCGGATGGGGCAAGGCGCTGGAGGCTTCTCCTTTGCTGCCGGTTCGTGCACGCACAAAACAAGCCGTCGGCACGTGGACGTGCGTTCCGCACATCGTGAAAGATCATCCAGTGTTCGCCGGCCTGCCGGTCAACTGCATGATGGACGCGATCTACGAGAACGTCTGGGCCCAGAACACGCTGCTGGACGTTGGCGGGGAAACGATCGTCGCCGCCATCGGCTACGACTGGTTCCCCGACTACGACTTGAGCAAACGCCATTACTATGGACCGGGCGACACATGGTGGGGAGCCGATCTGGCCATCGTTCCACTCGGCAAGGGCCGCTGCATCGTCTCGCAGCTTCGCCTAGTCGAGAATCTCGGCAGGGATCCAGTTGCCGACAAGATCCTGTTCAACCTGATCAAACTCGCTTCACGCTGAGGTTCCTGGCCCGTGAAGACGGGGACGAGCGAAACCGCGAATACGGGCGAGAATGAATCTCATAGGTGAGATACGCAAGGAGGGGTTGCGGGCAGGTTTCGACAGCCCCTCAAGCTGGAGATCCACGGCGTAAATGTCCTCTCGGATGCAGGATGGGTTGGGACAAGCCCCATAGGACGGCTCCCGTTGCGATGCTCCAAGGGGATGCCATGCACCGGCCGCAAGGAGTGAGGCTGGGAAGCCCCTTTGTCCCCAGGCGAGCGTCCTGCGCCTGCCTGGAAAGTCGCAAGAATGTCGGAATCAAGGGTACGCGGAACGGGGGACACTGGTATAATGACACCATACGGCTTGGCAGCGTAGCCAGGCAGGGTCAATTGGAAATGTGGGTCACGGCCATGAGGTGTACCCACCCTCTTCAGCCGCGCGGTCGCTCAGGAGGAGAAGGTGGAGGAATTGCAGGCTCTGCTCAAGCGTATTCAGAGTCTGGGGTCGAGTCGGCGAGAGGCACAAACACGTCGAAGAAAGGCCGATGGCGCATGAATCGACGGGATTTTCTCAGGTGGACGGCAGGCAGCGCGGCGATTCTGACGGCCCGTTTTCGCGCGTTGGGCCAAAGCACGCGGGGCTTCAACCTTTTGATTATTCAGACGGATGA